>Ga0315906_10001878_pt1 | contig 30443 bp, 30 predicted proteins | sample LakEriMetagenome_4_FD_203526 | JGI IMG/M metagenome (GOLD analysis project Ga0315906, IMG submission 203526) | Freshwater fungal communities from buoy surface, Lake Erie, Ohio, United States - Buoy 2 MA122 | ecosystem: Environmental > Aquatic > Freshwater > Lake > Lake biofilm | place: USA...
CATATCGGCCAGGTAACGCTGCCATTTATCGGTGGTTTGTAGCGCCTGGGTTTCGAGTGGGGAGGAGATCATGTACGGTCCTCTTCGGCCGGTTCGGTTGATTGAATTGGCGCTGCGCTGACCGGGGGTGCCTCAGCATCTTCTTCGTCATCCCAGGGTTGATCGCAGCCCACCGCCGCGGCGGCACGGCGCCAACGCGCTTGCATGCTGGCGTCCATCACGCCAATGTCAGACTCCACCAAACAGCCACCCGGTGCGACCGTGGCATCGCTCACCACGCGTCCCCCTCTCGCGGCCAGCACCTCGGCGGCCCCGCGGGTGACGAAGTCCACATCGTTGGGGTGCACCCGCACCGTGATGTGTTTGGCGCTGAGCAGCAGGGATTCAAGCGCCTCATTGGCCACAGCTGCCACCAGTTCGGGCCGGGCACTCAACTCCGCACGAACCATCTGTTTGGCCAACTGGGTGGCAGTAACGGCCAAAGCGCGCGCCATGTCTTGCTGCAGGTCGTCCATCTGTCCCGACAGTGATTGGGTGATGGCGCTGAACTGCACATTCAACTGGTTGGCATAACTTTGTTTGAACGCTTCAAGGGCCGCCATGCCGTCTCGGTAGCCGTCCTGGTAACCCTGTTGCCGTGTCGCGTGCAGTTTGGCCGAGAGCAACTCGGCTGGTGTCGCTTTAGGTGCATCGGGCTCTGGTGCGCGGTGCATACCCGCAGCCTCATGGGCGGGGGCACCTGACAGCGCGTCCGGGTTCCACGCGGAGAACGTATTGAGTTCTTCACGCGGAATGAAGCGGCCATACACAGAAGGCTTGGTCCCACCAGGCGGTGGCACATTGAGGATGGAGGGCTTTTTAGAGGAAGTCATCGTCGGCACCACCGCTCAGCACAATTTGTCCTTCGTCGGCCAGGCGCCGAACGATCTTGAGCATTTCTTTCTGCTCGGCTTCCACTTCGGATACCCGTACCGGGCCACGCGACTCCAGGTCTTCGCGCAGGGTTTCCGCCGCACGGGTGGACATGTTGCGGAAGATGCGCTCGCGCATTTCCGGCGTGGCCCCCTTGAGTGCAATGACCAGGGATTCGCTTTGCACCTCTTTGAGCAGGGCTTGGATGCCCCTGTCGTCGATCTTTTCCAGATCGTCGAAGGTGAACATGTTGTCCATGATCTTTTGGGCCAGCTCGTTGTCGGCTTCCCGGATGTAGTCCAGCACCGCGGTTTCTACGCTCGTGCCCATCATGTTGATGACCTCGGCAGCGGCTTTCACGCCACCGAGTGATGCTTTACGCATCTTGTCGCCACCAGCCAGCACCTTGCTCATGACCTCGTTCAAGTCTTTCAATGCAGACGGCTGGATGCCATCCAAGGTGGCAATGCGAATCAGCACTTCGTTGCGCTGGCGCTCTGTGAAACACTTGAGCACCCCCGCCACCTGTTCATAGTCCAGGTGCACCAAGATGGCGGCCACAATTTGCGGGTGCTCATTGCGCAGCAGTTCGGCCACCGACACCGCATCCATCCACTTCAGGCTTTCAATGCCAGAGATGTCGCTGCCCTGCAAAATCCGGTCAATCAACAGGTTTGCTTTGTCGTCACCCAGGGCTTTGCGCAGCACGGCTTTGACATACTCGTCGGTGTCGGTCACCAACATGCTTTGGTCGGCGGCCACGGCCGTGAATTTGTTGAGCACCGCGTCAAAACGTTCACGCGGAATGCTTTTCATTTTGGCGATGGTTTCGCCCAGCGCCTGTACCTCTTTGGGCGCCAAATGTTTGAACACCTCGGACGCCTCTTCCTCGCCCAAGGACATCAAAAAGATGGCGGCGTCTTCTACGCCTTTGCTGTCGGTGATGGCCATGTCAGTTGCGCAGGAAAGTTGCTTCGTTTACGCGGCTTCGCCGCTGACCCACTCGCGGACAATGCCTGCGACGGCGGCGGGATTGTCTTTGGCAAGCGCGCGCGCCTGCTCCAATTGCGGGTTGGTTTTAGGCGCTTCGAGCACCTGCATTTCAGGCTCTGGCAAGGGCTCAGGATCGGCCACCACCGCATCCAGGTTGTTGCCCGTGGATGCAGGAGGTGGTTCCAAGGCCGCTTTGAGGGCGGGCCGTACCAGCCCAAAAAACACCACCAGTCCCACCACTGCCAAGCCCAGCGGCACGGCGGCGGCGCGCAGGATGTCAATCACCTCGGGTTGTTTCCAAAGCGGCACCTCCACCTGTGTATTGGGCTCCACCTTGAAGGGTGCGTTGATGACCTTGACTGAATCACCACGGTCAGTCTTGAAACCTATGCTTTCTTTCACCAGGGCTTCGAGCTTTTCCAGCTCTTCTTTGCTCATTGGCGTGACCGTGGTCTTGCCTTTGGCGTCGGTGTTGCTTTTGTGGTTGACCACCACAGCAGCATTCAAACGTTTGACTGTTCCTGTGGCGTTGCGGGTCACACGCACGGTTTTGTCCACCTCATAGTTGGTGACGGCCTCCCGACGTGTGTTGGTCGCGCCGCCACCGGTTTGCGCCGTTTGCAAAGCACCTGCCGCGCCGGTGATGGGTGCCGTGGCGGGTTGTTGAGGTTGGTTGCTTGCCGCCCCCGGAATGCCAGTTGCACCTGCAGGTGTGCTGCCACCTTGCTCGTTGGTTTGTTGGCTGCGTATGGCCACCTGGGCTTGATCGCCTTGGTTGGGCTTGAACTCTTCCGACGTCGCTTCAGACTGCGAGAAGTCCACCTCGGCGGTCACCGTGGCGCGCAGGTTCTCCCGGCCTACCACCGGCTCCAACAATTCCATGATGCGTTTGCTGAAACCTGTTTCGATCTGGTTGACGTACTGAAGTTGCTGTGCATCAAGACCCATGCTGCCCGCCCCATCCGCAGCGCCCGACAACAGCGCGCCCGTTTGGTCCAGCACACTCACGGACTTGGGTGTCATTTCTGGAACGCTGGAAGCGACCAAATGAACAATGCCGGCAATTTGAGCGCGGTCCAGGGTGCGGCCGGGGTGCAATGAGAGCATCACCGAGGCACTGGGCTTTTGTTGTTCACGGAAGAATCCGTTTTGGTTGGGCAGTGCCAAATGAACCCGGGCGTTTTGCACGGCTGCCATGGCATTGATAGAGCGGGTGAGTTCGCCTTCAAGGCCGCGCTGAAAAGTCAAACGTTCTTGAAACTGGGTCTGACCAAAACGTGCACCGTCCATCAATTCGAATCCCACCACCGAGCCCTTGGGCAGGCCGGCTGTCGCCAACTTTAGGCGTGCGTCGTGGACTTTGCCTGCAGGCACCAAGATGGCAGAACCCCCATCGGCATGGCGGTACGGGATGTTCATTTGGGACAGCTGCGCGATGATGGCGCCACCGTCCTTGTCTGACAGGTTGGCATAAAGCACCTTGTAGTCGCCCTGGCTGCTCCACATCGTCATGGCCACCACCACGGCCATCAGCGCTGCAATGCCCAGGCCCATCGAAAACTTGGCCTTGGCGGGCAGTGCGGCCAATCGGCCTCCAAAACCCGCGTCTTGTGCGGTCATTGGGTTGTCTCTCGCTACAACTGCATTGCTCATGGTCGACTGGTCCAGGTCTGATTCCATCCCCATCGGTGTTCAGCACCGATGTCTTTGCACGGCGCTTCCCGAAGTGATCTCATTATTTGGAAACTGAAGTGAAATGAATGCCGAAACAGCCCGCGATTCGTCCTTCAGTTCGTGCCATTGAACGGGGAGGCAGTTCTTAAGATGGCGACACTGCCGAAACAAGGATTTGCTTTGGCAGAGCGTGACTTTTGACCGGTGTTGTTGCCGTTCAGGTCATGCGAGGAGAGTCCCATGAACGTCAACCTCAAACCCTTTGATTTCGCACAGGCCGTGGCCCGAGCAGGGCTGCAAACCAATGGGCAACCCTTGCCCAAAACCAAAGAGGTCCAAGGGGCAGATTTCTCCCAAGCGTTGAGCCAGGCCCTGTCCTCGGTGAGTCAGTCTCAAACCCAAGCCAGTCAAATGCAGCGTGATCTACAAATGGGAAAACCCACCGCCAGCATTGAAGAAACCATGGTCACCATGCAAAAGGCGCAAATTGGGTTTCAAGCAACCTTGCAGGTGCGCAACAAGCTGGTGCAGGCTTACAGCGACATCATGAACATGCAGGTATGACCGGGGGGCGCTGATGGCGCAGCTTGGCACACCTTATTGTTTTCGCTTGGTGAGGTTCTTTCTCGGTTCGGTATACCGCGCCGGGAATTCGCCCCGGCGGGCGACCTACTTTCTTGCTGGTGCAAGAAAGTAGGCAAAGAAGCACCTGAACACCAGCCTATTTGAGCGGTGGTGGCTCAACCACTTGATGCGGTTTCGACGGCTTGTTCGGTTAGTGGCAACAAGCGTTCACGGTGACGTTAAAGGCTTGTTCTTCCCTTATCCATTGCACTCCAGCACCGTCATTCCCGCCTTCGCGGGAATGACTAAGAAAGAAGTGCAACAGTGGCCCGAGGTGACGCTTCGAAGAAGCGAGCGGAAAACGTCGCCCGAATGCCAGTGGCCACTGGCCGAATCCAGACCCCACGTCTGCGCTCCAGCATCAAACCACCTCTCCCCAAATAGGCTGGTGTTCAGGTGTTTTCTTGGTGACTTCTTTTGCACAAGCAAAAGAAGTTACTCGGCCGCCGGGCCGAATACCCGGCGCGGTGCAAAGAGGACCGATCCCCCAAAAGAAAGCAACCCAAAAAAACAAGAGGGAGAGAGGTCATCCCCATGCTGACCTTCACCGAAGCCCAGCTCATGGCCTGGGTCAGCCCCCTGCTGTGGCCCTTCTTGCGTGTGCTGGCCCTCTTTGGCGCCCTGCCTGTGCTGTCGCAGCGCGCCGTTCCCGTGCGGCTGCGCATTGCACTGTCTGCCCTCATCGTGCTTTGCGCACAAGTCAGCCTGCCCCCCATGCCCGTGGTGGCACTGGACAGCAGCACCGCTTTGTTGCTGGTGGTTCAGCAACTCTTGATTGGGTTTTCTTTGGGTTTCGCCGTGCGCATCATTTTTGCTGCCGTGGAATTCGCCGGAGAAATTGTCGGCCTGCAAATGGGCCTGAACTTTGCTGGCTTTTTTGACCCCGCCACGGGCGGACAAACCACGGCCGTCAGTCGATTCTTCGGCGTCACCGTCAGCTGGCTCTTCATGGTTCTGGGGGGCCACTTGCTGCTGATTGCAGCGGTGGTTCAGAGTTTTCACTCCTTCCCGGTGTCGAGCGAGCCCTTCGCTTTCTTGCGCGCTGTGCAACCGCAAACCTGGGGCAGCGAGATTTTTTCGCTGGGCCTGTGGATTGCACTGCCCATGATTGCGATGCTGCTCTTTGCCAACCTGGTGCTGGGCATCATCTCGCGGGTGGCCCCGCAAATGAACATTTACGCCATTGGTTTTCCGGTCACCCTGTCACTGGGTCTGATCGGTTTGCTGCTCACGCTACCGGTGATGGAAGTCCCCTTTACCATGGCACTGGAGCGCATGCTGGCGCATTTTCTGTAAAGGCTACGGCCTCAACGTCGGCCAGGGCGATTTCCGGCAGGAGGCGCACCACGCCGAGGGTGACCATTGAACTCACGCCCGCGCGGACCGCGCGCATCCACTGCGGGCCGCAGCGCTGCTTCTTTGGCCTCTTGTTCTGCTTGGGCCAACACCGCATCCAGGGCTTCTTCGGCCAAACCGTTCAATGCACAAAAGTTGGCGCGTGTCAGCGTGGTCTTTTGAAAATTCCGCAACAAAGATGCGCGTTTGAGCCGCCCTTGTTCTTCTTGTTCGCGCCTGGCCTCGTTGTTGGCTCGCCGCCGGGCCAGCTCTTCCAGCGCCGCTTGTTTGTGCTCGGTACTGACCTCCCCAGCAGGTTGCCCATCCAAGTCCACCCGGTGCGGCGCTTTGCTGACCGCGATCAGGTACGACGTGCTGCCGGTATGGCGGCGGAAGAAAGCAGACAGCACCTGCTTGCTGAACACCCCTGGCGCACGTTCTTGAATGTCCACCTGGATGCGCAACTTCAGCGGTTTGACCGCACCTGAAAACAAGGCAGGAAAAAGTGCTTTGAGCCGCTCGCCGCACTGGACAGGCGACATCGTTGGCACTTTGGGAACTGAAGCAGCCCCGGCTTCAGCGCTTGTCGCTTCATTGGGTCGTTCGGTCACCCCATCGCGCTGCGGCGGTGCGACAGGCGCCAGGTCAGACTCAGCCTGCATCGCAGCAGACCCAGCAACTTCGGAAGGTGAAACAGGAGCAGAAACAGCAGAAGACATGGCACAAGAAGACACAACGGAAAAGTGCGATTGTGCCCTTGTCTGCAAACCGTGCCGCACGGTAACGGTATGCGCTTGTTACCGCCTCCCTGTCGAACGCGTCAGCCCGGCGCCAAACCATCCTCCCGGAACATGGCCTTGATGCCCCGCACCGCCTGCCGGATGCGGTTCTCGTTTTCGATCAAGGCAAAGCGCACGTGGTCGTCGCCATGGTCACCAAACCCAATGCCGGGCGAGACCGACACCTTGGCCCGCGCCAACAACAGCTTGGCAAACTCCAGCGAACCGGCCGCGCGGTAAAACTCTGGAATGCGCGCCCAGATGTACATCGAGGCTTTGGGCAAGGTCACCTCCCAACCCGCTTCGATCAACCCTTTGTAAAGCACGTCACGCCGCTTTTGGTAGGTGGCGCAAATGTCTTTCACGCACTGTTGGTCGCCCTCCAGCGCCGCAATGGCGGCAATTTGCAGCGGCGTGAAGGTGCCGTAGTCGTGGTAACTCTTGATGCGCGCCAAGGCTGCGACGAGGTCGGGGTTGCCCACCATGAAGCCCACACGCCAACCCGCCATGTTGTAGCTTTTGGAGAGCGTGAAAAACTCCACCGCAATGTCTTTGGCGCCGGGCACCTGCATGATGCTCGGTGCTTTCCAGCCGTCGAACACGATGTCGGCATAAGCCAGGTCGTGCACCACGAAAATATCGTGCTTGCGGGCCAGCGCAATCACACGCTCGAAAAAATCAAGCTCCACACATTGCGCTGTCGGGTTGCTGGGAAAACCAAACACCATCATCTTCGGCTTGGGGTAGCTGCCGCGTATGGTGCGTTCCAGCTCTGCGAAGAAGTCCACGCCCGGCACGTTTGGCACCGACCGAATGTCGGCCCCCGCAATCACCGCGCCGTAAATGTGGATGGGGTAACTGGGGTCCGGCACCAATACGGTGTCGCCGCGGTCCAAGGTGGCCAACATCAAATGCGCCAGGCCTTCTTTGGAGCCGATGGTGACGATGGCTTCTTTGTCGGGGTCGATGTCCACCTGGTAGCGGTCACGGTACCAGTGCGAGATGGCCCGCCGCAAACGCGGTATGCCTTTGCTGGCCGAATAACCGTGGGTGTCGGGCCGCTGCGCAGCCTCGGTGAGTTTGGCAACGATGTGCGCGGGTGTGGCCCCATCGGGGTTGCCCATGCTCATGTCGATGATGTCTTCACCACGACGCCGCGCCGCAGCCCGCAACTCGGCGGTGATGTTGAAGACGTAAGGGGGAAGACGATCAATGCGCGCGAAGCGGCGCTGGCCGGCAGGGTTTGTCATTGGCTAAATCTCCCCTGCGCCGGTGTGACAAAACGCGCAGGGGAAGGCGCGGTTCGCAGCCCGGGGTTCTTCCCCCGGGCAAGGACTGCAACGCCGCCCTGCGCGTTTTGCCGCACCGGCCCTAAGGGTGAGGGGTCAAACCGGCCCCACTCGTCGTTGCAAATGCTCGCCGGGTGTGCAACCCGGCTCCGCTTTGCGCCTAGATTGGGGCCGGTTTGACCCCTCACGCAGGGGAGATTTAGCCAATGACAAACCCTATAGGACATTTTTTTGACTTTCACGTGAGCGCCCGGAACCGTCCGAGCGACGTTGTTGCGTGAGGCAACGGACTGCATATTAGCCCAACCCACAACACATCGAAAACCGCCAACAGCGCTGCGCGGGTTACTGGTCGGATTGGCCGTTAAACCTTCTGAGAATGCGAGAGTCTGCGTGTCGGCGATGAAGGCCTGACCTTGGCTGGCACGAAACTCCGCAGAGGCTCGTAGGGCAGCAGCTGACCCACCAACGGCCGCAGTTCTTGTTTCAGCGCAATGTTCTAACCCTGTCACTCCTGCAACCGACATGACGCTTCACCACGCGGGAAAGATGGGCTTTGGATCGATCGTTCGCCGATGGCCATACGATGCGGCATCTTGGCTGTGCCTAGGCGTGCAACACGCGCTCAATGACGGGGTCTCTTCAGGCTGACGCCGCTCACGGTTAAAAGCCCATGGCCGACGGTGGCATATGACTTTGAATAGCATCGAATGGATCGGCAGCAACGCCTACGCTTATCCCCTGCTCGAAGTGCTGCACATCATTGGCATTGCACTGCTGGTCGGCAATTTGACGCTGCTGGAGTTGTGCTTCTTGGGTGTTCTGGGCGGCGTCGATTTGACGGCTTTGAAACGGGTGACGCTTCGGATGACGCTGGCTGGTTTTTTTTTGGTGGCGAGCAGCGGCGTGGTGATGTTTCTGTCCCAACCGCAGGAGCTGCTGGCCAACAGCGCCTTCAGGGTGAAGCTGCTTTTGTTGGGTTTGGCAGGTGGTAACGCCCTGTGGTTTCATGCACGTGGGGGCCTGGGCAGCACCGACAAGAGCGCCAAAGCGCAGGTCCTGTTGTCGCTGGTTTTGTGGGTTGCTGTGATCACCGCTGGCCGCTGGATCGGATACGTTTAACAGCTGACATGGAGAACCTCATGCAAAGACGAACCTTGCTTTCCCTTCCGCTGATGGCCGCGCCCGTCCTGGCCAATGCCCACCACGGCTGGTCGAGCTTTGATCAAACACGCCCCGTTTACCTGCGCGGCACGACCGCCAATGTGGCGTGGCGAAACCCGCATGCTGAATTCGACCTCCTGTTGACTCCTGACCTGGCACTACCGGCTGATTTCACCTCGACCGAGTTACCCGCACAAACAGCCAGTGTTGACCGAGCCGCCCTGCTGAAGAACGTCAAACTGCCCTCACGTAGCGATAAAAAATGGCAAATTGAATTGGCGCCGCTGACGCGCTTGGCAGCGTGGAAGGTGCCCGAGATCAAGAACGGCGAAACGCTCTCGGTGCTTGGTTTTACGTTTGCAGAAGAAAAAGGCGAGCCCATACTGCGCGCTGAATACCTGTTTTTGCGCGGCGTGGTGTATGGGCTTCGTTCCGCACCGGCTTGAGACCGGTTCATTCAAGAGGGCAACGCCAACGCGATGAACGCACTGGGTTGTTGCCCACCTCGGTCATGCCAGACCGCGCACGCCTCCCAGCGGAGTCACAACTTCCACACCCTTGGTGGGCAAGCTGCCAAGCCCCAGGCCAGTTGCCTCCACGTGGCCCAGACCTGCTGAAGCAACAACATCGCTGGCTCCACTTGCGGGGCTAAAACACGCAGCACCACGCCCTGCTCGCCCAAACGGGTGCAACCTGCGCGGGCTGCGGTTGAGCTGGCATCGATGTGCAAGCGGGCTTCCTCCAACAAGGCTTGTAAACGGTGGATGGGCTGATGGCTGCCTGCGGCGAACCACAGCGTGGCCAACACGGTTTGCCCGTCCCAACCCAAGGGGCTGCGCAGCAAGGTGTGGTCGTCTGCGGCAACCTTGGCACGCTCCAGCCATAAGCCTGGAACTTCAATTTCTTGCCGCATATGGCCTGACTCAAAACCCTGTCCCGAGGCTGGCAAACCCAAGGCAAGCACGTCCCAACCCACCATCTCCGCGCCAGGCTGTAGATCGAACAACATCCGGTTCTCAGCCAAGGCCGCGCTGTGTACGATGGTTTCCAAAGGCAGCCATTCAAGCCGAGCACCGGCATCAAGTTTGAAATGGATGGTTTGCCGCGCAGCCTCGCCACTGCTGCGGTAAAACCGTGTCGCGCCGGGGGTGCTGATTAAGGCATGTGAACCGGTTTGTAAGTGCGCCTCGATCACCAAATCATCACCGCCCACGATGCCGCCCGGCGGATGCACGAGCACGTTGTGGCAAACCTGATGCGCTTCGGGGTAGAGGCTTTGTAAAACGCGCAGTGGACCCGAGTGGCGGTCGTGCAGCACAGTGCGGCTGCCGGTGGAGGTGGTTTCGCAGCGGTAGTTCAGCGTGAGATGACCGGGCCAGCCCATGGTGTTGGAGGGGGTTAGTAATGGGTGTAGGTGAAGGCTGTCAACAGTGTAGGTGCCATTCGAATGACGGGCCTTGAACACCCCGTGCCGGACCGGGTTCAAAATGACGCACTGCGCCGCCACCAACGCGCCCATTCCGCCAGGTTGACCCTGCCATGAACACCGCCATCACCACCGCCATCGCCGCCCTCTTGTTCTGCGCCCTGCCCTGCTCGGCCATCACCTGCGACGAACTGCGCAGCGAAGTCGAAGCCAAGATTCGCGGTGGTGGGGTGAAGCACTTCACAGTCACCGTCATCGACATGGCCGCACCTGCTACCGGGCGTGTGGTGGGCAGTTGCGATCTCGGTAGCAAAAAACTGGTTTACCAACAAACCAAGGTTTCTGCGGGACCCACGGACAAAAAGCCCCCGCCGGCTCCACCCACCTCAACCCGTTCTGTGAAACAGGACGACCCCATTCCAACCGAGTGCCGAGATGGCTCCATCTCGATGACAGACACTTGCAAGCAGCCCTGAGATCGACGATGAACACGCCCACCGCCGCTAGTCTTACTGTGTCAGCAAATTGCCCCCTGTGCGGCCAAGCAAACCAATGCGCCGTGGCGTGCAGCGGATCGTTCGACGGACCGTGCTGGTGCACCTCGGTTCAGTTTTCCGCTGAAACACTGGCGAGCATTCCTCAAGACCGGCGCGGCAAAGCCTGTGTGTGCCGGTCGTGTGCCGAGGCGAAGGTGTCACTTCTCGTCCGTTGATCCGCAAAGGCCATCTCGACCGCGTTGGCACACAGAAGGTGGCTGTACAACCGTATTGCCACACCCTGGTAACTTGGCATCCGGCCTACCGCTCACGCGGCCTGCGCGCGCGCTGCGTCTTCCTTGGCCATGACGACCCGATTGCGACCTGAACGTTTGGCCTCGTACAGTGCAGCGTCGGCGCGTTCGAACAAATGTCCGGCTGATTCGCCAATTTTCAGTTGAGCCACGCCAAGGCTTGCCGTGACGTCGCCGACCAACTCAAAAGCGGAGCCACCGAGTTCATTCAGGATCACCCTGGCGGTGGCCACGGCACCTGCAATGTCGGTGGCGGGGCAAAGCAGCGCAAACTCTTCTCCGCCCACGCGACCAAATACATCGCTGCGGCGGATGGCGCGGCGCACGCGGTTGGCGGTTTCTTTCAGCACGGAGTCGCCCACCGAGTGGCCGTATTCGTCGTTCACCCGTTTGAAGTGGTCCAAGTCGATCATCACCAAAGCCAGGTCTTCGCCGCGCTCTGTAGCTTGCTGCACATGGCTGGCCAGAAGTTGGTTGAAATGGCGTTTGTTGGAGGCGCCGGTCAAGCCATCGAGTTCTGCCAAGCGCGTGAGCGTGCGGTTGGCGGCTTCCATGGGTTGCAGCACCTTGCGCGAGATCAACCAGTTCACCACCGCCATGACAAACAACAGCATGCCCGTGGTGCCCATCAGGAACAGTGCAAACGCATGGTCACGTTTGTGGGTTTGCACCGCCACGGGCACCGACACAATCTGCGCGCCCACCACCTCGCCCATTTTCCAGCCAAAGCCAGTTTGTTCGCCATACAGCGCACGCATGGAAGCCGGGGCCACGGCGGGGTCGCTGTGGCAGCGCAAGCAGCGCGCACTGTCGACGACGATGGGGCGGGAGAAATGCATCAGTTTGTCAGGTCCCTCCCCGGTGACGGTGTACATGTCGGTGGGTGCGCCCTGCGCCCTGAAGCTGTTGACAACATCTGCCGTCCAACCCGATGCTTGGTTTTTGATGTTGGTCGGGTTCAGAGCGACCTCACGGTAGGCATAACCGGGGGTGTTTTTGTAGAGGTCGGCCAGCATGGTGTTGGCCGCAAACGAAGGCACGGCCTCACGGTGGAAATTAGCGCCGGGCTCATTGGCATTGGGCAAGGCCACTTGCAGGTAATCCACCGTGTATTTGCGTATGGCCTCGGCGATGCGCATTTGTACTTGTGCGGCCTGGCGGATGTCGTCCACCGACTTGTTGTCCAGCGTGGTCCACAGCAACGCGCTGCTGATGGCAATGGCCGCCGTGCCAATGCCAGCCAAGAGCAAATTCAAACGTGTGGAGGTTTTCATGACGCCGGGGCGGTGGAGGTGCGCGGGATTATTCCAGCAATGCCGTGCGGCGAACACCCTGTCATGCGGACCGTTGCGTCGCGGCAGCATCCGATGTAGGCGGCTCGATCGGTGCCGCCTGGCGCGGCGACCACGCCCCTGGAATGACCACCTGTGGCTCCGCAGGATCGGACCTGTAATGAGGCGACATGATCTGCACGCCGTTTTCATTGAAGACGTCAAGGATGTTGGCGTGCAATTGGCTGATGGCTTCAGCACGGCGGCCGGGCGCGTTCTTGTTGCTCTGCGCGCACAGTCTGTACTCCACATAAAAATCAGACAGCGCTGTCTGCACCACATAGGGTGCGGGATCTTGCGCGACGCCTGTTGTCCGCTGCGCCGCCGCCAGCAGCATGGCCTGCACCTGGCGCCATGGTGTGGCGTAACCAATCGTCACAACGGCATGCACCATGAACTGCCCGTCTTGCACCAAGCGGGAGAAATTGCGTATGGGTTGTGAGAACACCACCGAGTTCGGCAAACTCACCACCTCACCCAGGCCAGTGTGTACTTTGGTGGTGAACAAGCCCAGTGCCACCACTGTGCCTTCGGTGTCGCCAATCTTCACGTATTCGCCCAGACGCAAGGAGTGCGAGTACATCAAGCTGAAACCGGACAGCGCTTGTCCCACCACACTAGAAGCTCCTAGGGACAACATCAAACCTGCCAGCACCGACACGCCTTTGAAGGCCTCGCTGTTGGAGCCCGGCAAATAGGGGTAGGCCATGGCCAAAGCGAAGAGCCAAATCACCACGGTGCTCAAACGCTGGGTAGGCACGGCCGTATCGGGATCCAACCAGGTCAGGGTGATGTCACCCCGCTCCACCCGCTGCAAAAACAGCCTCGTGGCCTGCGACACCAAACGCGCGATCACGAAGATCAGCCCCGCAATCAACAGGTCGGGCACCGCAGCGGCAATGGCCAATGCAAACTGCTCCAGCACACCGAGCAGCCAGGCTGTCGAACGTTCACCCCAGGGCCTCGTGACAGCGAACTGCTGCAGCACATAGCTGGCCCACACATCGGCCAAGAGGAACGCCAAACCCCATGTCAGGACGGTGGTGGACAGGCGCGAGACCATCCGCACATGGTCACCATAGGTCCGCATCCAGTGACCAGAGGCCGCGTTTTTTGAATCGGTTTGCAACGCCGCCTTCATCCGCAAACCGATTTTTCTACGCAGCCAAAAAATCAAACGCAGCAAAACAAAGGCCAGCGCGGTGGCTGCGACCGAGTAGGCCAAACCCATGGCGATTTTTTGGGGGTCTGATCTTTCTTTGACCTCCTTCACAGCCAGTTGCAGCTTCTGCAACACTTCTTGCGACACCGCCTCCAGCAAGCCCGGTGAACCCGAGCGCAGCAAGTCATCGGCCACCAGGAAGAACACCACTTGGCCGTCCACCTCGAACTTCACCGACTCCCCCAGCACCGTGCGCGAGACCAAGCCCGGACCGGGTCTGGCCAGTGCCGCCTGCAAGGCCTCGCGGGCCAGCTCGGCTCGCGCGACGGGGGAGTCACCCAGCAAGGTCGCACGAAACATCACGACCTTCCTGTGGTTGAGCAATACCGTGCGCTCGGCCTCGTCACTGGACACGCCAGCCGATCTCAACCCTTCTGCGACCTGGGTGGCAGACGGTTGGCTGGCTGCCGTGATGCAGAACAAACCCAGGACAGCAGCCATCAAAAGTGACCGCAGTCTCAAGCCGATGGCGTTGAAAACCAGTTTTACCAATGTATTCACCTGAGTATGTAGACAAGACACCGCCAAGCTTTTCACAAACGGCGACGCTCGTCGATGGAGCGATCGCCAAAAGCCGCCGGGCTGTTGAAAAAAATGCGGCCGCGTTGCAGAAAACAGCCAGCGATGCTGACACGGATACCGCTGCTCACGCTTGCATATCGCCTGACACTGTCACCGTTCTGGCCGAACCTTGGCATGGGCTCAGGACAGGACCTATGGGCGCCAGCATCTACCTCGATGCACGCTTTGGACAGGCTCAGGGCAAACGGCTGGTGGATGAAGGTGCGGCTCAAAAACACCCATACGAACCGGGATCAACGGCCGCCGAACCCTGACCGCCCAGGATTTCCTCCGGCGTTGCAATCCGATGCTTTGGGCGCCGTGCACAGCGTGGCCGGCGGGGAGCTGGGTGGGGGGCGCACAGCGGGAGTCACCGGCAAACCCACAACGGGCGTATTTTGGTGCCTGGGCCGCTGACCCGGCATGACAACGATCACCGGCGGTACCGCCCTCTCCCGCTCCGAGCGTTCGCGGTCTGCGCGGGCCACTTCAGCATCCCGCTGGGCCTGGGCTTGGTTCAACCTCATGCGTTCAATGGCCAAGGCCTCGTCTCGTTCTTGCTGACGCTCAATTTGGCGCTGCAAACGCTCATTCACTGCCTGCGCGTCTTGTTTGGCTTCTTGCCGTGCTTGTTCACGACGTTTCTCTGCAGTGCCAGGATCTTCGGTCGGGACCGTCCAGCTGCGTTCTGTCACCGCACCGGTGTCAGCCGGTTTGTCGGTGAACAGGATGCTGCCGTCTTTTTGGCGCTGCTGGTAGATTTTTCCGGTGGGGCGTGCAGCATGGGCTGCAGAGGTGGCCGAGGCTGAAACAGCAGCAGGTCGGGCGTCGGCAGCGGTGCCTTGCGCTTGGCAGTGCAGTGCCACGGCACTGCAACACAGCGCTGCTGAAAAAGGGAAGAGAAAAGACAGGGCCTTCACAACAGCAATGCTACTGCGGCGTGCGCCACAGCGCAAAACGCGACGGCGGACCGGCTCATACCCAGTGTCCTGAGCGCGCGCATCTGCGAGGACTTATTGAGCGTTCTTCTAAATAAAAACCAAGGCTTTCACACCGTCCGATTCCATCTTGGCCTGCCGCTCCCGCCTGACGATCTCGCCACGCTGCATCACCAGGTATTGATGCGCCATCTCGGCTACAAAGTCGCAGTACTGCTCGACCAAGACGGTGGCCATGGTTTTTCGGTCGGCGAGCAAGCGCATGACGCGGCCCATGTCTTTCATGATGCTGGGTGGATGCCCACAGTGAGCTCGTCCAGCACCAGCACAATCACAGCAATCAATAGGAACTCTAACCGATGCGCAACGTACTCGCAGGACTGGGCCTGGCCCTGGTGACATGCTTATTTTTGACCTCATTGCCCCCGGATTGGGCACGAGGAGTCGCCTCCAATCTGCTCACCTTGATAGGTGCCATTTATGTCGGTTTCGCGCTCGCCTCGAAAGGTCAACTCAGTGTATTGCGACAGGTTCTCGGGTGCGCCTTCTTCGTCACGCTGGCGCTGCTCGGGTTGTGGATCAGCTGGTGGTTCTTGGTGGTGGGTTTGGCGCTGCATGGTGTCTGGGACTGGCTGCACCATGGTGCGCACGGTCATGGAGTGGTGCCTCGGTGGTACATCCCGTTTTGCGCGTTTTACGATTGGGCGGTGGCCGCTTTCATCGCTGTGTTTTTTGCGGTGTGAGCCTGGAGGCTTTCCTTCTGGCGCCATCCAACCAGTTGGGTCCTATGCAGCAACCCGCACCAATTCCGCACATCGCGCCTGGAGGAAAGCCGCGAGTTGCCTGATGCCGTCGTTCAGGCAATGCCGTCCCACCACCACCAGCGAGAGCGGCGCGCGCTCACCCATCGCATCAGGTAGCAAGCGCACCAGGGTTCCTTGTGCCAAATCGGCCGCCACCTCCAGCTCGCTTTTGTAGGCTATGCCCAAGCCCCGCAACGCCCATTCATGCACCAGGTGAGCATCGTCAGCCATGCGGCTGCCGCTGACTTGCACAGCAGCCAAACCTTCAGGTGTCTCGAACTGCCATTGGGTATGGATGCTGCTGCCCAAAACAAAGCGCAGGCACTCGTGGTGCTTCAGTGCTTGTGGGGTCACTGGAGCACCGTGGCGGGCCAGGTAGGCCGGGCTGGCACACAGAACGCGGCGGTTGCCAGGCCAAAGCGGCAAAGCGATGAGGTTGGACGCCTCCAACTCGCCATAACGTATGGCAAAGTCCACCGGGTTCTGGACGAGATTAGACAAGCGATCGCTGATGCGAACATCCAGCGCCAACCCGGCGCTGCCCTGGCTCTCCACGAATGCGTCCAGCCACCCAAGGAGGTGCCGTCGCCCCAGGTCACTGGGAACGCTGATCCGCAAGCACCCCGTCAAGCCATGCGGCGACACAGCCCCTTGAGCCGCCGCGTGGCCCTCATCCAAAACCGACAACGCCTGCCTCGCATGGGGCAGATAACGCTCACCCGCCGAGGTCAGCCGCAGTTGGCGGGTCGATCGCTCAAACAATCGCACCCCGAGGTCTTTCTCCAAACGTTTAATGGCCGCACTGGCCAGCATGGGTGAGATGTTCAGTGGCCTGGCCGCTTCAGAAAAGCTGCCGCAGACCGCCACCAAGGTGAAGAGTTTCAGATCATCCAGGCGTGGCATTTTCAAAAATGATGCGAAAGAGATTCGGCAATTGTGGTGTGTTTACAAAGGCCCTGTTTGGGCAAGATGCCTGCATCTCTTCACTTGCCATCACACCCATGAAAGCCATTGCCTACCTGAAATCCCTACCCGTGGATGACGCCCAATCATTGATTGACGTCAACTTGCCTTTGCCCACGCACGGCCCCAACGACTTGTTGGTCGAAGTCAGTGCGGTGTCCGTCAACCCGGTGGACACCAAAGTTCGCCGCAACCGCCAACCCGCTCCGGATCAGCCGGAAGTTCTGGGTTGGGACGCCGTCGGAACCGTTCGTTCCATAGGCAGCGCCACCACAGGTTTTCAGCCAGGTGACCGCGTGTACTACGCCGGGGCCATCAACCGGCCAGGCTGTCAGGCGCAGTTCCATGCGGTGGATGCGCGCTTGGTCGGTCATGCTCCGAGCAGCCTCAGCGACGCGCAGGCCGCTGCGTTACCGTTGACCAGCATCACTGCGTGGGAGCTGCTGTTCGATCGACTCAGCGTCTCAGAAGACGCAGGGCAAGGAAAGCGCCTCTTGATCGTGGGCGCAGCCGGTGGTGTTGGCTCGATGCTCGTTCAATTGGCCAGGCGTTTGACACAACTGACTGTCATTGCCACTGCCAGCAAGCCGGCGTCTCGCGCCTGGGTTGAATCGCTGGGTGCCCACCACGTCATCGACCACCACCAACCGATGGCGCCCCAACTCGCCGCGCTGGGATACAAACAAGTTGACATGGTGGCCAGCCTGACCCACAGCGACACGCACTGGGCCGATATCGTCGAAGCGCTGGCACCCCAAGGCCAAGTGGCCTTGATCGACGACCCCGTATCAGCCCTGGACATCATGGCGCTCAAAAGAAAGAGCCTGTCACTGCATTGGGAACTGATGTTCACCCGGTCGCTGTTTGAGACCCCCGACATGCCGCGCCAGGGTGAACTGCTCAACCGCGTGGCCAAACTCGTGGATGCGGGCACATTGAAGTCCACCCTGACCCAAACACTCTCGCCCATCAACGCAGCCAATGCCAGACAAGCACACGCCCTCATCGAGGCGGGTCAGGTGCAGGGGAAACTGGTTCTCTCCGGATTTTCGGCATGAAATACCTCCACACCATGGTGCGCGTGAGCGATCTGGACGCTTCACTCGACTTCTACCAAAACGCCTTGGGTTTGACCTTGCTGCACCGACAAGACTTCCCTGCGGGAAAGTACACCTTGGCCTTTCTCAGTGCCCCAGGCGATGAAACAGCGCAAATCGAATTGACCCACAACTGGGAGCCACAGCCCTTGCTCAGCGGGCGTGCGTTCGGGCATATCGCCTACGCGGTGGACGATCTGTACGCCACCTGCGCGCGTCTGATGGCGCATGGTGTCAAGTTGAGTCGGCCCCCGCGAGACGGCAACATGGCCTTTGTGTGTTCCCCAGATGGCATCTCCATCGAATTGCTGCAGGGCGGCCCCCGGCTCGCACCACGAGAGCCTTGGGTGTCCATGCCGAATCAAGGCGAGTGGTGAATCACGATGAACCCACACTCACTCATCTCCCAGACCGTCCAAGGATTGAACTCGAAAATCGTTGCACGCCTTCCCGGATCACTTCCCATGGGGGGCTTGGTCCCTGGCACGCCCGTCCACGCGCTGGCGTCGCCGCTTGATTTTTTGCAAACCAGCGCGGCGTCCCAACTGAAAACAAGACGCCGGGATATTGCACTCCAAGGCAAGCTGGCGTTTTTCATCGAGGATGTCATCACCGCTGAAGAGGCCCATACGCTGGCGGCTGTGGGTGAGGCGCTGGGCTTTCGCGACGAAGCCCCGGGTATTTCCACACCCCCAGGAATGAGGATGAACCAGTCCGTTCATTGGGTTGCAGACCCAGCGCCCATGGATCAGCTGTTGCTCCGATTTCAGCACCTGTTGCCACCCAACATGGGTGGGCACTCGCTGCACCCGGGCTTGAGCCACCGCATCAATATGTACCGCTACAAAGAGGGTGATGTTTTTCGTCCGCACACCGACGGCGATTGGCCCGCTTATGCCCTGAGCCCAGACCGGCAAACCATGATGGAAGTGAACGGCCTTCGCTCTCGCTTGACCATGTTGCTGTACCTGAACGACACGGCTGATGGCGTGCAAGGCGGTGCGACCCGCCTCTTCGACAATGCTGGAGGCCATGTGGACATCGAGCCCCGCAAAGGCTCCGCCTTGTTCTTTTGCCACGGCAACGGCCCGGATTCGGTTTTGCACGAAGGAAGAACCATCACGGGCACACATCCCAAATACGTGGCCAGAATCAATGTGATGTACAGCGCCTGATCCATCTCAGCGTATTTCTATGCCGCCAACATGAAAGGACTGCGGCGAACGCCAGTGACAGGCTAGGGTCTGTTGACATACAAATCGCCCTCGCGCCGGGGTGGCCAAGGGTGCAGGGCAAGACGTGCGACGCCGCCCAGGCTCTTGCCTGGGCCAGGAGCACAACGCAGCCCTGCGCCCTTGGGTGCCCCGGCCCACAGGGTGCATCCCCCACAGGCCCCCACTCTTCGTTGCAAATGCTCGCGGGGGGATATACCCCCGCTGTGCTTTGCGCCTCAATTGGGGGCCTGTGGGAGCTGCACGCGAGGGCGATTTGTATGTCAACAGACCCTAAATAGAAACACGCGCCCGAACGCCCTCGGCGTTCATGTTTTCGCCGCGCCCTTGCTGCACGATCTCACCGCGTTCCATCACCAGGTACTGGTCCGCCAGTTCCGCCGCAAAGTCGTAGTACTGCTCCACCAGCACGATGGCCATGGTTTTTCGGTCGGCGAGCAAACGAATGACGCGGCCAATGTCTTTGATGATGCTGGGTTGGATGCCCTCGGTGGGCTCGTCCAGCACCAGCACCTTGGGGCCTGCTGCCAGGGCACGCGCAATGGCCAGTTGCTGCTGCTGGCCACCGGAGAGATCGCCGCCGCGCCGGTGCAACATTTGTTTGAGCACCGGGAACAGCTCGAACAACTCCGTGGGAATGGGTGTGCCACCCGGTTTGTAGGCCAGGCCCATGGCCAGGTTCTCCTGCACTGTGAGGCGGCCAAAAATTTCGCGGCCTTGGGGCACGTAACCCAGGCCGGCACGCACACGTTCATACGGCGGCAAACGGGTGATGTCTTGACCATCAAGGTGGACGCTGCCACTTTTGACGGGCACCACGCCCATCAAACTTTTGAGCAAGGTGGTTTTACCCACGCCGTTGCGACCCAACACCACAGTCACTTCGCCCATGCGTGCTTCGAAGGCGACATTGCGCAGGATGTGGCTACCGCCGTAGTACTGGTTGACGCCTTCAACCTTGAGAATGGCACGATCCTCTGTGAAATGCTTAGCGTCCAAGGTACACCTCGACGACCTTCTCGTTGGCCTGCACATCTGCCAGCGACCCCTCGGCCAGCACACTGCCTTCGTGTAGCACAGTGACCTTTTTGCTCGGCTTACCTTGCGTCAATTCGCCGATGAACTTCATGTCGTGCTCCACCACCATCAGGGAATGTTTCCCCTCCAAAGACAAAAACAACTCGGCGGTGCGTTCTGTTTCTTCATCGGTCATGCCGGCCACCGGTTCGTCCAGCAGCAGCAGTTTGGGGTCTTGCATCAAGAGCATGCCTATTTCCAACCACTGCTTTTGGCCATGTGACAACAAACCGGCGGTGCGCTGCGCATCGGCTTTCAGATGAATCAAAGCCAGCATGCTGCCGATTCGATCTTGCTGCTCGCTGCTCAAGCGAAATCCCATGGCAGCACGCACCGAACGGTCGGCCTTCAACGCAAGCTCCAGGTTTTCAAACACACTGAGCTGTTCGAACACCGTGGGTTTTTGAAACTTGCGGCCTATGCCCACCGAGGCGATCTGGTTTTCACGCAGGCGCAGCAAATCAATGGTCGAGCCAAAGTAAGCCTTGCCCGCATCGGGTTTGGTTTTGCCAGTGATCACATCCATCATCGTGGTCTTACCCGCGCCATTGGGGCCAATGATGCAGCGCAGCTCCCCGAGGCTGATGTTGAGCGACAGTTTGTTCAGCGCCTTGAAACCGTCAAAGCTGACGGTGATGTCGTCCAGGTAAAGAATGGCCCCATGGGTGGCATCGAGTTCGCCCTCCACCACCACGCGGCCATAGCTGGCCGTGCGGTCACCGGAGCCACTCGCCGTCAACGCCTTTTTGCGCTCCCAGTCGGCACGGACTTTGGTGCCCGCCTCCATCAAGTCGGGCGTCATGGCGTGGTCTCCAGGCTTTGACGCCCCAGCACTTTTCGCCATAAGCCGATCAGGCCATGCGGCAAAAACAGTGTCACTGCGATGAAGAGACCACCCAGCACGAACAACCAGTATTCCGGCGCCACCTGGGTGAACCAGCTCTTCGCACCATTGACAAAAAACGCGCCCACGATGGGGCCCATGAGCGTGCCACGCCCACCCACGGCAGCCCAAATCGCCATCTCGATGCTGGCTGCGGGTGACATCTCTCCCGGGTTGATGATGCCCACCTGCGGAACATACAGCGCCCCCGCCACAGCACACATCACTGCCGAGATCACCCAGATGGCCAGCTTGTAGTGCAGCGGGTTGTAGCCGGTGAACATGACGCGCGACTCGGCGTCGCGTATGGCTTGTAGCACCCGGCCAAATTTGCTTTTCACCAACCAGCGCGCCAACACAAAAAAGCCAATGAGTACCAGACCGGTCAGAACAAAAAGCGTCATGCGCATGGAGGGCGTGGCAATTGGAATATCCAGGATGCGTTTGAAGTCGGTGAAACCGTTGTTGCCGCCGAAGCCGGTTTCATTGCGAAAGAACAGCAACATCGCCGCAAAGGTGAGCGCCTGCGTGATGATGGAGAAGTACACGCCCTTGATGCGCGAGCGAAACGCAAAGTAGCCAAACACGCCCGCCAGCAATCCTGGCACCAACACCACCAGCAGCAGCGTGGCCACAAAGCTGTCGCTCAGTGCCCAGTGCCAAGGCAGTTCTTTCCAATCCAAAAACACCATGAAGTCGGGCAAGTCGGACTTGTAGTTGCCGTCACGGCCAATCTGGCGCATTAAGTACATGCCCATGGCATAACCGCCGAGTGCAAAAAAAACGCCGTGGCCCAAAGACAAAATGCCGGTGTAACCCCAGATCAAATCCATGGCCAGCGCGCAGATGGCGTAACACATGATCTTGCCAACCAGGGACACGGCGTAGTCACTGAAATGCAGTGGGTTGCCTTCGGGTACCACGAGGTTGAGCACGGGCGCGAGCACGACGATGGCCGTGAGTGCGGTCAGGACACCGAGCCAGGATTTGGGGCTGAGCAGTGAGGTCGTTGGGCCGACGACGGCGGCTTGCGGTGCGGCTGCGGCTGTGGCGCTCATGGTTGTGTGCCTCTATGTTTTTTATCCATCATCCGGTGCACCGCGTCGGGATATGCGCACGACAGCGCAGTAACTTTTCTTTGCTTCGCCAAAGAAAAGTCACCAAAAGAAAGGCGACCCCGGTTCCGAGGCCCCGGAGTACCGGGCCTGCCTTGCGCTGCTCGCGGGAGGCGGGAAGCGCAGAACTCGCCCTTCGGGCTCAAACATCTGCGCTTCTTTATCCGCCTCCCGCTGCGCTGCTCAGCTCGTCTCAAGGGGGCCCAAAAGCCAATACCTTTCGGCTCGCTGCGCATCGCCGCGATGTTTGGCGTAGCCAAACGAGCCGACTGCTGGTGTTGGCTTTTGGGGTCCCCGTGGGAGGCGTCGAGCAGCGCAGGGCAAGACGGATCAAGAAGTTCAGATGTTTGAGCCCGCAGGGCGAGTTTCTGAACTTCCCGTCTTGCACGAGCAGCGCAGAGCAGTCCCGGTACCCCGGGACCGCCGGATTCGGGGTGCCCTTCTCTTTGGTTACTTTCTCTTGGGCAAGCAAGAGAAAGTGACTCGGCCGCCGGGCCGACGACCCGGCGCGGTGCATCGAACGAAGACAGGCCCACACCAAAGTCACAAAGGCGAAGAAATGAAGTCGCAGATGTCATGCCTCGGCACTCCGGCCTTTCATCGCAAAAATCCCCTGCGGTCTTTTCTGAATGAAAACCACGATCAGCACCAACACCATGATCTTGGCCAACACCGCCCCCGTCCAACCTTCCAGAAACTTGTTGAGCACACCCAAACCCAGGGCGGCATACACGGTGCCCGCGAGTTGGCCTACGCCACCAAGCACCACCACCATGAAGGAGTCCACGATGTAGCCCTGACCCAGGTCAGGCCCCACATTGCCCACCTGAGACAAAGCACAGCCCGCCAGGCCAGCGATGCCCGATCCAAGCGCAAATGCATAGGTATCCACCCGTGCCGTATTCACACCCATACAGGCCGCCATGGGCCGGTTTTGCGTCACGCCCCGCACGAAAAGACCCAGACGGGTGCGAGAGATCAACAGCGACACCCCCAGCAACACCAGCACCGCAAACGCGATGATGGCCAAACGGTTATAGGGCAAGGTGAGGTTGCTCATCACCTCCACCCCGCCAGACAACCATGCAGGGTTTTCCACCTGCACGTTCTGAGCGCCAAACACAGAGCGCACGCTTTGCATCAACACCAGGCTGATGCCCCAAGTGGCCAGCAGCGTTTCCAGGGGGCGGCCATAGAGCCAGCGAATCACGCCGCGCTCCATCACCGCGCCCACCAGGGCCGCGACCAGGAAGGAGACTGGCACCGCCAGCAGCATGTAGTGGTCAAAGTAATGCGGCAGGTGGGCACGAAACAGGTTCTGCACCACATAGGTGGCGTAGGCGCCGATCATCAGCAACTCGCCATGAGCCATGTTGATCACACCCATCAGGCCATAGGTGATGGCCAGCCCCAAGGCCACCAGCAGCAGGATGGAGCCCAGGCTCAGGCCGGTAAATACCACGCCAAGCCGCTCGCCCCATGCCAAACGGGATGACACCGTGTTCAAAGAGCTTTGCAGCGCGGCACGCACTTGCGCGTCTTCTTCGGCACCGGCTTGCAGACGTTCCATCAGCAGGCTCTTGGTCGCCCCCTGGTGGCTGTTGCCCAAAGCCAAGGCGGCTTCCAGCCGTTTGGTTTTGTCGGGTGAGGCGATCAAGAGGGCCGATCGCAGCAGACCCAATTCGGCTTTCAGTTTGGCATCGGTTTCGGCGGCCAAAGCCTTGTCAATCAAGGGCAGGCGGCTCTCGTCGGGTTGTTCCTTGAGTTGTTTGATGGCGGCAGCACGCGCGGGCAGGTCGCCCGAGAGTAATTTCAGCGAGGCCAGCGCGCTTTCAATTTCGCTGCGCAGGCGGTTGTTGTTGCTGACATCTTCTGCGTCGGCCGGCAATGCTGCCTCAGCGCCAGTGGTCAGGGAAATCGTCTTGCCATCACGCTGCACAAACACGAGTTCGCCAGCAAGTTTGACTTCGTCGTTCAGCAGCGACTGCAAGAATGATTCGAGGCTTGGATCCCCCGCAAGAACGGCTTGCGCTATGGCAGCGGACCGTTCGTCGTTGTCGCCGGTGGCCATGGCGCGGGCCTGTTGCACAGTGAGACTGTGGGCGGAGAACGGCATCCACAGCAAAAGGCAAAGCAGAAAGATTTTTTGAAACATAGTCCAAACCGACTGAGGCAATGAGGGATGCGGAACAAGGCAGCGCCTTGTTCCACTCCTCAAGCGGACGCCGCAGCTCCAGCTTTGCTGGGCCGCTGGCGTCGCCCCAAGGGATGCGAAGCGTCCCAACAGGTAGCTCCGCAAGGGGGAGCGCCGAAAGGCGCTCCGGGGGTGGGTCATTTCACTTCTTCTCTGGCACGTTCTTCTTGCCTTTGTTCTCAGGGATGTAGTCGCTCCAAGGGTCGGCCACCACGGGGCCCTTGGTTTTCCAGACCACGTTGAACTGGCCGTCAGCCTTGATTTCACCAATGAACACGGGCTTGTGCAGGTGGTGGTTTTCTTTGTCCATGGTGGACATGAAACCACCCGGCGCAGGGAAAGTTTGGCCCGCCATGGCGGCGATCACTTTGTCGGTGTCGGTGCTCTTGGCCTTGGTCACCGCTTGCGCCCACATGTGGATGCCAATGTAGGTGGCTTCCATCGGGTCATTGGTCAGCGGCTTGTCTTTGTGGCCGGCAATACCTTTGGCCTTGGCATAGTCGCTCCAGGCTTTCACGAAGGCGGCGTTGGTGGGGTTTTTGAGCGACATGAAGTAGTTCCACGCGGCCAAGTGGCCCACCAGCGGTTTGGTGTCCACACCACGCAGCTCTTCTTCACCCACGCTGAAAGCAACGACTGGCACATCCGTGGCCTTCAAACCTTGGTTACCCAACTCTTTGTAGAAAGGCACATTGGAGTCGCCATTGATGGTAGAAACCACGGCCGTTTTCTTGCCCTCAGAAGCAAACTTCTTGATCTTGGCGATGATGGTTTGGTAGTCGCTGTGGCCGAAGGGGGTGTATTCCTCGATGATGTCGGCCTCCGCCACACCTTTGGATTTCAAGAAGGCGCGCAGAATTTTGTTGGTGGTGCGGGGGTACACGTAGTCGGTGCCCAGCAGAACAAAACGTTTGGCCGAGCCACCGTCCTTGCTCATCAGGTATTCCACCGCTGGAATCGCTTGTTGATTGGGCGCGGCGCCGGTATAGAACACGTTCTTGGACAACTCTTCGCCTTCGTACTGCACAGGGTAAAAGAGCAAGCTGTTGGTCTCTTCAAACACGGGCAACACCGATTTACGCGACACGCTGGTCCAGCAGCCAAAAACCACCGCCACCTTGTCTTGCGTGATCAGTTGCTTGGCTTTTTCTGCGAACAGTGGCCAGTTGGAAGCGGGGTCTACCACCACAGGCTCGAGCTTCTTGCCGAGCAAACCGCCCTTGGCGTTGATTTCGTCGATGGCCATCAAGGCCACGTCCTTGAGCACGGTTTCGGAAATGGCCATCGTTCCCGACAGCGAATGCAACACGCCCACCTTGATCGTGGCCTGGGCATGCGCCAGACCCGAGACCGAGAACGTGGCCGCGGCCAAAGCAATGGCACCCAAGGAATGGGCGAAGGTGCGACGAGAGGTTTTCATGCAGAAGACTCCTGGCTTGTAAGTTGAGACCGGTTGAGGGCAACAGACTCAGTCCCTTGCCGACAAAGGCACAGAGGGATCTGAATCGACCGGATGTCAGCTTAGGCAGCGCGGGCGTTCAGCGAAATACGACAGAAGGCGTATGGCCAGTGCCTGACCGTCAGATGGGCGAGATGAGCGCTCGAGATGGATCCGAACCGATGAATGAGCCAGTCTCATTCAGGGTTCCACGACGACAAGCGCAGGATTAAAAGCAACGCTTTGCCGTGTGCAAAGCCCAGGCGGTACGCGCTCCCCTGCGACGAGGCCTTGAGTCCTGAGCCAGTGGAAGCATCAGGGCGGAGGGTTCCGGTGTCATCGGGGCTGAATCAATGGCCGACGAAAGACTTTGCTGCTGCGGCCCGGCGGTGGGCGTCCGTCGGAAAGATGGGTCAGTTGTCCAAGCGCGCAGACAAAAGACGCCCATCACGGGTATCGAACTCGCATTCAAAACCAAAGTGGTTATAGGGCGTACCAGGTGCGGGCAACGCCTTTCCCCTGCCCCGCAATTCAGCCGTCGTCGGACTGATTTGTTTGACGGTGCGCGTTGCACTTTCAAAACTGATGTCGGCCACGCGCAACGACCGCTTCTTCAGTGCTGCAGCCACAGCAGACTCACAAACGGCCGGTGACAAATGGGTGAGGTCAGGCTCTCGCGCCACGACCGCGGTTTTGCCTTTGGTCGCAGCAGGTGTCGTGTCCCTCATCACCATGCCCACAGACTCGGACGTTGCCGCATCCACATTGCAGTTGTAGCTGAAGGTGCGAACCCCTTCCACGCTTCGGTAGCTGCCGCCACCACGCAGCAACAACTGCTTATCGCCGGCTGATCCCGGAGCGACTGTCGGCGACGAACTGAAATTCACCTCAGCAGCAGGTGCCCCTTTGCTCACCAACAATTCACGCGCAGCGCGTTCGCAGGCCAGCACAGGATCCCCTGCGAGAGCCGGTTTTGCGGTTGCAGGTGCAGGTGCCAACGCAGCCTGGCCGGCGCTTGCTTGTGCGAATGCGCTCAACGCAGAACACAAACCAGCGCAGAGGCTGATAAGTACCATGGATCGGGGAGTGAATGCTTGGAAAATCAGCATGGGCCTATTGTGTACCGGTTGACGGTTAAATCGAAATCAGGGTGATCCCAGCACGGGACCACCATTGCCTTGCCAGTCCATCTGATTCAGTCACCCCGCCCTGCCTACATCACTCCCCCAACTGCGGCAACCCACCCCCACTGGGCAACAAGCCCGTGCGGCTGTACAGCCCCAGTTTGTCCCGCGTATCGGTGATGTCCAAGGTGCGCATCGTCAACTGACCAATACGGTCTTGTGGTGAGAAGCTGGACTCGCCCTTCTCCATCGTCAAGCGCTCAGGGTGGTAAGTCAGGTTGGGTGACTCGGTGTTGAGAATGCTGTAGTCGTTGCCACGGCGCAGCTCAATGGTGACTTCACCGGTGACTGCGCGGGCAACCCAGCGCTGCGCGGCTTCGCGCAGCATCAAGGCCTGGGGGTCGAACCAGCGGCCTTGGTACAAGAGGCGACCGAGTTTGCGGCCGTTGTCGCGGTATTGTTCAATGGTGTCTTCGTTGTGGATGCCGGTCACCAAGCGTTCGTAGGCAATGAAGAGCAAAGCCAGGCCCGGGGCTTCGTAAATGCCGCGGCTCTTGGCTTCGATGATTCGGTTCTCGATCTGGTCGCTCATGCCCAGGCCGTGGCGGCCACCGATGCGGTTGGCTTCCAACACCAAGGCCACCGGGTCGGTGTACTCCACACCATTCAAGGCCACGGGACGCCCCTCTTCAAAACGCACGCTGACGGTTTCGCGTTTGACTTCAACATCGTCACGCCAGAAGGCCACGCCCATGATGGGTTTGACGATCATCACGCCGCTGTTGAGGTGCTCCAGGTCTTTGGCCTCGTGCGTGGCACCGAGCATGTTGGAGTCGGTGGAGTAGGCCTTCTCGGCCGACATCTTGTAGCCAAAGCCTGCCTGGGTCATGAAGGCAGACATCTCCGCGCGGCCACCGAGTTCGTCGATGAAGGTTTGGTCGAGCCAGGGTTTGTAGATTTTCAGATCGGGATTGGTGAGTAGCCCATAGCGGTAAAAGCGCTCGATGTCATTGCCCTTGTAGGTGCTGCCATCGCCCCAGATGTGGACGTCGTCTTCTTTCATCGCAGCCACCAGCATGGTGCCCGTCACGGCGCGTCCGATGGGTGTGGTGTTGAAGTAGGTCACGCCTGCGGTGGAGATGTGGAAGGCGCCGCACTGCAAGGCGGCGATGCCTTCGTTGGCCATTTGAACGCGGCAGTCGATGAGACGGGCCAACTTGGCGCCGTACTCCATGGCTTTACGCGGAATCTCGTCGTAATCAGGCTCGTCGGGCTGGCCCAAGTTGGCTGTGTAGGCGTAAGGAACTGCGCCTTTGAGTTTCATCCAGTGCAGCGCAGCACTGGTGTCCAGGCCGCCAGAGAAAGCGATGCCGACTTTTTGGCCGACGGGAAGGTGTTGAAGGATGTTTGCCATGGCGGAAGAAACTGATGAGTACGTTAAACAAAAAAATGAGCGGTGCGCAAAACACGCAGCCGCTCATTGTCCTTCATGGCGCAGCCCGGCTTCGGGCTGCGCAAAGGTCTGCCATCGAGGATGCTCTGCACAACCTCATTGCGGACTGTGGCAGCACGGACTCGGGCGGTCTACGGCGTTGTTATTCTTGCCAATAGCAGTGCTGTTGGCTGCAAAAAACGCCTAGTCGCCCACCCCGATCCGCGCTACCACAGCCTCGCAAGAGTTATGCAGAGCATCCTCAGCGCTTGGCCAAACGCTGCCAGGTCTCCACCACTGAGTCCGGGTTGAGCGAGATGGACACGATGCCCTCTTGCGCCAACCAGTCGGCAAAGTCAGGGTGGTCGCTCGGGCCTTGGCCGCAGATGCCCACGTATTTGCCCACAGCGCGGCAGGCGGCAATGGCGCGCGAGATCATGGCTTTGACCGCAGGATCGCGTTCGTCAAAGTCTTTGGCCAAAAGCTCCATGCCGGAGTCGCGGTCCAGGCCCAAGGTCAGTTGGGTGAGGTCGTTGGAACCGATGGACATGCCGTCGAAGTACTCCAGGAATTGCTCGGCCAGGATAGCGTTGCTGGGCACTTCGCACATCATGATCACACGCAGGCCATCGGTGCCACCAGCCGCTGCACGCTTGAGGCCGCGCGCCGCCAGCATCTCCGTGACCTGTTTCGCTTGGCCCAGGGTGCGCACGAAGGGCACCATGATTTCGACGTTGGTCAGGCCCATGTCGTTGCGCACACGCTTCAGGGCCTCGCATTCCATGGCGAAAGCTTCGCCAAAGTCAGGGCTGATGTAACGCGAGGCGCCACGGAAACCCAACATGGGGTTCTCTTCCTCGGGCTCGTAACGTGAGCCGCCAATGAGTTTGCGGTACTCGTTACTCTTGAAGTCCGACAGGCGCACGATCACCGGTTTGGGCCAGAAAGCCGCTGCGATGGTGGCCACACCTTCGGCGAGTTTGTCGACGTAGAACGCGCGCGGCGAGGCGTGGCCTCGGGCCACCGACTCGACGGCTTTTTTCAGGTCCAGGTCGATGTTGGGGTAATCCAAAATCGCCTTGGGGTGGATGCCGATGTTGTTGTTGATGATGAATTCCAAGCGGGCCAAGCCGACACCGGAATTGGGCATTTGGCAGAAGTCAAATGCGAGCTGCGGGTTGCCCACGTTCATCATGATCTTGATGGGGCAATAGGGCAGATCCACCTTTTGCACGTCCGTCACTTCGGTTTCCAGCAAACCGTCGTAGATGTAGCCGGTGTCACCCTCGGAGCACACCACGGTCACCAAAGCACCGTTGGTCAGCGTCTCGGTGGCATCACCACAGCCCACCACCGCCGGAATGCCCAACTCGCGCGCAATGATGGCGGCGTGGCAGGTGCGGCCGCCGCGGTTGGTGACGATGGCGCTGGCGCGTTTCATCACCGGCTCCCAGTTCGGATCGGTCATGTCAGTGACCAGCACATCGCCAGGCTGAACTTCGTCCATCTGGCTGATGCTGTGCACCAGGCGAACCGGGCCAGTGCCAATCTTCTGACCAATGGCACGGCCTTCGGCCAGCACAGCGCTTGTGCCTTTGAGTTTGTAGCGCTGCTCGACCTTGCCCTCTTGCTGGCTCTTCACGGTTTCAGGCCGGGCTTGCAGGATGTAGAGCTTGCCGTCGCCACCGTCTTTGCCCCACTCAATGTCCATCGGACGGCCATAGTGGGCCTCGATGATGAGGGCGTAACGTGCCAACTCGGCAACATCGGCATCGGTCAAGGAGTAGCGGTTGCGTTGCTCGGTGGCGGTGTCCACGGTGCGCACCAGCTTGCCGCTGGCGGCTTTCTCTTCGGGGCTGGCGAACTCCATCTTGATGAGTTTGGAGCCCAGGTTGCGGCGGATGATGGCGAGTTTGTCGGCCTTGAGGCTGGGCTTGTGTACATAGAACTCGTCGGGGTTCACCGCTCCTTGCACCACGGTTTCGCCGAGGCCGTAGCTGGAGGTGATGAAGACCACATCGTTGAAGCCGGACTCGGTGTCCATGGT
>Ga0315906_10001880_pt1 | contig 30437 bp, 25 predicted proteins | sample LakEriMetagenome_4_FD_203526 | JGI IMG/M metagenome (GOLD analysis project Ga0315906, IMG submission 203526) | Freshwater fungal communities from buoy surface, Lake Erie, Ohio, United States - Buoy 2 MA122 | ecosystem: Environmental > Aquatic > Freshwater > Lake > Lake biofilm | place: USA...
CACGAACCATCGTTACTGTTCGCCTCTGCGCTGTAGTTAAGGGCTAAAGGATCCGTACAACCTGCAAAAATGCACGAGCCATCATCCATGGTAGCAGCAGGGTTATAATTGTCTGCGTTCGGATTCATACAACCCAATACAGGCCCATCGGCACCATCCCAAATTGAAACCAAATCAAGTGCAAATTCCTCGCTACCTGCATCGGCACCTGTAACCACTCGTAATTCCAGCATATTTCCGGAACCGGAAATTGTGGCAGAAAATGGCGCAAATACGGTGGTAATCAGCGCTCCCTCTCCTACTCCGTCCAGATCGGCATCAAAATTCATCCCGATATTTACATCGGCAATTGGTGCGGCAAATTGCATTACTTTAACCCATCCGCCTCCGTCAAGATTGTATTCGAAATAAAAGACATCTGTATTATCCCATCCTCCCGCTACATTACCTGTGGCAATTAGCGCCCTGAGCTCTATCTGCGCAAGCCCTGAAACATCGATTGGCGCAAAGAGAAGTATTTTCGGATTCTGCCCATCGGCGTTCGGATCTCCGGTATCGTTAATATCCTCTCCTGCAAAAAACCAAGTCCCACTCTGGCCGGTATAGGCTCCAGAAACATTAGAAATTGTTCCAGCTTGCGTTCTTCCATAGTGATCGTTGCCAGCTCCGGCGACATCATTGAATTGGCCCGCGGCAAAATACCGAAGATTATTGCCATCGGTTTCAAAGTCTTCCGACCAGATTTGCGCATACATCGACACCTGTCCTATCAATAGTAAAGCAAGCGTGCATAAAACGTGTTTCATAATCTAGTTTCGTGAGTTTGTTTTTCTTGTTTATTCGCATAACGCCTTCAAAAGTAGAGTTATCTAGTCAGCCCGAGAAGAAAATAAATCAACTGTTGGTGAACCAGCATCAAAAAGAAAACTCCAGTTGAGCGGATGCTTTGCGAAAACTTCTTCTGTGAAGAGGGCTTAAACCCTGCAGATCTATTGCCTCTCGATGATCCGTTGTGGGGTATCCCTTATTTCCATTCCATCCATACATGGGATACATTTCATGGAGCTCCTGCATCCAGTTATCCCTATACGTTTTAGCGAGAATAGATGCCGCCGCAATAGCCAAGAAACGACCATCACCCTTTATCTGGCAAGAGAATGGAATTGAAAGACGGGTTTTAAATCGATTTCCGTCAATAAGCAAGAATTCAGGTTGAACCTGCAGCTGCTCAACTGCACGTTCCATTGCGAGAAAACTGGCATTAAGGATATTTAAACGATCTATCTCATCATTGTCGCACCATGCAATTGCCCAAGCGATTGATTGCTCTTGAATACGCGGAAATAAGTCCAACCGGGCCTTCTCGGAAAGTGCTTTAGAATCGTTAATTCCGGGCAATTTTGCTTTAGGCTTCAAAATTACAGCCGCAGCAACCACCGGGCCGGCCAGGCAACCTCTACCGGCTTCGTCGCATCCGCACTCCAACAATCCTTTATTTAGGTATTTCTTAAGCGCCATCAGAACTTTTTTGCCAATTCATCTATCTGTTTCCAAATTATCTCTTCGGACGCATCCCAATCAAATTTAGCAAGTTGTGCCATTCCCGCATTGATTAATTTATTGCGTAAAGCGGTATCGCCGGCAATCCTTTCCATCCCTGCTGCAATCTCATCCGTGTTAAAAGGATCTACCAGCAGGGCGGCATCGCCCGCGATTTCAGGAAGAGCCGATGTGTTTGCTGCCAACACCGGAACTCCGCTGGCAAACGACTCAATTACAGGCAGTCCGAATCCTTCGAAATAGGGTATAAAAACCATTGCATGAGCTGCCGACATAAGAGCGGCGAGACGATCCTGTGAAAGATGACCGGTAAAAATTACTTCACTTTTTCGCTTAAGCTGTTTCCAGGTCTGTTTCATCTCCGGGTTCATCCAATAGGTAGCCCCTGCCAGAACGAGTCGCGATATTGCCCCTCCATATTCACGGTAGTGCTCGTAGGCCTTCAGTAAGCGATGAACATTTTTTCGGGGATGAAGGGACCCGACGAACAGAAAATAAGGCTCTCCTCCGGTGTATTGGTCGCGAATAGGTTTTTGTGCGGGTTCATCCGAAATAAAAAAACCGTCTTTTAGGCCATTATAGGCTACTGCTATCTTCTCATCTGGAATTTCGTAAGTAGCCGCAATATCGTTTCGGCTGAACCCGGATACCGTAATAATCCGCGCTGCCTTTCGGGCAAACCTTGGAAAAAAGAATCGGTAATAATGTCGTACGAGCCAGGGAAGATCTTTGGGATAATGTTCAAAATTAATGTCGTGAATTACCGCTACCTGAGGGGTTTGCGTCCGCAAGCTCAAAAATCCATCCGGAGAAAGGAGCACATCGGCTTTATATTTTTTCAGTGCCCGGTATACACTCCACTCGAACCAGGCCACAAAGAGAAACGGATGCCTTGCCGGAGGATAAAGCAGGACCGGCGTAACATTAGGTCCAAAGATAAATTCTGCTGACCAGGGTCGGTCGAAGAAAAAAATAAATTCGTGTTCGGGATGCCTCTGAACCATACGCCGCAGAATCTCCACGCTGAACCATCCAATTCCTTCGAGCCTCCCGGACAAGAGCAATCTTGCATTTACTGCAACTCTCACATCGTTGGTTTAAATGCGAAGGTAACCTAAAAGCAGATAGGTAAGGGATTGTCTATCTTCGAGCAATGAAACCTACCACACAGCGGCAATTTCTTTCGAGTCTTTCGCTGTTGTTACTATTAAATTTACTCATAAAACCGCTCTATTTACTTGGCATAGACGCGGAAGTTCAAGAACGCACTGGTGCGGGAGAATACGGACTATTCTTCGCACTGATGAATTTCGCTTTCCTCTTCAATATTATCGCGGACTTTGGAATAAGTAACCGAAACGCGCGGGAAGCCGCAATAGAAGGCGGTTTTTCTTTGGAAGAAGCAGCATATACTGCCGGTTTGCGTATCCTTTTGGCGTTCTGTTACCTGAGCATTACGCTTTGTGCCGGTTACTTTGCGGGATACTCCGGAGATGCGTTGGGTCTGCTGTTGCTATTATCGTTCAACCAGGTTCTGGCGTCGTTAATCCTCTACTACCGATCGTTTTTAAGCGGCAAGCACTTTTTTACCAGCGATAGTATTATTTCAGTGCTGGATCGTTTTATAATGATCCTGATTGCCGGTTTCCTACTGATGAATTCGGAAAGTTATTTCGAAGTAGAATGGCTAGCATGGACGCAAACCGCCGCTTATGGCATTACTGCCGCAACGGCAATAATGATGCTAAGAAAAAAAGGATTATCCACCAGGGTACAATTCAGCCTATCTCATTCCGCCGAGATTATCCGAAGAAGCTTCCCCTATGCCCTTCTGGTAAGCATGATGATGATTTACAACAGGACAGACGGCGTTATGCTGGAGCGGATGTTAAGCGATGGTGGCGTAGCAGCCGGAATATATGCCCGAAGCTATAGAATTTTCGAAGCACTTACCATGGTTGCATATCTGTTTGCTGTTTTGCTTTTGCCTATTTTTTCGCGTTCAATTAAAGAAGGAACACCCATTCGGGCCTTGGGGAGCCGTGCCATGGAGTTGCTCGTATTCGGCTCCGTAAGTTGTGCTGTAATTGCCTGGTATTATCCGGATACAATCCTTTCTTGGCGATACGAAGAGCCGGGCCACCAAAGCGCAGAAGTTTTTAGATGGCTTATGGTCGGGTTTGTCGCCGTAAGCCTGAGTTACGTGACCGGAACGTTGCTAACGGCCGGAGAGCGGCTTGTTTGGTTAACCGGTATTTCTGCCGTCTGCATTGTGTTAAACATCGCATTGAATTATACGCTCATCCCTGAAATTGGAGCTAAAGGTTCAGCCATTGCTACGGCTATTACCCAATGGGTTGCTCTCGTGCTGCAAGTCGTTTGTATTCTGTTATGGTTTCGTAGGGGTCCCGGCGTGGGGCTGATTAAACGACTGACGGGTTTCTCGCTAGTTGCTGCGGCCTTAACGTATGGAAGCACAATAATAGAAGCAAATTGCAGTTATAAACTCCTTGTCCTTTCCGGGCTTTTCATTTTGGCAGGAATCACGACAGGCGTGCTTAATATGCGTGCCTTTAGGGAACTTGCTACAGAAAGAATGGTACCCTAAGTTCATGTATGCTTATTTTTGCCAAAAGTCTAAAACCTAATGACCAAGATTTCAAAGAAACTCCATGGAAAAGCATCGGCTTCGTCTGCTAATCTGCTTTTCTTCCTCTTTAAATACAAGAAAGAGTTCGCTCTTTTAACCCTGACTGCGGCTATTCTCTCTGCGATTGCCTCCTTTATTATTGAAGAAAAATACTCTTCCTCGGTGGTAATGTATCCGACTAGTTCGAACTCATTCGGAAGTATTTTAACGGAAGAAACTTCCCGGCAAGATCTTTTGGAGTTCGGTGAAGACACGGAAGCAGAGAGGCTACTGCAGCTCATTAATTCTGACGAAATCCGCCATCGTATAATTGAAAAGTACAAACTGTTTAATCACTACGGAATTGATCGCGAAAGTAAAGGGGCTAATGCTAAAATGGTGAAGGAATATGGGAGCAACATCTCGTCCAAGCTTACGCGGTTCGGTTCAGTTCTGGTAGATGTAAGCGATAAAAGCCCAGATACTGCGATGTTTATTGCCAATGATATCGCCGACCTTGTTGATACTGTAAACAATAGGCTAAAGAATGAACATGCGTTAAAGGCTTATCGCTATGCCGAATCTGAATATCAGAAGTTACTGGAAGAAATTCGGGTACTTGAAGACTCTATGGCTTCCCTAAGAACGAAGGGCGTGTTCGATTACATAACTCAAATAGAAGGACTCAACGAACAATATGCCACTGCGCTGGCAGAAGGCAGACAGTCTGCTGCAGAACAACTACGAGAGCAAATGGCAGAATTGTCTGCCTTCGGAAGTATGTATAGCAAGTTGCAAACGCTTATTGAATCTGCCTATGAACGCGAAGCAATATTGAAAAGGCGACTTGAATTGCTTCGAATCGATGTGGACTCAAAATTACCCGCAAAGTTTGTGGTTAACCGCGCTCAAAAAGCAGATAAAAAGAGCTATCCTGTGCGCTGGCTCATTGTAGTTATGTCTGTAACTTCAACCTTTATTTTTTCCATTATCGGCTTTTTAATTTACGAGAGTATTGCCGGCATGAAAGAACCCGAAGCAGCGGATAAGGGATGACGCAAATCTTGAAGAGCCCCCTTTTTATAAAGGCTGGTTTTCTTTACAGTCTTTTTCTGGCTCTGTGTATTGCCGGCGAGTGGTACTTTTTGGCCCTGCTTCCCTTACTTCTTCTCGTTCTATACCTTGCTTTTTTCCGAATCCAGTGGCTAATGCTTGTCATTGTCGCTGCCACTCCGCTTTCAGTCAATCTGGACGAGTCCCTTCCTGGTAATTTGGGTGTTTATTTACCCACAGAGCCTCTGCTGGCAGCTGTTTTACTGCTATGTCTTTTCTTTGCACTCCGTGGAAACTTCTTTTCCGAACTTCTCCTCCGGCATCCTATTAGCATCGTAATAGCCCTAGGATTGGCTTGGATATTTATAAGCTCGCTAACCTCCGAACTTCCGCTGGTTTCGCTGAAGTTTCTTATTGCCCGCTTATGGTTTGTTATACCCGTGTATTTCTTAGGAGTAATGCTTTTTGCGAAAAAAAAATACCTCTGGATATTCCTTTGGACTTTTATTGCCTCCCTCTGCTTAGTGGTTGTTTACACTATTCTGCACCATATGCAATATGGCTTTAGCATGGAGGCCGGCCATTGGGTTATGTCTCCGTTTTTCAAAGATCACACCAGTTACGGAGCGGTATTGGCCATGTTCATTCCGGTTAATGTCGCTATGCTTTTCTCCAAAAGAATAAGTACACTTGGAAAGGTTCTACTATCTATCTCGCTCAGCATTCTCATACTAGGAATAGTTCTTTCTTACACTCGTGCGGCATGGCTAAGTCTCATCGCTGCCGCCGTTTTGTTGGTGTTGATCCTGTTTAAGTTCAGACTTAAAACACTTTTATTGATTTTCCTGGCAATCGGCGCAATTTTTTACATTTTTCAGGATCAAATCCTTATCAACCTCGAGCGAAACGAACAGGAATCTTCGGACGATATCGCCGAACATGTAGAGTCCATTTCCAATGTTTCTTCCGACGCTTCGAATCTCGAACGATTGAATCGCTGGAATTGCGCTATAGCGCTTTTTAAAGAGAAACCAATAATCGGCTGGGGGCCAGGAACTTACCAGTTTGTCTATGCCCCTTACCAACGAGCAAAAGATCGGACGATAATTAGCACTAACAATGCCGATGGCGGAAATGCCCACAGCGAATATCTGGGCCCCCTTGCGGAGCAGGGGATTCCCGGTATGCTATTGGTACTTGTCCTGGTATTTAGTATTAGTGCATTAGCGTTTAGACTATATAACGAAGTAAAAAACCGGGAATTAAAAATACTCTCATTATCCTGTTACCTCGGACTTTTTACCTATTTCGTACATGGTGTTTTAAATAACTACCTTGATACCGACAAGGCCAGTATTCCATTTTGGGGATTTACAGCTGTGTTGGTTGCCATAGACTTATGGCACAAAAATCAGAAGAAACGGCAGGTTAGCAGGGCAATATCGTCTACGTAAGGCATTGATCCCTTATACGTATTTATATCTTCCATTATCTGGCGGTTTAACTCATCCATGGAGCCATAACTTCCCGTTGTAATCACATTAATAAGACGGTCGGTACCATACTCCTGATTATCTTCGTTCTCTAATTCTACCAGTCCGTCCGTATAGCAAACAAGTGTAGACCCGGGTTCAACCAACATCGTTCCTTTACTGACATTTTTAATCGACTCAAGGATACCTAACCCAATCGATCCCTGAGAAAGAAATCTCACTTCATCGTTCTTATTAACCAATACAGGCGGATTATGGCCGCAATTTACGTATTGCAGCATTCGGGTAGACGTATTATACGTAGCAACAAAAAAGGTGATAAACTTTTCGCCCATAGCACTTCGCATTACGCGCTGATTGAGCTCCTTAACAGCCTCTTCCAGGGGGAGTTGCAAATACTGAAAAATTGCCCTGAGATACGCCTGAAAATTCGCCATCAGAAAAGCAGCTGAAACACCTTTACCTGAGACATCTGCCACACAAAACATAAATTCGTCTTCGTTCAGGAATGCAAAATCATAATAATCACCTCCTACCTGCTGGTGGGGCCTGTACACGGCAGAAATTTCGAATGTATTCGTAACTGGCAATTCATGTGGGACAAGGATGGCCTGCATTTCTGCCGCCAGTTCCAATTCCTTGCGAAGTATTTCCTGCCGGAGATTTTCTTCAGCAAGCTTTTTATTGCGTATGGCTACCAGCATAACATTGGTAAAGGTCTGCACGAAATTCATGTGCTTTACGGCCCTGCTCATGCCCAATTGATCTTCCTCCAAATCTCCCGTAAGAACATAGGCGATGGGAATATCATTGTGGTATACCGGAATTACAATGTCAAAGGCGTCGTTATTACCGACGGCGGAATTTGCGAGTGCCGTCGATTGCCCACCATGAAAAAACGTTTCATCTTTGATGGGTTCCGGAACACCGTCAATACCGAATTGAAATAGAGGTATCCAGTTGCTTTCACTCTTCTGGAAAAGTACGAGCTTGTCTATTCCCAGTTCCTTATTCATTACTGTCTTATAAAGATCGAGCAATTCACCAATGGCACGATTTGCATTAATCGCATGGGTAAGATCTAGCAGTGCTCTGAGCTTGAACTCTAGCACTTTCGTTTTTTCAGTTATGCGATTTAATTTACCAGGCAAAGTATACAGCGCGTCTTATGAAAACAAAATTATTCATCCTATGGAATCAAATAATCCAGGGAGTTTTCGAATTAAGGCAAGTTCGCGAAATTTCTTTACAGACTCATCGCAAGGGCTTCCGAAATAGGTTTTCCCCGGCTGAAGATTGTGTCCTACGCCGCTTTGACCAAGTACTACTGCCCCTTTCCCTATGCGTATATTGCTGGGCACTCCGACCTGGCCCCATAGCGTTACCTCATCCTCAATTACAACGCAACCGGCAATCCCCACCTGGGCAGCGAAAAGGCAGCGCTCGCCAATAACAGTGTCATGTCCAACATGTACATGGTTATCCAATTTGGTTCCCCTACCTATAACTGTTGCTCCTGTAACTCCTCTATCAATGGTGCACAGAGCGCCGACTTCGACGTCATCACCAATTTCCACATAGCCGCAGGTATGTAGTTTTTCGAATCCTTCAGGACGTTTCTTATAATAGAAGGCATCGGCTCCTATAACGGTATTACTATGAATCAAAACCCTATTGCCTATAGTGGTTCCGTTATGGATAATTACCCCTGCTCCAATATGGCAATTTTCACCAATACGGACATCATTTCCCAATACTGCCGTTGGATGCACCAGACTGTCTTTGCCAATAACTGCATGGGATGAACCCGACACTGGCAATGGTTGCTGCGGAGAAAAGTAGCGAAGAAGCCTGTTGAAGTCCGCGAAGGGATCCTTAGAAAAAATAAGCGCTTTTCCTTCCGGTACGGGTACCTTTTTATTAATGATTACGGTGGTGGCCGCCGAACTTAGCGCTCTGTCGTAATACTTAGGATGATCAACAAATACCACATCTCCTGGCACTACTTTGTGGATTTCGTTTAAACCAGAAACGGGATGATCGGCCGGACCTTCGATTTCAGCTCCGATAATCGCTGCTATTTCCGTGAGAGTATACGTCCTTGAAAGCTTCATTGCAGTATAAAAAGGGCCATTCCTTTAATGGAACAGCCCCAAAGCTATAGAGATTAATTCATTTCTTTATCCGTTCGGTGTATTCTCCTGTACGGGTATCTACTTTTATCCAGTCTCCGGTATCTACAAACAGAGGTACCCGAATTTCTACTCCGGTATCTATGGTTGCTGGCTTCAGGGTATTGGTTGCTGTATCGCCTTTTAGTCCGGGTTCAGTGTAAACAATTTCTGCCTCAATATGGGATGGAAGTTCACAAATAAGCGGGGATTCCTCCTCGGCATGAAATTGAATGAGGCATACCGCTTCGGGCTTCAAAAACTGAGGGGCATTAATAATATGCTCAGGAATGGAAACTTGTTCGAAAGTTTCAAGATTCATAAAATGATAGCCTTCCTCGTCGTTGTAAAGAAACTGGTGTTCGCGGGTTTCAATGCGCACGGTATCAATCTTAACCCCGGAGGTCCAGGTATGATCTATTACCCTGCCGTTTTTGAAGTTCCGCAATTTCGTACGAACGAACGCAGGACCCTTTCCCGGCTTTACATGCTGAAATTCAATGATTTGAAAGAGGTCGTTATTGAACTTTATACAAAGACCATTTCGAAAGTCTGCGGTAGTTGCCATTAGTAAAATTTGAAACAAAAATAGGCTACAAGGCCAGTTTTTCCAAAACAATCAGAATCGCCAGCGAATTTGGGCTTTGACTTCAGTGCGTGTATTTCCCTGAATTTCAGTGAGTCCGCTACCCGATTGGTCGCGGTCAGTATACACCCACTGTGCCCAACGCAACCACACATCAACTCCTCTTCGAAGTTTGTATTTAACCATCGCATATACCCTGGAACCCCGGTTAAAATAGGCCGGAATACCAAAAGCATAGAGCAGATCGTTTTCGTATACGTAGATCCTAGCGTTGTAGTCTGTATCAAATAGGGCATACCTCGCAGAAAAGGCCCAGGGAGAGTTTTGTTTTCGCACTACCACGTCTTGCGCTAGTAAAAAGCCCGCTTCATCAGGTTTACCTTCCAGTAAAAAGTTGGTTAATTCCAGGCGACTTTTAAGCTTAACACTGGGACTTACCGTGTATCCGGCATTTATTCGAAAGGTTTCCTGGATTAGAGGAACCGGAAAGTCAATAATTTCTTCTTCAGAAGAAAAATTCCTCTCCCTGTTCCGCAATCTATAGCGAACATAATATTCCTGTTGTTTCGATGGTTTATGAGATAACTGAATAAGGGCGTCATAACCCTGTGAGGGGGCATCCGACTGAAATCGAAGCCAGTCGAATTTAAACCTGTCTAAGTATGCTGTAAGGGTCCATTTGGGCTTGAGCGCCGCTTCAATGCCTAAATAAATCCCCCTTTCATTGGCCGGCCTTGTAGATTCGGCAAATACGTTGGCCAGCAGCGAATGAAAATCCCTCTGGAAATACCGATGAAGCGCCGAAAAAGAAACCCTTGGATTCAGTGCAACAAGCACCCCGTTGATGGCTGCAATACCACCACTTTCACTCATCGCCGTTTCACCAAAAAAATTCAAGTTGCGTTTAACGATGTTGTAATCTATACTGCCTACCGTATTTTCATTCGTGTTTAGTTCGAACTTATTGTATAGCTGAAGGTTGCGGTTAAAATTCCCCTCCAATTTCGTGTGCATGGCGGTTGCTCCTACCTTCCACCCCGGTCCGGAAACACTCATATTTCCTCCATAATGAGTTTCAGGTAAAACGGCTTTATCAGCGAGCTCGCCAGGGGTGCGATGAAATCCGGAATACTGAATGGACGTAAAGTTGATAAGGTCTTCTTCCTGCAGCGTATCCGGCGATGCTTCAAGATTGGCATCCAGATTTTTTTGACTGTAGAAAGCGGTAAGCTGAACCTTCCCCTTTATTAAATTTACCGCCCCCCCTCTTAAAAAGAGACCTTCATTCACGGAAGTATACGGCATAAGCCCCCTGGCTGAGCGCTTCACGTTGGCTATGAAAGGTGACCTGCCAAATCCGAGGCCCGACCATAAGACAAGACCCTGCCCGAACTGGGCCTGGTAATCTCCCAGTGCAATCGCTTTTATGAGTCCCTTTCCCCGTAAAAAAAGGTGGGCAGAATAATAATCGAAACCCTGTTTTTGTGAACCCTGGAAGAACTCCTCGCCAGGATCCTTCTCACCGGTAATTCCAAAACTCAGCTGGTTTCCAAAAGTAAAACGATACCGAGTATACAATTTGACGGGGCTACCGAGAAAGCGCGAGTTAGGTTTTTCGGTCAGTTCCTCTTCTGTAGCCGGCGAAAACCCTTCCTGCTCCTCCAAAATTTGCTGATAACGAATGAATAAGTCGCTCCTGCCATCTTTAAGAATCGTCTTTAAACTCAAGCCTTCCCAACCGGTGCCACTGCCAACGTACACGAAGGGCAGAATAGTGTAAATCAACTCCAGGCTAAACCCTTCTACTGCCTGCAGTTCATACATGCTGTCTAACTTGCCGTAAATTTTAATATGCCGTAACAGCGAAGCTATTTGCAAATCGTTTAATAAATACAGAGAGCGCAAATCTTCTGCTGAAGCGCGGTTTAAGTCCAGCGGATGTTCAAAATAATAGGTAAGATCTTCGAACAGCGTAAGAACATCAACCTCATCCTCTTCTTCTACCGTTTCCAGAATAGCTTCTATGCGCTGTTCAATTATGCTTTGCCGAACGGCATTCTCATCTAAGTCTTCCTGCGAAAAACCCGCGAACGAAGAGAGAACAATAGCAACTAGAGCTAATCGCTTACTTAACATTGTAGCTTACTGAGAATTGAGGAGAATAGCCGAGAGTTGCACTGTATGCGGAAGCAATATCTATGCGGAACGATTCAAAAGCTAAACCAAATCCGAAGGAGGTGTTGAAGTTATTACCCCCAACCCCCGCGCGGACGTACAGAATTTCTGTTGGCTGATATTCGACCCCTGCCCTGAACATGGGAGACCTGTCCATGTCCTTTGCTACTTCCGAAACCATAAGAACCTTTTCTCCAAGCCTGTAGGAAACACCTATTCGCAACAAGGAAGGATACCGCTCATCGTTGAAGTCGCTGAGTCGGGCGCGCGCAGGATTGGCAGCATGTCCGGCAATTTGCAAATTCGGGTTCACCCGAAATTGAAAGCCCATTTGAAAACTAACAGCGCTTGAACTTCCATATCCCTCCCCAATCCTAGTGGTAAGATAATCTACCTCAAGTCCTGCAGAAAGATTCTCTCCTAGCTTTCTGCCATATGCCAACCCATAAATACCTTCGTTGTATAAGGAATAGCCGAAATTTCGCAAATTAAGAGCGAATACTCCGCTGTTGGTGGGCATTGCCAACACAAGTCCCCTGGTCGTTAACTCGTTAAGGAGGAAACGATTTTCAAGAAAAATTCCTCCCGAAAGCTTATCCAATGATGCCAATCCCGCTTGGTTATTAAAACCGGACCAAACATCTTGCAGAGCCACCGAGGCAGAGCCCATAGCGGCAGATCTGGCACCTCCGGAAGGATCTCCCTGAGCTTTCACCCACGCTGTGCAAAAAACGGCAATTGAGAGTACGCCGATTCGAATAAAAGTTAAAAACATGGGGCGAAAATTAGTACAAATCTCAAGTTCTTCGGCTATTCAAAGCATTTTATAAATGATTTCCTGCGGAAACAGGATTATGCTTATCTTCGCAGCCTGATTTTGAGGCCTGATTAAATTTGCGGGTGTGGTGAAATTGGTAGACACGCCAGACTTAGGATCTGGTGCCGCAAGGTGTGGGGGTTCGAGTCCCTCCACCCGCACAAATTGCCTCTGAAACTCAGGCTACAAGTATAACACCACGCTAATTCCATGGAAATTACCAGTCGCTCTGCAGATATGCAGAACATGATTCTCAGCATCAAACTTGATCGCTCCGACTACCAGGAAAATTACGAAACCGCTTTAAAATCATACAGAAAACAGGCTCAATTGCCCGGTTTCAGGGCAGGCCATGTTCCAATGAGCATTCTGCAAAAGCGCTTTGGGCGTGGGATTATGGCGGAGGAAATGAACAAAATCATCAATTCGTCCCTCCAAAAATATATTCAGGACAATGGCATCAATCTACTCGGAGGTCCGCTTCCTGTTAGTTCTGAAACAGAATCCGGTGATTGGGACAATCCCTCAGAATTTACGTTCGAATTTCAATTAGGGCTTTCACCAGTTGTTGAAACGGCGTTGGTCTATGGAATTCCGGTTACCGCTTACACCATTACTGCAGATAACGAAATGGTGGAAAAAGAGTTTGCGGATATGCGTCGCAGGTACGGAAAGCTTCGCAATGCTGAGCGAAGTTCTTCCAACGACATACTTACTGGAATACTTCGGGAGTTGGACGGCGACAGCGACAAGGACGGCGGGCTTACCAAAGAAAACCTAAATATCAGTATCGAGTATCTCAATGATACTAATCTTAAAGAATCACTTACAGGACTAGTAATTGGAGACAAGGTAGAACTTAATCCCAATCTTCTCAGTGCTAATCACGAGGAGTTGGCCCAGATGCTAAGTATTACTCATGAAGATGTTCACCATTTGGGCGACAGATTTCGATTTGAAGTTACAGCCATCCAATCCATAGATCTTGCTGAAGTTAATCAAGAGTTTTTCGATAAAATATATGGGGAAGGCCAGGTAAACAGCGAAGAAGAAGTAATGTCACGAATCCGCACGGAAATGGAAGCCATGTTCCGCCGCGAAAGCGACGCGTTTTTCAGCCACATGGCTACCGAGGAAATTATAAACGGTGTGAGACTGGATCTTCCTGATACATTTTTGCAGCGCTGGATAGCAGAAACCTCGGAAAAGGAAATTAGCTCGGAGGAAATTGCTGCTGATTATCCGCGCTTTGCCAACGGAATGCGATGGCAGCTTGTTGAAAATGCGATAATCAAAGACAACAATATCAAAGTCCAATACGAAGACTTACTTCAGTACGCTACAGAGGCGATTAGGGCGCAGTTTATGCGATATGGCATAAACCCGGGAGAAGATAGCCTGAAATCTTTGGCACAATCGTCTTTGCAAAAGAGAGAAGATGTAGATCGCATGTACCAACAATTAATTGAAAAGCGTGTTATGTCGCTGCTGCGCGAAAAAATGCAGGTTAGTGAGGTCGTGGTGTCGTGGGCCGAATTCAATGAAATTGTTTTTGAACACAGTAAAGTCCATGCGCACCAACATTGAGAGCGCGAATGTTAAAACAAATCATTGTCGCTAATCGCTGATTTCAAAGTACCTTTGGTTTGAATTCGTAAAAAATACTATCATGTCCGACTTAAACAGAAAAGAATTTTATAAATACGCCGTTAGGCATCACGGCATAAGCAGTACGACGCTGGGGGATTACATGTCCGCTGTATATGGACCTGAAAACATGACCCGCACAGTAATTGAGGAGCGTAACATGCCCTTCCGTGAAGTAGACGTTTTCTCAAGGCTCATGGCCGACCGGATTATCTTTCTTGGCACTGAAATAGACGACTACATTGCGAATATCATTCAGGCTCAGTTGTTATTCCTGGAGTCTGCAGATTCCCAGAAAGACATTCAGATTTATGTAAATTCTCCGGGAGGAAGCGTATATGCAGGGTTGGGGATTTATGACACGATGCAATACATTAACCCCGATGTTGCGACCATTTGTACCGGAATCGCAGCGTCTATGGCAGCCGTTCTTTTGTGCGCAGGAACTAAAGGAAAGCGGACTGCACTTAAGCATTCCAGAGTTATGATTCATCAGCCTCTAGGCGGAGCCCGCGGACAGGCGTCGGATATTGAAATTACTGCCCGTGAAATTCAAAAGCTTAAAAAGGAGTTATACGATATTATCGCCAGCCATTCCGGTCAGACCTACGAAAAAGTCTGGGAAGATAGCGATCGCGATTACTGGATGATTGCCGAGGAAGCCAAAGCCTATGGCATGATCGATGAAGTGCTGGAGCGCAAGAAATAATTTCTTCTGATAGCGCGTTCTAATGGCTATCCGTACATAATAAATATAGTAGATGCCTGAAAGAGAAATTTCCTGCTCCTTCTGCGGAAGAAAGAAAAGTGAGGTAAACATCCTCATCGCCGGAGTAACAGGTCATATTTGTGACCATTGCATCGAACAGGCTAATAGCATCGTAAAGGAAGAGTTGCAGTTCAAATCGAATCGCAATCTGGATCCGGATATTATGTTACAGAAGCCGCGAGATATTAAGCGCTATCTGGATGAATATGTTATTGGGCAAGACGAAGCTAAAAAGGTATTATCCGTGGCGGTTTACAACCACTACAAGCGACTTACCCAAACGAGCGCCGACCTCTCGGAGGATGTAGAAATTGAGAAGTCTAATATTATCATGGTTGGACAAACAGGCACCGGCAAAACGCTGTTAGCCCGTTCTATCGCGCGTATGCTGAATGTGCCTTTTTGTATAGCCGATGCCACCATCCTTACTGAAGCCGGATATGTGGGTGAAGATGTTGAAAGTATCCTATCCCGTCTGCTTCAGGCCGCGGATTACGATGTGCAGGCGGCGGAAAGGGGTATTGTTTTTATTGATGAGATAGACAAAATTGCCCGCAAAGGAGATAATCCATCCATTACAAGAGACGTAAGCGGGGAAGGTGTTCAGCAAGCTCTTCTAAAATTGCTTGAAGGCGCTGTCGTGAATGTGCCGCCTCAGGGAGGCAGGAAACATCCGGAGCAAAAAATGATTCAGGTAAACACCAAAAACATTTTATTTATCGCCGGAGGAGCATTCGACAGCCTGGAGAAAACTATAGCGAGGAGAATTCGAAAAAGCACCATTGGATATAGTTCAGACCCCTCCAGAGATATACCAGACGACCTTCTTTTGAGCTATATCACCCCTGGTGATCTGCGCACTTTTGGACTTATTCCAGAGTTGGTTGGAAGGTTCCCCGTTGTAACCTTTTTAAATCCTCTGGATGACGTAAGCTTGAGGCGGATCCTCACCGAGCCTAAAAATGCCATCATCAAACAGTATATTAAGCTTTTTGAAATGGATGGAACCCGGCTGACGTTCGATAAGAAAGTTCTTGATTTCATCGTTGAAAAGGCGATGGAATATAAATTGGGAGCACGCGGGCTTCGTTCAATTTGCGAAGCAATAATGATGGATGCTATGTTCGAAACACCATCAGATAAAGGAAATAATAAAGAACTTAAAATTACCCTAAGCTACGCCAAAGAGAAATTCTCCGGATCCAGGATTAACCAATTGAAGGTGGCTTAATCGCCGTGTTGATTAAATGTTAGCAAAGATGGACAACTAGACTGATTGGTTTAATTGGTTCGTCTGTAAATTCGAAGTGCGAAGTAATATTATAGTTTTGCAGGAAACTGCCGCATACCTGCGGCAGTTTTTCATTTTTATTCCGCCCTTCCCCTCATGCAAACAAGTACGACTGCCGAAGAAACCCCGCTAATGCAGCAATACAACAGGATAAAATCCAAATATCCTGATGCACTGCTATTGTTTCGCGTAGGCGATTTTTATGAGATGTTCGGTGAAGACGCCGTAAAGGCGTCGAAGGTGTTGGACATAGTTCTAACGAAACGAAAAAATGGCGCCGCTGCACATATAGAACTTGCCGGGTTCCCTTATCATGCGCTGGAAACATATTTACCCCGGTTGGTGAGGGCCGGAAATCGTGTTGCTATATGCGACCAACTTGAAGATCCCAAAACCACCAAAAAAATTGTTAAGCGCGGCGTAACCGAACTCGTTACTCCAGGTATTACGTTTAACGACGCCGTGCTCGACGGCAAGAGCAATAATTTCCTAGCCGCCTGGATTAATGAGGGGCCATTATATGGTCTGGCATTCCTTGATTTCTCAACCGGCGAGTTTTTGGTGGCGCAGGGAAATAAAGAGCATGCCGAAAAACTTATGCTTGGCTTCAGGCCAAGCGAAGTTCTGCTGAGAAAAAGTTCAAAATCCCAATCGGAACAGGAGCTTCCGGAAAAGCTGAACACCTTTACCCTCGATGACTGGGCATGTACCACTACGTTCGGCGAAGAGCGCCTTTGCCGGCATTTTCAGGTGCCCGGGCTGAAAGGATTTGGCATCGAAGATCTACCTCTGGCTGTTGCTGCTGCCGGGGCAGTACTCTACTATTTGGAACAAACGCATCATGAGGCGGTAGGCCATATTACTTCCGTTTCCCGCATCGATGAAGACCGATATGTCTGGCTAGACCGATTTACCATACGCAACCTTGAATTAACACGAAGCAATCATGAAGGAGGTACCTCCCTGCTCGATGTTCTGGACAATACGCTGAGCCCAATGGGGTCGAGACTCCTCAAACGATGGGTAGTAATGCCTCTTAAAGACCTCGATGCTATAGATTCCCGGCTAAGCGTAGTCGACTACCTCATGCGTAGTGACGCTGAAGCGAATCAGCTTGCAGAATTGCTTGCGGGAATTGGCGATTTAGAGCGCTTGGTATCGAAAGCCTCTGCCCAACGCATCAATCCCCGGGAATTGAAGCATTTGGGAACTTCTTTGGAGTTGCTGATTCCGATGAAAGCGCTGTTCGACTTCAGCGACAACCCTGAACTTAGAAAAATCAGTGCCGACTTAAGTCCCTGCAGTCCTTTGCTTGAATTAATTCAATCGAAATTAGCTGATGATCCACCGGCGCTTTTATTGAAAGGAGGTGTAATTAAATCCGGAGTGAACCCGGAACTCGACGAATTGCGGGCAATAGCTTATTCCGGAAAAGATTATTTGATCGAACTTCAACAACGAGAGGCCGAACGAACGGGAATATCTTCTCTGAAGGTGTCTTTCAACAATGTCTTTGGATATTATATCGAGGTTCGTAATACCTATAAAGATAAAGTACCTGCGGAATGGATTCGGAAACAAACGCTTACCCAAGCCGAGCGCTACATAACTGAAGAGCTTAAAGAATATGAATCTAAAATACTGGGAGCGGAAGAAAAAATCGCTTCTCTGGAGGCTCGGGAATTTGAAATACTTGTAGGTCATGTCACACATTATCTCTCTCAAATCCAAAGAAATTGCCGCCTCTTAGCAACCCTTGACTGCCTCTTATGTTTTGCGCGGAATGCTGTTTCCGGCTCATATGTTAGGCCAAGGCTCAATCCTGGACTCAAATTACACATCGAAGAAGGTAGACATCCAGTAATTGAGCGCTTCCTTCCTCCCGGAGAAGAATACGTTAGTAATAGTATATTACTTGACCCAGAAACCCAACAAATACTAATGATTACCGGTCCAAATATGTCCGGTAAATCAGCACTGCTGAGGCAAACAGCGCTGATTGCCCTTATGGCTCAAATGGGTTCCTTCGTACCCGCCCGCTCAGCCGACATCGGAATCGTAGACAAGATTTTTACTCGCGTTGGTGCATCCGACAATATCTCCGGTGGAGAATCCACCTTTATGGTCGAAATGAATGAAACAGCGAGTATTCTGAATAATCTTTCACCAAGAAGCCTGATTTTACTCGATGAGATTGGCCGCGGAACAAGCACCTACGACGGCATCTCAATAGCATGGTCAATAGCAGAGTATATACACGAAAATCCAAAATCGAAAGCCAGAACCCTATTCGCTACGCATTATCATGAGCTCAACGATATGTGCTTAACTTTTCCCCGAATAAAAAACTTCAATGTATCGGTTAGGGAAGCAGAGGGACGTATAATATTTCTACGGAAGCTATCACCCGGCGGAAGTAACCATAGCTTTGGTATTCATGTAGCCCGCTTGGCCGGTATGCCAAAAGAGGTGCTAGTGCGCTCCGAACAGGTTTTGCTGGCACTGGAAAAATCACACAGCGGCGAAAAAATTAGCGTAAAGCCTAAGCCGTCTGAAGACCTGCAACTTAGTTTTTTTCAACTGGATGATCCAATTCTGGAACAGGTAAAAAATCAAATCCTCGAGACAGATATAGATAGCCTTACCCCCATCGAAGCGCTGAATAAACTCTATGAAATTCGAAAAATGGTAACCGGAAGGAGTCGTTAAAACGCCGCGAGCAGAAGATCAAGATTTTTATAGGGCAATTCGAAGGCTTCCCCAATCATCTCGTTTACAAGCGTTCCGTTATAGAGGTATACTCCATGGCGGAAACCCTCATTGTGTTTGATTAGATTGGTAATTCCCCCCTCATCGCCCACGGCCAATAACATCGGCGCAAATATATTGCTTAACGCAAATGAAGCTGTTCTTGAAACCCGAGAAGCCACATTAGGAACGCAGTAATGGATAACACCGTACTCTTTGTAAACAGGTTTATCGTGGGTAGAAACACGCGATGTTTCAAAACACCCTCCCTGGTCTATAGATATATCGACAACTACTGAACCATATTTCATCTGACTCACCATTTCCGACGTAACAATGCAAGGCGTGCGGCCAGCTGAAGAACGCATAGCTCCGATAACAACATCGGCTGTTCGCAATGCCTCTTCCAATGCTTTTGGCTGAATAATGGAGGTCCATAAGCGAATGCCCAGATCATTCTGCAGTCGCCGTAGCTTATAGATAGAATTGTCAAATAATTTTACGTTAGCTCCCAAGCCCAAGGCCGCCCTCGTAGCGAATTCACCTACAGTTCCTGCGCCAAGTATAACCACTTCGGTGGGCCTTACTCCACTTATACCTCCAAACATAAGTCCCGTTCCATGGTGCTCACTGCTAAGATATTCTGCCGCGATCAAGACAGCCGTGTTGCCCGCAATTTCACCCATTGATCGAACAACCGGATAAATTTCGGTTTCATCCTTTATAAAATCCCATGCGATGGCGGAAATCTTCTTTTGCATGAGAATTTCGAGCGATGTTTTAGGCTGGACGGTTAGCTGCAATGCCGAAAAAAGGGTTTGCTTTCCGGGCATCATTTCGACTTCCTCCAATGAGGGTGGGGCCACCTTCATGATTATTTCAGACCGAAATACATCTTTGGGGTCGTATACAATTCGGGCTCCGGCTTCGCTGTAATCCTTATCGTGAAAACTAGCCTCCTTTCCGGCGTTGGTCTCAACGACTACTTCATGTCCGCGACTTACCAGTAAACCAACGGCTTCGGGAGAAAGAGCAACTCTCCTTTCCTGAAATACTGTTTCTCTGGGGATACCGATGGTTAAACTTTTATGATGGTGTCCCACTTCCATCATTTTCTCCTGCGGCATGAGGGCCGCTTCGCGCGCCAAGGCTTTAATTGCTTCCTTTCTTGAGTCCATTCAACCTATTAAGGGAGGTTGAATATACTACTTTTTTTTAGCTGCCGGTAAATTCCATTGAATCGTTCTTTCCAGACCTTGAAAATCTATGCTGATTTCTATGTATTCCGCAGGTAACAATTCCCGAATCACATCAGGCCATTCTATTAAACACCAGGCTCTTGCCGAGAGATACTCTTCCATGCCAATATCGTAGGCCTCTTCGTCAGATTTCATGCGATAGCAGTCGAAATGATAAATAACGGTGCCATTACCCGATCGGTATTGATTGACCAAAGAAAACGTGGGAGAACTCACCTCGTCTGCGCTACCCAGCGCCTTGCAAAACGCCTTAACAAAGGTCGTTTTCCCTGCTCCCATTTGCCCCTGCAACAAGATAATTCCCGGCATTTCCATTTCGGAAACAAACGCTTTTGCCACTATTTCCACATCGGCTTCGGAAGCGCAATTAAACCTATCGGATTTCACAATTATCGAGGCTCTAAAATTACAAGCGGCACTACCATCTCCTCCAGAGAAATCCCTCCGTGTTGGAAAGTATCTTTATAATAGTTCACAAAATGATTGTAATTATTTGGATAGACGAAAAAACCCGATTCCGGGGCAAAAAGGTAGACGGAGGAAACATTTATTTTCGGTAAAAAAGCTTCTTCCGGCTTTTTGACCTCAAAAACTTCTTTAGGATTGTAGTCGAGATTTCGGCCTACTTTATATCTCAGATTTGCATTGGTATTTCGGTCGCCAACCACCTTAATGGGCCTTTCCACTTTAACGGTACCATGATCGGTTGTAATAATTAGCCTGGCTCCGGATTTTGCAATTTGCTTCAATATTTCCAGCAGCGGAGAATGTTCAAACCAGGAGGAAGTAAGGCTTCGGTACGCTGCCTCGTCATCTGCTAATTCCTTTATTACTTCCATTTCTGTACGGGCATGGCTTAGCATATCGACGAAATTGTAAACAATTACATTAAGCTGGTTTTTGAGGAGATTGCTGAAGTTTTCACTGAGTTTTTTTCCCGCACTCAGATTGGTTATTTTATTATACGACCACTTCAAGTCAAAACCCAGTCGTTTCAGCTGGGCTTCCAAAAAAACGTCTTCGTGCAGATTCTTGCCTCCTTCATCATCTTCGTTTTTCCATTGGTTAGGAAATAGCCGCTCCATTTCCGAAGGCATTAATCCCGAAAAGAGCGCATTGCGAGAATAATGAGTCGCTGTAGGCAGAATACTGAAATACAACTCCTCATTTTCGACCCTAAAAAACTCGCTCAATCCGGGCTGAATTACTTTCCACTGGTCGAAGCGCAAATTGTCTATCACCACCATAAAAACCGGTCGTGAATCTCCCTGCTTTAGCAAGGGGGCGATCCGGTTTTTGAAAACGGTATGGGTTAACAATGGCGCTTTTTCAGGATATTTAAGCCACTGGAGATAATTATCCTTTACGAATCGAAAAAATTGTGAATTCGCCTCCGCAAGTTGCATTTTAAAAACCTCGTCCATTCCGCTTTCCCGGCTTCGCTCCAATTCCTGAGACCAATATGTTAGCTTCCTATACATATCTATCCATTCTCCGGCATCCAGCTTGTCTGAGAGCCTCATTCCTATTTGCCTGAAGTCCTGCTGATAATCGGAAGTTGCCTTCTGGCTTACCAAGCGCTTTTCGTCGAGATTCTTCTTAAGCGAAAGCAGAATTTGATTCGGATTAAGAGGTTTTATTAGATAATCTGAAATTTTGGACCCTATGGCTTCTTCCATAATTTCCTCTTCTTCACTTTTAGTAATCATGACGACCGGCAATCCGGGATCTTCGTTCTTGATAACCTGCAAGGTTTCCAAACCGGTTAACCCAGGCATGTTTTCATCTAGAAATACGATATCGTAATGGTGTTCCTTTACTTTATCAATTGCTTCATTGCCGCTATTGACTGTTGTAACCGTATATCCTTTCTGTTCCAGAAAAATTACATGTGGCTTCAGAAGGTCGATCTCGTCGTCTGCCCATAATATGTGAACATCTGCCATCTATTCTTGTATTTTCGCTTTAAAATTGAAGCCCGCTTTACCTCGCTAAATTACTGAATTGGAAAAGCCCTTAAGGAATAAACGAAAGATACTCAACGACCCGGTGTATGGTTTTATTACGCTGCGCCACGAAATTCTCTTAGATCTTATCGATCATCCGTATTTCCAGCGATTGCGGCGAATTACACAGCTCGGTCTTTCCCACCTTGTGTATCCCGGAGCAATTCACAATCGTTTCCACCATGCCATAGGGGCTATGCACCTCATGTCGGATGCATTGGAAGTGTTAAAAGACAAGGGGCAGGAGATCTCCTCAGAGGAAGCGCTGGGCAGCATGATTGCGATTTTGCTTCACGACATAGGTCATGGTCCTTTTTCCCACGCCTTAGAATGCTCTATTGCTGAAGGTGTGAGCCACGAAACCCTTTCGGGTATCTTCATGCGGCGCCTCAACACAGAGTTCAACGGGCAGTTATCTGACGCTATCGATATATTCCAAGATAGACATCCTTCTCGTTTCCTGCATCAGCTCGTGTCAAGCCAGTTGGACATGGATCGGTTAGACTACTTGCGCAGAGACAGTTTTTACACCGGAGTAGCAGAAGGAAATGTAGGCAGCGAACGCATCATTAAAATGCTTTTAGTGCACCAAGGCGAGCTAATGGTCGAAGAAAAAGGGATCTACTCGATTGAGAAGTTTCTGGTAGCCCGGCGATTAATGTACTGGCAGGTTTACCTTCATAAAACCGTACTGAGCGCCGAGTTTATGTTGGTAAATATCCTGCGCAGAGCCAAATTCCTTTCCTCTGCGGGGGAAAGACTGTGGGCTTCGCCAACTTTTAGTCTTTTTCTTCAAAATAACTTTCGGGAAAGTGATTTCGACACCTCCGGCGAATTGCTTGAGTCCTTTGCCCGACTAGACGACACTGATATCTTGTCGGCCATCAAAGTTTGGCAAAACCACCCTGATCCTGTCCTTTCCTATTTGTGTCAATCCCTTACCGGAAGAAGGCTATTTAAAATCGAATTGAACCCGGAACCATTCCTTGAGGATCGCGTGGAAACCTTGCGGAAGATTATATCAGAGAAATTTAAAATTTCACGAGACGATGCCGATTATTTCATCATCCGTTCGAGCATAGATAATAGTGCATACAGCAGCGAAGCCAATCCAATAAAATTATTGTTTAAGGATGGCAGTGTGAAAGATGTCGCGGACGCCTCCGATCATTTCAACCTTAGGGCGTTGTCCAAAGAAGTGAGAAAGTTCTTTTTGTGCTATCCAAGAATGTAAACGATCCCGCAGGGAGCGCGGCGCCATTATTCCAGCAGGTTTTCCCCACTCCTATTGGTCATATGAAACTCCAATAGCCCCTGCGTAGACACTGAATTTACCTCGATTTTTAATCCGTAGGTATTCTTCCATTTCCGCAAAATGGAAGCCTTAAATAAATTGCCCTTTGTAATGTAGGCCTCCACCATTGGGTGAACAGTTAGCCGCAACTCCTTTACTTTCTTTTCATCACTGAGGTATCGCAAACTGTTTTCAATTTCATCCGTGAATAAAATTGAAGCCCCTACCTTGCCTGAACCAAGGCAGCATGGACATTTCTCGGAGGTTTGTATGTCGGTAACCGGCCGGACGCGCTGCCGCGTAATTTCTATTACACCAAATCGGCTGGGCGGAAGCACATTATGCTTGGCTTTGTCCTCGGCCATGGCAAGCTTCAACTCATCGAACAGCTTCTTCTGGTTAGCCTTATCGTTCATATCGATAAAATCCACACAGATTATTCCCCCCATGTCGCGGAGCCGTAAAATTCTTGCTATTTCCCGGGCACATTCCAAATTGGTTTTTAAGGCATTGTCTTCTTGCCCCTGAACCCCTTTGCGATTGCCGCTATTTACATCTATGACATGCATGGCCTCCGTGTGCTCAATAATGAGATAGGCGCCACTTTTAAGATTTACCTGTTTGCCAAAAGCCGCTTTAATTTGGCGATGCACGCCCAACGCTTCAAACAAATCGTCTGTTTGTTGCATGCGTATAATGCCTTCCTTATCCGGTGCGATGGTTTTAAGATAGGAACGGATCTCGGCCTGCACTTCCTCATCATTAACATGAATGGCCGAAAAGTCAGGGTTTAAGAGGTCACGAAGAACAGTAGATGTTTTATCTAACTCCCCCAAAACTCGTTTTGGCGGCTTGGCTTTTCGAAGGTTTTCGAAGAGCTCATTCCAGCGCTCTACCAAATCGTTAAGGTCTGCATCGAGTTCCGCAACTTTCTTATTCTCGGCAACCGTTCGTACAATTACACCGCAATTAGCAGGCTTTATACTTTGAATCAACCTCTTCAATCGTTCGCGCTCCTTCTCATCTGAAATACGCGTTGACAGCGATATTTTATTGGAAAAAGGAACTAAGACAAGATAGCGCCCCGGCAACGTAATCTCAGAGGTGAGTCTTGGCCCCTTAGAGGAAATTGGCTCTTTGGCTACTTGAACCAAGATTTGTTGACTACCTGATAAAACGTCCTTGACTTTTCCGTTTTTATCTATATCCGGTTGTACAGGAAATCCCTTCAGGTCCGCTTGTTGTTGCTTATCCTGAAGGACATTTTTAGTAAATAGATTTACAGAAGAAAACTGAGGGCCTAGGTCCAGATAATGCAGAAATGCATCCTTCTCGTAGCCCACGTCTACGAATGCCGCATTCAAATTGGGCACAACCCTCCTTATTTTGCCGAGATAAATATCACCAACGGCAAATTTAACCCCTCGCTGTTCCCGATGCAGCTCAATTAGAACCCCATCGCGCAGCAAAGCGATTTCCACTCCCTTAGGAGTGGAGTTAATCACCAATTCAAGCTTCACAAAGGTTATTTTTGGCTAAGCAAGACGCACTAAAGTATCATTACTTTGAGCAGCGTCAGCGTTCGCCTATACCACCTTATTTCTTCTTCTTGTGGCGGTTCTTTCTCAGGCGCTTCTTCCGCTTGTGGGTGGCCATTTTATGGCGCTTTCTTTTTTTACCGCAAGGCATAATTTCCCTGGTTTATTTGGTTAATACTTACTTATTCAACTTTTCTTTCAGGCCAGCCATAAACTCCTCAAGTCTGCCAGCGACTACTGTGTCAGTATTCAATGGCTTGAAGGTCGTGTAGGCTTCTAGGGCTCCCGCGAAATCGCCTGTAAGTTCGCGGCATCTACCGAGGAAAAACCAGGCGCCCGGAATCTCCTCACTATGGTATAGTGCAACTTTTTCGAAATGAAGAATGGCTTTGCCGTATTCTTCATTATCAAAATCCAACTGTCCAAGTTGCCAATGGGCTTGAGCATGGAGCGAATCCACTTTCACTATCTCCTCGAACCGCTCTCTGGCCTTATCCAACTGTCCGGTTTGGAGGCTATATAGACCCAGGTATGATAATGCCTCCGTATTTGTCGAATCTTTTTCAACCATATCGCGAAGCATCAAAATCCCCTTCATTGGGTCTGACCCGTTTATAAGAGAAATCGCTCTTTCCAGCTCTCCCGTTTCACCGGGTTTAATAGTTGCCGCCTTTATTCTTGCTTCTTTCGGCTGCCTGGGCATGAGCCACATGGCGACTAATAAAACAGCTCCTGCTCCGGCTAACAACAACCCATTCCGGAAAGGCGCTTGCATCTCTTATTTAACCTTTACACTCTTTTTAACGCCGTCAACGAACGTTTTCGCCGGCTTAAACGACGGAATATAATGGGCAGGAATAGTAAGCGTTGTATTTTTCAAAATATTCCTTCCCGTTTTTTGGGCACGCTTCTTAACTATGAAGCTCCCAAATCCGCGCAAATACACATTGTCCCCTTTCTCGAGTGAATTTTTAACCGCGTTCATCATGGCCTCTACTGTTGCCTGAACGTCTACTTTCTCAATACCGGTCTTTTCAGCAATTTCATTCACAAGATCCGCCTTAGTCATATCACAATTTCGTTATAGAGTTATTAAATATGTTTTTCCAATCTACCCCATTTTGGGGCTGCAAAGATAACACATTTTCTCTTTTACCCTTACTCAAGAGAAATTCTTTACTTGGCCAACTTATATAGCGCTGCAGGTGTTACCTTTAAAAATATGATTGCCGAAGAGCTTTTGCAATGGTACCAGTTGAACAAACGAGATTTACCATGGAGAGACTGCAATGACCCATACAAGATATGGCTTTCCGAGATAATTCTGCAGCAAACCAGAGTGCAGCAGGGTATGCCATGGTATTTGTCTTTCATTTCCGCGTTTCCTACCATACATGACCTCGCTCAGTCTTCAGAAGAGAAAGTACTAAAGCTTTGGCAAGGACTGGGCTATTACAGCCGAGCGCGAAACCTGCATGCTACTGCTAAAATAATCGCCCGCAATTTAAAAGGACAATTTCCGGATGAACCCGAAGAGCTTTTAAAACTCAAAGGCGTGGGGCCTTATACCGCTGCCGCCATAGCTTCATTCGCCTTTGGGAAACCGGTTATCGCTTTAGATGGAAACCTTTTGCGCGTAGGCTCGCGTATTTTCGGAATCGAAAGTCCTATAGACGAGAACGTCACCCGAAAACAAATTGAATCGGAATTTCTCCGGGTAATGCCAAGAAAAAAGTCGGGTGAATTTAACCAAAGCCTCATGGATCTCGGCGCCGAAATTTGCACCCCTACGACGCCTGCTTGTTCTGATTGTCCTGTAGCTATATACTGTTCTGCCAGGCGCGAGAATAAAGTTGAACAGCTACCGAAAAAAAAGTCCAAAACTGCTGTAAAGCAAGTACATATATACTACTTTGTCCTCCGCTCCAATAAAGGCATTCTACTTAGACATCGCACCCAGGATGGTATTTGGAAAAACATGTATGATTTTCCGGCGGTGGAATCCGATGAGCCCCTTACTCCGATGCCTTTTCCTCCGCTTTCGGGCTTTCAGGCCCCGGAAAGTCCACCCGAATACTTGGGTACCATCACTCATGCCCTAAGCCACCGGAAAATAAATGCATCCTTTTATCTTTGGAAAAGCTCCGGGTTCAAACCGGAAGAATCATTTTTTTGGAAATCCCGGTCACGATGCAATGACCTTCCACTTCCCCGGCTCATAGAGAAAGCCCTACATCAGTTTTCAACTCGTATCTGGCACCAATAAATCGACCTCTCAGCAGAAATCATTATCTTTGTAGGATATATTTTCGATGAGCGGATCTGTAAATAAAGTTATTTTAGTCGGCAATCTTGGGAAAGATCCCGAGGTAGTGCGATTAGATAACGCCGGCAGTATTTTGGTGAAATTCAGCCTCGCCACCTCCGAGACATACACCAATCGGAACGGCGAACGTGTAAACCAAACTGAATGGCACACTATCGTTGTAGGAAAAAAAGGCCTCGCTGAAGTATGTGAAAAGTATCTTCACAAGGGCATGAAGGTATATATAGAAGGTAAAATTCAATACCGAGAATACACAGATAAAACGAATCAGAAAAGGTATTTTACCGAGATCCAGGCCGATAGTATGACTATGCTTACTTCCAAAGAAGAAGGACGCATGGGATCCGACGCAAATAATGCCGGAAGCAGCGAAGGTTATCCTCCCATCGGTCTTTCAGAGAGCTCTGCGGATAACGAATCTCCCTTTTGATGTTGAACCAATACCCGTATTTTGGAACCTCCCAGTTGTAGCCCGGTTGTTGATATCGTTCTACTGAGCGATTTGCTTCAGCCGGGGTTTTTAGTTCCTTCAGCTGCTATACTCGTTCTTCTTATTCTGAGCGCACTATTTTCAGGGAGCGAGGTTGCTTTTTTTTCGCTGACTCCTTCTCAAATTTCCGATTTGCGCGCTGAGCAAAGCGATAGTTCCCGAAGAATTATACGCCTGCTTGAGGACCCTGATAGAGAACGGGCCTCCCGCCTGCTTCTTGCTACTGTGCTGATTGGAAACAATCTGGTTAATATCTGCATCGTTATCCTTTCCGGCAGCATAATGCCTTATTTGTTTAAAACATACACAGGCCAAGCAATAATAATGGGTATATCCGTAGAAGCTTCTATCCTTAATTTTCTCATTCAAGTAGTCGCTGTAACATTGTTTCTTGTCCTTTTTGGAGAGGTTATTCCTAAAGTGTATGCCACCAATCACAATCTGCAACTGGCGCGAATTATGGCGTTGCCGATTGACTTTATGAAACGTCTCTTTTTACCCATCAGCAAACCGCTTATTTCTTCAGCTACATTTTTGGAAACCCGATTTGCAGGATCTAAAGCCAACATTTCTCTCAGTGATTTGGGACATGCGTTAGAGCTTACTCAGAACGATCGCCGATCGGAAGAAGAACAAAAAATTCTGGAAGGCATCGTTTCCTTTGGATCGAAGGATGTGAAGCAAATTATGACTCCCAGAACAGATATTCATGCCTTTTCCGATGATCTGAGCTTTCAGGAATTACTCAACGGCATTATCCGAGCCGGCTATTCTAGGGTTCCCATTTACAGCGAATCCATCGATCAAATTTTAGGTATTCTCTATATCAAGGACCTGCTTCGTTACATGGATTGTGAGGACATGGAATGGAAAAGTCTTCTTCGCCCACAGCTATTTGTTCCCGAGAATAAGAAAATCGACGACCTGCTGAAAGAATTCCAAAAACGGAAAGTTCATATGGCCGTAGTGGTGGATGAATATGGTGGTACTCTTGGCCTTGTAACGCTGGAAGATGTAATTGAAGAGATTGTGGGAGATATTACTGATGAGTTTGATGATGAAGGGCTTAATTATTCCCAAATCGACAAAAACAACTATGTTTTCGAGGGTAAAACGGCTCTAATCGATGTTTACCGAGTATTGGACATAGACGGAAGTCCCTTCGAGGCGGCTAAAGGCGATGCCGATACGCTAGCCGGATTTATTATAGAACAGGCGGGTAAAATTCCTATTAAAGGGGAGCGAATTAGTTTCGACTCCCTTATATTCACGATTGAAGCTGCAGACAAGCGAAAAATAAAACAGGTTAAAGTAACCCTGACGCCGCATGTCGATGCCTAACTTTAGGGTTCTCGCTTGGGTAAAACCATGCCTTTTCGGACTCCTTTTCGCCTCTTGCGGAAAAGAGCCTAAACCACTTCCCCGAGGTTATTTCAGAATAGAACTTCCCGAAAAAGAATACCAGCGTTCAGATAAAATTCCTGGGGTGTCTTTCGAAATGCCCATATACAGCAGGGTGGAACTAGTAGAACAAAGCGGTGGCGATTCTTCCTGGTTTAATCTGGCATTTCCAAGATTCAACGCCCGCATTCATTGCACATATCGATCAGTTAGCGACGACTTCTCCAAATTACTCGGAGACGCCCATAACATGGCCTATTCCCACGAAGTTAAGGCCAGATCCATAGAAAAAACGCGCGTCCACCGCGATAGTGCTCACGTGCACGGAATGGTATTCGATTTGAGCGGAGAGGTGGCAAGTCCACTTCAATTTTTTGCAACGGATAGCAACCAATATTTCCTAAGGGGAGCGCTATACTTCAACAACCGGCCTAATGCGGATTCCATTGCTCCGGTGCTGACATACATCAGGGAAGACGTTATTCACCTGCTTAACTCGCTGGTATGGACCAAGCCGGAATAAGCCTGATAATCGACGAGGGTAATACAAGAATTAAGCTCGCCGCATTTTCAGGAAGACGGGTAATCGCTTCTGCTACATTAACTTCCCGTTCTGACATTGCTGGATTTATATCTACACTTCCAGGTCAGATAACGCATGCGCTTTGGTCGTCTACATCAACTGCGCCCGATCCTGCCTTATTGCCGGGTATTTCAGTTTTTATACCCGATGCCTCCAGCTCATTGCCGATTTCTGTGAGATATACTTCACGGAAAACCTTGGGAATGGACAGGATTGCCGGAGCTGTAGCCGCCAGGTTTCTCTTTCCGGATGAACCTCTACTGGTAATAGATGCCGGAACGTGCATAACATTCAACGTTATATCTGGTGCGGGAGAATTTGTCGGAGGAGCTATAAGCCCCGGAATTTTTATGCGTTTGCGCTCCATGCATGAGTTTACCGCCAGACTGCCCCTGGCAGACCCACCTTTTTCCGATATCGCTGTAGGTAAGGATACCCGCGAAAACCTCATTTCAGGGGCTGTTCACGGCGCCTTGGCCGAAGCCAATTGGCGAATTTCAGAATTAAACCAACAGTACGGGGGATTGCGCGTTATATTGACCGGAGGTGACTGGGAATATTTTGATACGGGCCTAAAAACTCCGACTTTTGCCGACACAAT
>Ga0315906_10001881_pt1 | contig 30434 bp, 27 predicted proteins | sample LakEriMetagenome_4_FD_203526 | JGI IMG/M metagenome (GOLD analysis project Ga0315906, IMG submission 203526) | Freshwater fungal communities from buoy surface, Lake Erie, Ohio, United States - Buoy 2 MA122 | ecosystem: Environmental > Aquatic > Freshwater > Lake > Lake biofilm | place: USA...
CCTCTGCCGACCACCCGGCGGTTTCACGAATGTTCACAAAACGAATCGCGCCCTGACCTTCGAAATCATCATGCAGCGCCGAAAACAGCGAGGCCTCCTGCGTACACGCTACCAGCAGGTCCTCACCGGATTTGACCGCCGCCTCAAAGGCCGCGACATGCTGCCGGCACAACGCATCATGGATGCGCGGCTCACCAGTTTCACCGAGCGCACCGGCCAGCGCCTTGCCGTCGAGTTTCATGGTGCGGTTGCAATTGCACAGCAAAGTCTTGTGACGCATGGTTATCCCGTAAGTATTCTTTTAGCAACGACCCGCACAGCCGATCAGCTGCGCAGCGTGCCTTTATCGTTGTTTTCCGGCTGCACGGCAAGCTCTCCCGCCGGCACCACCGGTTCCGCATCACTGGCGGGTAATGGCGCCACCGCAGCAGCCTCCTCACCACCCGCAGCGGCCAGACGCTGCTGCTCGGCTTCTTCTAGTTGAGCAGCTTCCTGCTTTGCAGCCTCTTCCTGGCGCTCCTTGCCGGCAACGATGATGTCCTGCGCATGTTTCAACTGCTTGAGCATCTCGTCGGGAATCGGATCGGATATCGAATAATCATCAATATAAGTATCCAGCCCGTCCATCACGTTGAAATGCGGCTCATGGAACAGCTTTTTCAATGCCGCGCGACGCAATGACTCATCCACTTTCGGATGCAGGAAGCCGCGGAAATCAGACTCCATGTTCAAGCCCTCAACCGGCGGCAGTTCCGGCGGTTTTTCCTGGGTCGCCGGCGTCACCGCCACCGGCGGCGCGGCCTGCTCTTCACGCACCTGCTGCTTGCGGCGTGACCAGCGCGACAGGAATTGTTCCGGCGTTTCAGTCGTTTTTTTGTCGCTGTCGTTCATGCAGTCTCAAGCCTGCGCATCAGTCAGGCCGCCAGTTACCCATGCGCCCCTTGTCCTTGTTGCTCGCGTATTTCTTCTTCTTTTTCGGCTCGGGCTTGTAGTTCTCTTCGCAATACTTCGCCATCCACGGCAGCAGTTCCGCCGGCAGCGGTACGCCATCAACCGGCTCGCCGCTGTCCAGCCAGCGCGAGCCCTCGTGGTAACTCACCGTCAGACGGTACGGTCGCGCCCATTCATCTTCAAGCCGCCACATCACAAACACCTTGGGCTGCGTCGAGGTGATGTTCATGTAATAACCCTCGGCCTCATCCCGCTGCAGCACGATGTCGAAACCGGAAAACAGCAGCTGCAGCAGCCGCGGATTTTCGACAATGACTTTGGGGACGGCACCCGGCTCCAGATCCGGCACAACCCCCTTGACCTCCCACTTTTCGGAGGCCCAGCGATTGTCCAGCGCCTGCCGCTCCATGATCACGGCAGCAGGCCAGCGGGTTGATAATGTGGTTTCAGGAAGCGACATGCGCGCATTCTGCGCTACCGTATCCGGGGATTCAACCAGCCTGGACTCGTAAATACCTGATTTTCAAGTATTGTCATCCTTGCGCCTGTGGAAACACCTTTGCCATAATCACCGGCCCTCACCTCCGACAACATGACCGCAACAATTCTCCACGCCAGCAAGCCCGCCAGCCAGGACCGCCTCGGCAGGCCCCTGCGCGACCTGCGCATCTCGGTCACCGACCGCTGCAACTTCCGTTGCGTCTATTGCATGCCCAAGGAGAAGTTCGGCAGCGATCATCAGTTCCTCGAACGTTCGGCGCTGCTGTCTTTTGAGGAAATCGCCCGCGTCGCCCGCATCTTCAAATCCCACGGCGTTGAAAAAATCCGCCTCACCGGCGGCGAACCGCTGGTGCGCCGTAACGTCGAGCAACTGGTCAAACTGCTCGCCGACATTCCCGGCATGGACCTGACGCTGACCACCAACGGCTCGCTGCTGGCGAAAAAAGCGCAGGCCCTGCGCAACGCCGGCCTCAAACGCATCACCGTCAGCCTCGACTCGATGGACGACGCCGTGTTCAAGGCGATGAACGATGTCGACTTCCCGGTGGCGAAAGTCATCGAAGGCATCGACGCCGCTGCAGCCGCCGGTTTTGCGCCGATCAAGGTCAACATGGTCGTCAAGCGCGGCCTCAACGAACACAGCATCCTGCCGATGGCGCGCTTTTTCCGTGAGCGCGGCCACATCCTGCGCTTCATCGAATACATGGATGTCGGCGCCACCAACGGCTGGCGCCTCGACGACGTGGTCAGCGCACGAGAAATCGTCGACATCATCTCGCGCGAAATGCCGCTGGAACCCGCCGACCCCAACTACAGCGGCGAGGTCGCCGAACGCTGGCGCTACAAGGACGGCACTGGCGAGATCGGCGTCATCGCCTCCGTCACCCAAGCCTTTTGCCGCGACTGCACCCGCGCGCGCATCTCCACCGAAGGCCAGCTCTACACCTGCCTGTTCGCCACCAGCGGCCACGACCTGCGTTCACTGCTGCGCGGCGGCGCCAGCGATGACGAACTCTCCGCCGCAATCGGCAAGGTCTGGACCGCTCGTGCAGACCGCTACTCGGAAATCCGCGGTGAACACACCATCCCGCTGAAAAAAATCGAGATGTCGTACATCGGGGGCTGAGTGAAGCTTTATCCAGCCATTCCCGTCATTGCCCTGTTTGCATTGAGTTCAACCGCCACCGCCCAGACCGTCCTGACCGATTTTTACAACAACAGCACCGTAGAGGTTTGTGTTGAAGAACAATCCAGGCAAAGTTGCCAGAAAGTTCCGTCAAAACAATCAGGCCGGGTTTATATTCGCAACACCCAGTGGATTCAATTTGGCAAGGAGAGCTTCCGTTACAACGTGCCGAGAAGTTTTCTCAAACCCGATTTAAGGCTGCAGGCCGAAGCGGATGGCAAACTTCATCTCGTTCCGCCCGATGCGCCAGTGCCGCCGTCCGTATTGCCCAAACAACCCGTCGGCTTTCCGTTGGCGCCGACTCGCAAAGCAGACCTGACCTCTTCGCAATAATCCTGACTCCATGTCGAAACCGGAAATCACCCAAGCCACCCGCCCGCTCACCGTCGAAGTCGACGCGCTGAACGAACACGGCGAGTCCGTGCCGACGCCCATCGCCGGCGAACATCCGCTGACGATCTATATCGACAAGCGCGAAATCGTTACGCTAATGACGCTGGGCCAGAATCCCGAAGCGCTGGTGCTCGGCTATCTGCGCAACCAACGCCTGATGAAATCCATCGATGACATCAAAGCCGTGCAGGTCGACTGGGAAACCGACTCCGCCGCCGTCACCACACGCAAAGCGGTGAAGGACCTCGACAAGAAGATGAGCAAGCGCACCGTCACCACCGGCTGCGGCCAGGGCACGGTGTTCGGCGACCTGATGGAAGAAATCGACAACATTCAGCTGCGCAGCGACGTACGACTGTCTGAGACGGGACTGCACAGCCTGCTCGATGCCGTGCGCCGCCACGAAACGATTTACAAAAGCGCCGGCGCAGTCCACGGCTGCGCGCTCGCCGCCGTCAACGGCGACAACGCCGAAATCCTGCACTTCGTGGAAGACGTCGGCCGCCACAACGCCGTAGACGCGATTGCAGGCCTGATGTGGCTCAACGACATCGACGGCTCGGACAAGGTGTTCTACACCACCGGCCGGCTAACCTCAGAAATGGTGATCAAGGCCGCACAGATGCGCATCCCCTTCCTGGTCTCCCGCTCAGGGCTCACGCAGATGGGCCACGACGTCGCGCAACGCACCGGCATCACCATGCTCGGTCGCGCGGTCAACAAACACTATCTGCTGTTCACCGGCCGCGAACGTTTTATCAAACCCATCAGCCGCACGCTGACAGCATGACCGAGAAAGTAACGGGCATTCTCCTCGCCGGCGGCCAGGGCCGTCGCATGGGCGGCGTCGACAAGGGCCTGCAACTGCTGCGCGGCAAACCGATGGCGCAGCACGTCATCGAACGCTTCGCCCCGCAGGTCGATGAACTGCTGATCAACGCCAACCATAATATTGAACAATATCAAGGACTTGGATATCGCGTCATCCCCGACGCAATCGGCGGTTTTGTCGGCCCACTGGCCGGCCTGCACCGCGGCCTCAGTGAAGCCGCGCATCCGCTGGTGGTCACCGCGCCCTGCGACTCCCCTTTCCTGCCGCTGGATCTGGTGGCGCAACTCAAGGCTGCGCTGGATACCAACAATGCCGAACTCACTGTCGCCAAGACCGGCGATCAGCCGCATCCGGTGTTCAGTCTGTGTCGTACATCAGTACTGCCGAGTCTTACTGCGTTTCTTGAATCGGGCGGACGCAAGATTGATTTGTGGTACTCGCAGCTGAAAGTGGTCGAAGTGCAGTTTGCGGAAGAGGCGGCGTTTCGGAATATCAATACGCGGGCAGAACTTTCGCAGAACGAGCAGCTATAAAGTGGCTCGCTAAATAACAAATAGGGTCAGTGTAAGTTTTCTGAAAACTTGCACTGACCCTATTCTTTAAAACTTGATCCCGAGCAATTTCGCCGCATTGCCGCCGAGGATCGCGGCCTTCTGTTTGTCCGTGAGGCTTTTCGTCGCCATGATGTGATCAACCGGATGCTGGTTCCACGGAATCGGGTGATCGGTGCCGATGACGACCTGGGATGCGCCGACCTCTGCGACGAGGTGGCGCAGCGCCTCCGGCGTAAAAACGAGCGAGTCAAAAAATATCTGTTTCATGTACTCGGTCGGTTTCTTCTTGAGTTTGATGTCCGGATTGCAGCCGCCCGGGTAGACGAAGCAGCCGTAGTCCATGCGCGGCGCGTAAGAACCCAGGAAGCCGCCACCGTGCGCGGCACACACCTTCAAGCGCGGAAACCTGTCGAACGTGCCTTCAAAGATCAGGTGCTCAAGCGCGATCGTGGTGTCGAGCGGATTGCCGATCACGTTGGAGAGCCAGCCGTTGCCCTTGAAGCGATGGTTGAGCTCCGGCGTGCTTTGCGGATGGATGAAGAGCGTCACGTCGAGTTCCTGGGCTTTCGCCCAGACCGGATGGAATTTCGGATCGGCGAACTCGTAGCCCGCCACGCTGCCGCCGATCGCCGCGCCCTTAAAGCCGTATTTGCGCACCCCTTCCTCGAGTTGGCGCACGGCGAGGTCCGGAAACTGCAAGGCGAGCGACGCGAAGGCGGCGAGCCGGTCCGGCTGGCGTGCGCAAATTTCGGCGAGCCCCTCGTTCTGCAACTGGATTACCTTGGTAACGAGGTCGCGCTCCTTGCCGTACCACCACGGGTTGATGCTCAGCACTTCCATGTCGATGCCCTGCGCATCCATGCCGGCGAGCCTCTCCTCGAGCACGATGTCGAACTCTTTCGAGCCTTTAGTCGGCGGATAGATGGACTTCGCCTCGGCAGCGGGCAGCAGCGCCAATGCCTCGGCAATCAGGCAATGCGCGTGCACGTCGATCGTCCTGACGCGTTTGCCTTTGATCAGAACCGGCAGCCGGCCGGTGCTGGATTTCGCTCGCTTGCGCGCTGGCGCGCGCTTGGCTGCGGCATCGAGCAGACCGCAACCGGTGAATATCACGCCCGACGCGGTCGATTGTGTGGTGTTGCTCCCTGGTGTAGACATTGATCTCTCCTCTGATGGAATTCGGCTTCGAGGCCGGCTGGTGACCGTCGGTCAAAGGTGCCGGAGTTGAATATATTGCTGCACATCGCAACGCTGACCCAAAATAACACCCCACTCACGGCAACACCACACTGCCATTCAATTCCAGCAGCTTCCCATCCCTGAAGCGCGCGCCCAGCGTGTGCTCTTCATCCCATACTGCCGTGTAACCCAACTCAACGGCCATCGCCTTGTCCACAGCGTCCACCAGCACATGCACCAGTTGCACCTGCGGCCAGACCTGTGATGCTTCACCGAGTTTCGGCACATCGCTTTCTACATCGCTGCCATAGGGCTCGTAGTGTTCGAACAGCGCCTGTTCGATCAAGGGTTTGAATCCCGCGTATTGCGCGGGCAAGGCCTGTGCGAGGGTGAGTGCCTCGGCATCGGGCTGGTCTTTGCCGCCGGCGATCAATAGCGGAACCATCTGCTCCCCAAGGCTGATCGTGCCGCGCCAGTAGCCGCCCTTGCGCTGCAGTGCGCCCAGCGTTGCATGCTGGAACGACGGTGATTTGAACAAGCCGAACATCGCTGACCTCTGGTGACATTTCGATGCCGAACAATAAGCTGTAAATCCGTGATCACCCACAGTTGAGCATCAAAAATTCAATAACTTATTGAATTTATTTGTTTTTAATCAAACTACTCATAGCCTTTCCGGCACCTTTCCTCACGCCCCGCGTCGCCCCTCGCGCAGCAGTTCACGCGCAACGTGCACCGCGGCCTGGCGGAATTCACCCACCAGCCCTTCTCGCTGCAGGCCCTTGGGGAATGCCACTGAGAAGCGCTGCTCGATGCGTTCAGCCAGAGGCCGCAGCACCACGCCGCGGTCGGTGAATTGCGCGCCGAGCAGTTCGGGCACCAGTGCGATGCCGAGGCCGCTGGCGGCAAAGCCGCAGGCCGCGCCCACGGCATGGGTCTCCAGCCGCACCATCGGCGTGTCGCCGCTGCGGCTCAACAGCGTGCGGATCTCCTGCAGCCAGCCGGCATGGCGGCCCAGCACGACCAGCGGCTCGCGCGCGAGGTCGCTGGCGCGGATGACGCGCCCGCGCGCCAGCGGATGCTTCGGCGGCAGCGCGCAGGCCACACAGCTGTCGACCAGCGGCAGTGTCGATATGCCGCTGTGCGCGACCGGCTCCTTGAGGATGCCGATATCTACCTCACGTTTGGCGACCATCGCCGCGATCGCCTCATAGCGGCCGAGTTCGACGGCGTAGCGCAAATCCGGATGGCGCCGCGCAAGGCGCGCGATGATCCGCGGCAGCAGCACCTCGCAGGCGCTGTAGGGCGCGGCGATGCGCAGCGTGCCGGTGTTGTTGGCGCGCATCTTGCGCACCAGGTTCAGTACGCGCTCGACGCCCTCGAAAGCGTGCGACACCTCGCGGTACAGCGCCAGCGCATGCGCCGTCGGCATCAGGCGGCCACGCTCGCGCGCGAACAGGTCAATATCAAAATCCGCCTCCAGCCGGGCGACCTTGCGGCTCACCTCCGGCTGCGACAGCCCGAGCAGGCGCGCCGCGGCGCTCACCGATCCGGCGTTCATCACCGCGCGAAACACTTCCAGTTGCCGGTAGTCCATGGCCATAGCGCCTCCCATACTTGAATGGCATAGGTTAATACGTTTATTGAATTTTGTTGCAGGATCGTTGCGCACTGGCGACACTGGCCGCACCCCGCAAACAGGATCGCAACATGAGCATGCCCCAGACCGGTATCGTCCCTCCCGTCATCGTGCGCGACGCGCAAGGCACGCCAGTGCCGCTGCTGTTCGATTCGCCGCACAGCGGGTTCATGGTGCCGCCGCACATGGCCCCGGCCGCGCCGGCCACAGCCCTCGCCACCAGCTGCGACGCCTTTGTCGATGAGCTTTATGGCGCAGCCACCCGCCACGGCTGCACGCTTATCGCCGCCACCTTCCCGCGCTGGATGATCGACCCCAACCGCGCCCGCGACGACATCGACCCGGAACTGCTAGATGCGCCGTGGCCCGGTCAGATCAATGTCTCCGACAAGTCACGCAGCGGCATGGGCCTGATCCGCCGCCTCGCGCTGCCGGGCGTACCGGTGCACGGCCGCAAATTCACCGTCGCTGAAGTCGAAGCGCTGATCCGTGACTATTACGATCCCTACCATGCCGCCGTCAGCACCCGGCTCGATGCGCTGCATGCACGCTTCGGCGGCGTGTGGCATGTGGATTGCCATTCGATGAAATCACGCGGCAATGCGATGAACATCGATACCGGCCAGGCGCGTCCGGATTTTGTGATCAGCGACCGCGAAGGCAGCACCAGTGAACCCGGCTTCATCGGCTGCGCCGTAGATACGCTGCGCGGGCTGGGCTACCGCGTCAACGTCAACAACCCGTACAAGGGTGCTGAGCTGGTGCGCCGTTATTCCAATCCCGCCGCCAATCGCCACAGCATCCAGATCGAGGTCAACCGCGCGCTGTACATGGACGAGGCCGCCTTCGCCCGCAACAACGGCTTTCCAACACTCGCCGCCAACCTCGAAAAACTTATCCTCGCGCTCACCGACTTTATCAGCGCGCGCATCTGAACCGCAACGCACACCATGCAAAATTCCACTCAGCCCGAAAATTCCACGACGAGGAAAACCACCATGAACACCACCCGGAATAACCCGTCCGCCACGCCACGCAGCACCCGCGCGCTGATCACCGCCGCATGCATCATCGGCGCAACGGTTTCGACCAGCACGCTTGCCGCATCCGCCCCCGGCTATCCGCAGCGCCCCGTGCGCCTGATCCTCGGCACCGGTGCAGGCGCTGCACCGGATGTCACCGCGCGCATTTACACGGCCAAGCTGACCGAGTTGCTGGGCCAGCAGGTCGTTGTCGACAACCGCCCCGGCGCCGGCGGCATCATCGGCATGGACGTGGTCTCGCGCGCCAATCCTGACGGTTACACGCTGGTGGGCTGCAGCCTCGGCCAGGCCATCCGCCCGGCGCTGTACAAAAAGCTGCCCTTCGACACCGTAGCTGACTTCACCCGCATCACGCTCTACGGCGCAGTGCCCAACGTGCTTGTTGTGCACCCCTCGGTGCCGGTGCGCAACCTCAAGGAATTTGTGGCTCACGCCAAATCCAACGACGGCAAATTCCGCTACGCCTCCTCCGGCGTCGGCCTGTCGCCGCACCTGACGATGGAGTATTTCAAGACCCTCGCCGGTTTCAATATCCTGCACGTACCGTACAAGGTCGGCGCGCAGGCAACGCAGGATGTGATGGCCGGCGAAGTGCACACCCAGTTCAACAACCTGCCCTCGCAGCTCACCAACATCAAGGCTGGCAAGGTGCGCCCCATCGCGGTGACCTCGATGAAACGCCAGCCGCAAATGCCCGACGTGGCGACCTTCGACGAGTCCGGCTTCAAGGGTTTTGAAATCACCGTGTGGTACGGCCTCTGCGGTCCCGCCAAAACCCAGCCCGCGGTGGTCAAGCGCCTGGTCGACGCGACGAATCAGGCCCTGTCCGCAAACGACCTGCTGCAGAAGTACAACGAGCAAGGCGTCGAGCCGCGCAACTGGTCCGGTGAAAAATTCGATGTCTTCTACAAGGCCGAGATCGCGCGCTGGGCGCAGGTGGTGAAAGTTGCGGGGATTGTGCCGGAGTAATTGCGGCGTTTCATGAAACGGATCCGCCCTGCGCAGAGTGCGTAGGGCGCATTACGCTGCGCTCATGCGCCCTACGAGTTCTCAAACAACTGCCACGGGGCTCAGAGTATAAATGCGCCCGAACTGCGCTGCAGTTTTGACGTCCCCGATTTTGAGTGCGTCGCGCACCCGATCAAGACGTTGCGCATCCTCCATGCGACAGGTAAGGCGACCACGAAGTCTCGTCTTCAATGACTTCGACTTCGACCTCAGCCACATAGCGGTTTTCGTGAACGAGTTTCGTCTTGTGTCTGGTCGTTATTTGCGTCGCTCCATAAAGCTTGAATCCCATCGTGAAGGATCAGGGCGGTATGCGGTCACCAAAACCGAAGGTCCCTTCGGATAGTCAGGATAGTCTTCAATCACTTGGCCGTTGATAATGCCATCAACGATTTCAGTCGCAGTAAGCCCATCCTCTGCCAATTCGTCATAGCCGTGCTCCGATATCCGCACGTCACGGCGTTCGAGCAGTTTTAGTATGACTTCGAAAGTGGCACTCATCGTTACCGGCTTAAATTGGTGGATAAATCATAAGTAATTGTTTTTATTATCTATTTATACTGTGACGCCACCCCCAACGCCCCCAGCAACCCCACCTTCGCATCCATCACCACCTTCACTGGTATCCCCGACAACAGCGGCGTAAACGCCCCGCGGCCGGTGAAGGCGCGCATGAATGCGCCCTCCTTCAATCGACCGATGATCTTCGGCGCGATGCCGCCGGCGACATACACGCCGCCGCGTGACAACGAGGCCAGCGCCATATTGCCGGCGAAGGCGCCGTAGGCTGAAACAAACAGATCGAGTGCGCGCACCGCCAGCGGATCAAGTTTGCGCAGGCCGTATTCGGCAATGATTTCGGCGGGATCAACGCCGGGATGTTTGGTGGCGTCCATCAACTGCTTCGATGGTGCACCGAGTCCGCTGTCCTGCAGGAAGCTGAAGACGCGCATCAGGCCGGGGCCGGAGATCACGCGCTCCCAGGACACGCGGCCGAAGTTGCGGCGCAGGTACAGCAGCAGCTTGTCCTGCAGTTCATCGGTGGGGGCGAAGTCGGCGTGCCCGGCTTCGGACGGCACCACGCGGTATTGATCGCCGGATTTGACAATCACGCCGACGCCGAGCCCCGTGCCCGCGCCGACGATGACTGCCGGGGCCTGTTCATCGGGTTCTGCCGCTTGCAGCGTCGCAAAGCTCGCGGCCGGCAGGCGGCTCACACCGAGCCCTGCGGCCTGAAAGTCATTGATCAGCGTGACCTTGGGTAATGCGAACTGTTCGGATACCGCATCGCCTTCGACCTGCCAGCCGAGGTTGATGAGTACGGCGGCGTTGTCTTTGACCGGGCCGGCCACTGCAAAACACGAAGCCACGATGCGTCCGCGTGCGGGACTGACATCCGGACGGGAGAGAAACTTTTCCAGCAGCGGCGCGAAGTTCTGGAAGCCGCGGCTCGCCAGTGATTCTTCGGTAAAGATGCGCGGACCATCCGGCAACAATTCAGCCAGGGCAAAACCGGCGTGGGTGCCGCCGATATCGGCGGCGAGGACAAATTTCGCTGAGGCGGTCATGGTCTGACTCTGTTGTTGATTCGATGTTGGTTGCCCCTCACCCTAGCCCTCTCCCCGAAAGGCTTCGGGGAGAGGGGACCCTGTGGATGAGACGATTGGGGGCATTATGCCGCGACGCGGGGAATCACGCCGCGTGGTGTAGCCGCATCATCGGGTTCTGCCGGTAAAACAATGCCAGTTGTGCATAAACCATGGGGTAAACCTCCTGTAGCGCATCGGGGCGTTCGAAGAACAATTCGCTGAGCACAGCAAAGAACTCCGCCGGGTCTTCTGCAGCATAGGGGTCGATCAGCGTGTCCTCATCCCGTTCCAGCCTTTGCTCGAAATCGGCGTAGGCTGAACTGAAGGTTTGGGTCCAGCGCTCGCGGTCCATGTCGGCATGCAGCGGCGGGAAGCCGTCGGCGGCGCCGTTGAGCATGTCGATCTTGTGGGCGAATTCGTGCATCACCACGTTGTAACCGTCGCCGCCGTCCGCGGCTTCGGCATCCTGCCATGACAGCACCACCGGCCCCTGCTCCCAGGCCTCGCCGCTCAGCGGTGCGCGCACGTGATGCACGATGCCGTCTTCATCGGTGTATTCATGGTCAACAATGAATTCGTCGGGATAAACGATGACTTCGACCCAGTCGCTGTAGTAATCGAGGTCAAGGTTGAGTACCAGCAGGCAGGCCTGGGCCGCAATCACCAGTTCCATGTCGCGGGTCATCACCAGCCCGCCGGCGCCCTGCAGGGATTTTTCATTGAGGAAAGCGGCGACGAGGTCACGCAGCCGTGATTGCTCGTCCGTGTTCAGTGCCTGCAGGAAAGAAAAACGCCGGGTGACCGCAGACCACTCTGCATCCGTCAGCGGGCTGCGTTGTACCGCGCGCCCGCGACGCCATCGGGCAAACCAGCCCATGGGCGGCTCAGGCGCCGTCGCGCAACCGGTCGTTGCGCAATTTCAGGACCTTGGCTTCTTCGGCTTCGTCATCCAGTTCGACGCCTTCGATCTGGGCGAAGCGCTGCGAAATCTTGCCGCTGGTGACCTGCACCTTTTCCACATCGTCATAGGCCTGGCGGATGTGTTTGGCAAGATCCTTCATGCGCTCATCAAAACGGCCGAACTCCACCGACAGCCGCGCCAGTGAATCCTTGATCACATGAATCTGCTTGCGTGTTTCGACATCCTTGAGCACGGCACGTGCGGTGTTGAGCACCGCCATCAGCGTGGTCGGCGACACAATCCACACGCGTTTGGCGCTGGCGTATTCCACGGTCTCGGCATGGTGAGCATGAATCTCGGCGAATACCGCTTCGGCAGGCACAAACATCACCGCGCCGTCGGAAGTCTCGCCGGGGATGATGTATTTGCGCGAGATGTCATCTACATGTTTCTTGATGTCATTGCGGAACTGTTTCTGCGCCAGTGCACGATCGACATCGTTGACGCCGGGTTCGAACATGCGATGGTAGTTTTCCAGCGGGAATTTGGAATCGACCGCCACCATGCCGGTCGGCGTCGGCAGGCGCAGCACGCAGTCTGCGCGCACCCCCGTGGACAGCGTGAACTGCATTTCATAGGCATTGGGCGGCAGCACATTGCGCACCAGGCCTTCGAGTTGCACTTCCCCGAACGCACCGCGGGCGCGTTTGTCGCCCAGCAACTCCTGCAGGCTGACCACGCTGCCGGTCAGGCTTTCGATTTTTTTCTGCGCTTCGTCGATGGTCGCCAGCCGCGTCATCACGTTGACGAAGGTCTCATTGGTTTTCTTGAAGCCTTCATCGAGGCGTTCATTGACCTTGCCGGCGATCTCGCCGAGCCGGGCGTCGATCTTGGCGTTCAGCGATTCGGTGGTGGCTGCGAGCCGTTCCAGCATGGCTTCGCGCTGCGTGCCCATTTCCTGGGCCAGCGTCAGGCGCAGCGCGTGCAGTACGTCGCGGGTCTGCTTCAGTTCTTCGGCGGTGGACGTACGCTGGCGTTCGCTGGAATCAGCAACCTGCACACCCAGACGGTCGCCCTGCTTGGTGAGACCGTCGTGCAGGTCGCCGAGCATGGCACGGTGTTTGTCTTCCAGCGTTTGCTGAAGGTCGAGCGTGGCGCGCGCGGCGGCGCGACCCTGGGTCGCCATCACCACCACGACGACACACAAAATAACCAATAAAAACAATAAGATATAAATTATCAGGGTTTCGCTCATGGCCTGCTTCCGAAGTTCCCCGAAGTATATCGCCGGCGTCGCGCCGCCGGAACGCGATTTGCGACCGGATCTGCGCTCAGGACAGCATGCGCAACACGCGCAGCGGCGCAATGCGCAGCACATGACGGGTGCCGAGATGGCCGGCAATCATCACGCCAATCACGGTGCCGATGACGCCGATACCCCACAGCGTGGGACTGAAGGTGTAACCGACATTGATCACGCGCGATGCCAACGTGTAACCCAGCGCATTCGCGCCCGCAGCCGCAATCAGCCCGGCCAGCGCACCGATCACCGCAAACTCGGCGAGGTTGGCCCGCGCCAGCTGGCTGCGGCTGGCGCCCAGTGTGCGCATGATGGTGGCCTGATAAAGGCGTTCATCCTGCGTGCTGGCAATCGCGGCATACAGCACCACCAGACCCGCCATCAGCGTGAACAGGAACACAAACTGCACCGCTCGCGACACCTGGGTGATCATCGTCTGCACCTGCCCCAGCACCTGCGCCACATCGATCAGCAGGAAATTCGGGAACTGTTTGACCAGCGCATTGAGCAAATCAACATTGCCCGGCGGCAGATAAAAGCTGGTGACATAACTCGCCGGATATTTTTCCAGCAAGCCCGGGGGCGAGACTACAAAGAAATTGACGTTGAAGGAATCCCAGTCAACCTTGCGCAGGCTGGTGATCTCGGCGCTGAAGGTATTGCCCGCGGCGTCGAAAGTCAGCTTGTCGCCAATGCCCACGCCCAGCGACTTGGCAATGCCGTCCTCCATCGAGAACTGGTCGGTGCGCATGTTTTTGTTGCCCATGCCATCACCCCACCAGCGGCCGGCAATCAGGCGATTGTCTTTCTGCATCTGCGTCGCCCACGACAGGTTGAACTCGCGGTCGACCAGCCGGCGTGCGCGGTCATCGCTGTAATCAGCGGGGGTGACATTGCGGTCATTGATGCCGATCAGCCGCGCGCGCACCATCGGATGCAGCTCCGGCATGGCAATGCCGCGACCGGCGAAAAACTTTTCCAGCGCAGGAGTCTGATCCTTCTGCACGTTGACGACAAAACGGTTGGGCGCATCCGGCGGCAGGCTGCGCTGCCACAGGTCGAGCAGTTCGCTGCGGATGATGGTCAGTGTCAGCAAAGCCATCACACCGATGCCCAGCGCCACCACCTGCAACGCGTTGGCCAGCGGCCGCCGCCGCAGGTTGGCAATGCCGAAGCGCCAAGACACACCGGCGCCGCCCAGCCGCGATACCAGCGCAATCACGCCCCAGGCCAGCACGCCCGCAAACATCATGGCCCCGGCAAAACCCGCAAACACCATACCGCCCAAACGCAGGTCGCCGGCCTTCCAGATGATCAGTGCAGCAATCACCACGGCGCCCAGCACATAACCGAGCAGGCCCATGCCGCCGGGTGCGCCGATGTCACGACGCAATACACGCAAGGTCGGCACTTTGGCCAGCGCCATGAGCGGCGGCAAGGCAAAGCCCAGCAGCAAGGCAAGGCCGGTGATGAACCCGTGCGCTGCAGGCATCCACCCTGCACCGGGCAATTCCACGGTGACCAGGCTGCCCAGCCACAATGCCAGCGCATGCTGTGCGAGATAGCCGGAGACACATCCGGCAATACTCGCTGCAGCCCCAAGCACGATGAACTGCAGCAGATACAGGCGCACCAGTCGCGACTGGCTGGCGCCGTGGCAGCGCATGATCGCGCAGGCATCGAGATGGCGTTGCAGGAAGCGCCGCGCCGCCAGCGCGATCGCCACTGCAGCGAGCACCACGCTCAGCAGCGCAGCCAGGCTGAGGAATTTCTCGGAACGTTCCAGTGCCGAGCGGATTTCCGGGCGTGCGTCTTCAATGCTTTCAACCCGCTGTCCCGGCCCGAGCTTCGGCGTCACCCAGCCACGGTAATCAGCAATTGCGGGCGGCGTACCGGCCACCAGCACGCGGTAACGAAGCCGGCTGCCGACCTGGATCAGTCCGGTGTCGGCGATATCGGCGTCATTGATCATCACCCGCGGTCCGGCGTTGATGAAACCGATGGCGCTGTCCGGTTCCTGGGTAATGATCTGTGAAATCGGCAGCTTGCTCCTGCCGATTTCGATGACATCACCCACCTTCAATTGCAGGCGTGAAATCATCCGTTCATCCACCCACACGGTGCCGGGCTTGGGAATTTCAGTCGCTCGGCGATCAACACCGTTCTGCACGTCGGCGATGCGCAGGTCGCCGCGCAGCGGGTAACCGGCGGTCACCACTTTGACTTCAGCGAGCACGCTCTGCCCGTTGCCGGTGGTCATGCTGGGGAAGCGCAGCATGCGCACGACCTGCAGGCCGCGGCGTCCGGCGTCGGCGGCAAATGCGCTGTCGAGCTCACGGTCTCCGGAGATCACCAGATCCGCACCCAGCAGCTGGTTGGCCTGACGGCTCAGCGCCTGATGCACGCGGTCGGCAAAAAAGCCGACGGTGGTTACGCTGGCGACAGCGACAACAACAGCGACTGCCACCAGCGTCAGTTCACCGGCGCGCCAGTCGCGCGCCAGCAGGCGCAGCGCCAGTGCCGCATCCGCGAACCAGGTCATGACCGTGATTCGCTTGACTGCAGTTCGCCTGCAACAAGTCGCAACGCACGGCCGCAGCGCCGCGACAGTTCGAGGTCATGCGTCACCAGGATCAGTGTGGTGCCGCGCTCACGGTTCAGTTCAAACATCAGGTCGATGATCGCCGCGCCGGTGGTTGCATCCAGATTGCCGGTCGGTTCATCCGCCAGCAGCAATGCGGGACGGGTGGCAAAGGCGCGCGCGATCGCCACGCGCTGCTGCTCACCACCGGATAGCTGCTTCGGATAGTGGGTCAACCGCCCGCCGAGGCCGACGCGTTCGAGCAGGGCTTTGGCCGAGGCTGAAGCACCCGGTTCACCGGCCAGTTCCAGCGGCAGCATGACATTCTCCAGCGCAGTCATAGCCGGCAGCAGGTTGAAGGACTGGAACACAAAGCCGACCAGGCGTGCGCGCAATGCGGCGCGGCCGTCTTCATCGAGCGTGAACAATTGTTCACCGCTGATGCTGACGCTGCCTGAGGTCGGCGTATCAAGCCCGGCGAGCAATCCCAGCAAAGTCGATTTGCCCGAGCCCGACGCACCGACTACAGCCACCGCCTCGCCGGCATTCACGTTGAAACTCACGTCATGCAGGATGGTCAATGCAGAATCGCCGGTGGTAACCTGCTTGCACAGTTGTGCCACGCGCACGATCGGCTTTGGAGATTCTTCAGTCATGCTCATTCGCTTGTTGTTGGTAATGCTGCTCAGTGTGGGCGGGATTTCACTCGCCCCGGCAGCCACGATCCTTGTTTACGGAGACAGCCTCTCGGCTGGCTACGGTGTGCCGCGCAACTCGGACTGGGCGCATCTGCTGCAATTGCGCCTGCGCGAGAAGAAAACAGATTATACGGTTGCCAACGCCAGCATCAGCGGTGAGACCACTCACGGCGGCGTGAACCGCATCAACGATGCATTACGTACCCATCGCCCCGCCATTACGATTGTTGCACTCGGCGCCAACGACGGTCTGCGCGGCAGCGATCTCAAGGCCATGCGCAGCAATCTCGAGCGCATCATCGATGCCGCGCGCAACGCCAGATCACAGGTGATACTCGTGGGCATGCAGATTCCACCGAACTACGGCCTGCAATACACGGAAAAGTTCAGTGCAACGTTCAGCGAAGTGGCTAAAGCCAAGCGCGTGCCGCTGGTGCCCTTCCTGCTGGAGGGATTCGCCGACAAGCGCGAACTGTTTCAGGCGGATAACCTGCACCCGACGGCGCAGGCCCAGCCATTGATGCTGGACACCGTCTGGAAAACCCTGGCGCCAGTCATAAAAGTCAAATAAAACAATTACTTGCTTAACTTTACTATTTGACTTTCCTATTTGATCGTGACGCCGGGCTTGCCGGCATCGAGACGCCCGATCACTGCTGCCTGCGCAAAACCCTGCGCACGGAACACTTCCAGGACGGCAGCAGCCGCCTCAGGCGCACAGGCCACCAGCAAGCCGCCGCTGGTCTGCGGGTCAGTCAGCAGCTTGCGCATGTTGACGCTGTCACCCGCGGGCAACTGCACGAACTTGTCGTAACTCGCCCAGTTGCGATCGGATGCACCCGTGACAAAGCCCGCTTCAACCAGTGGCCGTGCCAGTGACAGCACCGGCACCTTGGCCCACTCCACTTCGGCAGTCAGCCCGGAACCGCGGCAGATTTCCAGCAAGTGGCCGAGCAGACCGAAACCGGTCACGTCGGTGAGCGCATGTACGGTGTCCATCGCACCCAGCTCCACGCCCGGCGTGTTGAGCTTGGTCGCGCTTTCCAGCATCTGCTGGTAGGCGGCAGCGGACAGTTGTTCCTTTTTCATCGCGGCGCTCATGATGCCGACGCCCAGCCCTTTGCCGAGGATCAGCACGTCACCCGCCTTGGCGCGGTCGTTGCGCTTGACGCGATCCGGATGCACCAGCCCCAGCGCGACCAAGCCGTAGATCGGTTCCGGCGCATCAATCGAATGACCGCCGGCAATCGGAATGCCGGCTTCGGCGCAGACGGCATGGCCGCCGGCGATGATGCGTTGCACGGATTCCATCGGCAGTTTGCCGATCGGATACCCGAGAAGCGCCAGTGCCATGAACGGTTTGCCGCCCATCGCATACACGTCGGAGATCGCGTTGGTCGCGGCAATGCGGCCGAAATCGAACGGATCATCGACGATAGGCATGAAAAAATCCGTCGTCGCGATGATCGCCTGCGTATCGTTGATGCGATACACCGCGGCGTCGTCACTCGACTCCGTGCCCACCAGCAGATCCTTGAACGGAAGTGCAGCGGGCGTTTTAGCCAAAACCTCGCTCAGCAACGCTGGCGTCAGTTTGCAGCCTCACCCACCGCCATGGGAAAACTGGGTCAGGCGGAGGGAAGCAGGATCAATGGGGTTGTTCATGATTTAGAATGTCGCCATGTACGCATCGCCGATCATCATTGAACCGCAGCATGTCTGAAGCCACGGAACCTGCAGCCCAAAGGGGCCGCCCGGCGAGCGCGGTCACCGTAGCACAACTCGATGATTTTGACGAGATTATCGACGTCCGCTCCGAAGGCGAATTCGCCGAAGACCACATCCCCGGCGCGATCAACCTGCCGGTGCTGAACAACGCGGAACGCGAGCGCGTCGGCACCATATACAAACAGGTCTCCTCGTTCGAAGCCAAAAAAATCGGCGCCGCGCTGGTCAGCGCGAATATCTCACGCCACATCGGCAGCACCCTGCAGGACCGTCCGCGCAACTGGAAACCGCTGGTGTATTGCTGGCGTGGCGGTGGTCGCAGCGGTTCGCTGGCGCATGTGCTGGCGCAGGTCGGCTGGAAGGTCGGACAACTCGACGGCGGCTACAAAGCCTATCGCCGCGCCATCCTTGAAGAACTGCCTGCACTGCCCGCAAGACTCGAATGGCGCGTGGTGTGCGGCATGACCGGTACCGGCAAGAGCCAGCTGCTGCGTGCGTTAAAAGCACAGGGCGCACAGGTGCTGGACCTCGAAGAACTCGCGGCGCATCGCGGTTCGGTGCTGGGCAATCTGCCCGATGCGCCGCAGCCTGCGCAAAAAATGTTTGAAAGCCGCGTCTGGCATGCCTTGAAGCATCTGTCGCCGGATCAACCGGTATTCGTTGAATCCGAAAGCCGCAAGATCGGCAAGCTGCGCGTGCCCGCGGAACTGATTGATGCGATGTGGCAAAGCGCCTGCGTGGTGATTGAAGCGCCGATACCGGTGCGCGTTGCATTGCTGATGGATGAATACGTACATTTCCTCAGCGACGCCAAACTGCTCAATGCGCAACTCGATTGCCTGCGCCCTTTGCACGGCGGCGACATCATCAACCAATGGCAGAACATGGCATACGACGGCCAGTGGGATCAGCTGACGGAAGAACTGCTGGTCAGGCATTACGACCCCGCCTACACGCGCGCCATTGTCAATCACTATCCGCGCTTGCCGCAGGCCACCCACTTCAATCTGAACGCTTACAGCAGCGATGCCATCGATCGCCTGGCCGCAGACATTCTTGCGGCCGTTGCACCGCGCGCAGCAGCCTGATAAACCGTTAATAAATGCGGGATATTGAAATGCCGGGCATTGAAATTCGGAGTATTGCACTGCGCAACAATTTACGCCAAGATAGAAACACGATTCACAACCGCAATTGTCAGTAACTGAACATCACCAGCGTGCTGGACAAACCTGCACCAGACATTGAACTTCCCGCCACCGGCGGCAAGAGCATTCAGCTGAGCGCCCTGCTCGGCAAGAACGTCGTCCTCTACTTTTATCCGAAGGACAACACCCCCGGCTGCACCACCGAGGGTCAGCATTTTCGCGACCTGCATGGCCAATTTGCCAAGGCCGGGTGCGTGGTCTTCGGGATCTCGCGTGACAGCCTCAAGTCGCACGAGAACTTCAAAGCGAAGATGGGTTTTCCCTTCGATCTGCTCAGCGACAGCGAAGAAATCGCCTGCAAGGCCTTCGATGTCATCAAGATGAAAAACATGTACGGTAAAAAGGTGCGGGGCATTGAACGCAGCACCTTCGTGATTGATGCTGAAGGCATAGTTCGCCGCGAGTGGCGCGGTGTAAAGGTTCCGGGGCATGTGCAGGAGGTGCTGGAATTCGTAAAAACCCTCTAGCCGTTTCCCGGACGCACAGGTTTCCGATCAACGCCTGACTTCCCGGGAGGCTCATGATTCAACGCAAGTCCGTCGCAGTTACATCCTCCGTAGTTTCCCGCCTGCCCTCCAGCGCCAAGCTTTTCGTGCTGGATACCAATGTGCTGATGCACGATCCGACCTCGCTGTTCCGCTTCGAGGAACATGACCTGTTCATTCCGATGGCGACGCTCGAAGAGCTCGACAGCAACAAAAAGGGCATGTCGGAAGTCTCGCGCAACGCGCGTCAGGCCAGCCGTTACCTCGATGAAGTGATCGCCGCGCTGCAGAACGACATCACCGAGGGCATTCCGCTCGCCAGCCACGGCGACAAGTCAGCCAAAGGCAAACTGTTCCTGCAGACCGAAGCCATCAACGGCACCCTGCCCTCCAGCCTGCCCAGCGGCAAGACGGACAACCAGATCATCGGCGTCGTCAAACACCTGCAGGAAACGCATCCGAAGCGCCAGGTCATCCTGGTGTCGAAAGACATCAACATGCGCATCAAGGCGCGTGCACTGGGTCTCGCCGCCGAGGACTACTTCAACGACAAGGTCCTTGAAGACACTGACCTGCTGTATACCGGCATCTTCGCTCTGCCGGAAAACTTCTGGGACAGCCACGGCAAAAACATGGAGTCCTGGCAGCAGGCCGGCAACACCTACTACCGGGTCACCGGTCCGGCATGCAGCAGCCTGATGGTCAACCAGTTCCTGTTTCTGGAAGGTGATCAACCCTTCCAGGCCCAGGTCAAGGAAGTCAGCGGCAAAACCGCCATCCTGCAGACACTGAAAGACTACAGTCACCAGCGCAACAGCGTCTGGGGCATCACCGCGCGCAACCGCGAGCAGAACTTCGCGCTGAACGTACTGATGAATCCCGACATCGACTTCATCACCCTGCTCGGCCAGGCCGGCAGCGGCAAGACACTGATGACGCTGGCCGCAGCACTGGCACAGACGCTCGAAGAAAAGAACTTTTCTGAAATCATTGTCACGCGCGTCACCGTGCCTGTCGGCGAGGACATCGGCTTCCTGCCCGGAACCGAGGAAGAAAAAATGAACCCATGGATGGGTGCGCTTGAAGACAACCTCGACGTGCTGAACCACACCGATGACGAAGCCGGCGAATGGGGCCGCGCCGCAACGCGCGACCTGATCCGCTCGCGCATCAAGGTCAAGTCGCTGAACTTCATGCGCGGCCGCACCTTCCTCAACAAATTCGTGATCATCGACGAGGCGCAGAACCTGACGCCGAAACAGATGAAGACGCTGATCACGCGTGCAGGCCCGGGAACCAAGGTGGTGTGTCTGGGCAATATCTCGCAGATCGACACGCCGTACCTGACCGAAGGCAGCTCAGGCCTGACCTACGTGGTGGACCGGATGAAGGGCTGGCCGCATGGCGGCCATGTCACGCTGATGCGCGGCGAACGGTCGCGCCTGGCGGATTTTGCCGCGGAGTCGCTTTAAAACGGTAGCGCCGGATACGAATCAGTATTCGGCGCTACCGATGCCGCCGCCGGCGTAACTCTCAAAGCGGGTGTATTTGCCGAGGAAGGTCAGATCGACCTTGCCCACCGGGCCGTTACGCTGCTTGGCAATGATGAGTTCGGCAATGCCCTTGCGTGGCGAATCGGCGTTGTAAACCTCATCGCGATAGATGAACAGGATCACGTCCGCGTCCTGCTCGATGGCGCCCGATTCCCGCAGATCCGACATCATCGGCCGTTTGTCCTGGCGCGAGTCGACGCTGCGGTTCAGCTGGGACAGCGCCACCACCGGCAGTTTCAATTCCTTGGCGATACCCTTCAGCGACCGCGAGATCTCGGCAATTTCAGTAGCGCGGTTCTCTTCACGACCGCCCGATGCCGTGCCTGACATCAGCTGCAGGTAGTCGACAACGATCAAGGCAAGGCCACCGCACTGACGATGCAGCCTGCGCGCGCGTGAGCGCACCTCGAGCACGTTGAGGCCTGCGGTGTCGTCGATATAGAGCTGGGCATCATTGAGTTTGCCGACGGCATCCACCAGCCGCGGCCAGTCTTCTTCCTTGAAAGTGCCGGTACGCAACTGGTGCTGATCCACGCGGCCCACGGAACCGATCATCCGCATTGCCAGCTGTGGACCTGACATCTCCATGCTGAACACGGCAACGGCTTTTTTGCTTTCCAGCGCAGCATGCTCAGCAATATTCATGGCCAACGCCGTCTTGCCCATTGATGGACGCCCTGCCACCACCACCATCTCACCCGGCTGCAGACCGGAGGTCATGCGGTCGAGATCGACAAATCCGGTGGGCAGTCCGATCACGTCATTCTTGTTTTCGCGGGCGTAGAGCATGTCGATGCGCTCGACCGTCTCGGTCAGGATCGGGTCAATGCGGATAAAGCCCTGCTTGTTCTTCGAACCCGCTTCGGCGATCTGGAACACCTTGGCCTCGGCTTCGTCGATCAGCACATGTGCATCCTTGCCGCTCGGGCTGTACGCTGAATCGGCAATCGCAGTACCGACGGCGGCGAGATTGCGCATGATCGAGCGATCGCGCACGATTTCCGCATAGCGCCGGATGTTGGCCGCGCTGGGCGTATTCAATGCCAGCGAACCGATATAGGCCTGGCCGCCGACTTCAGCCAGCTTGCCGCTGCGTTCGAGGCTCTCGGCCACCGTCAGCGCATCAGCCGGATGGTTATGTTCGATCAGCTTGGCAATGTGCTGGAAGATCATGCGGTGATCACCGCGATAGAAATCAGCCTCGGTCACCACGTCGCCGATGCGGTCCCAGGCCACGTTGTCGAGCAACAAGCCGCCCAGCACCGATTGTTCGGCCTCGATCGAATGCGGCGGCGTACGCGCCGCTTCGAGCTGGGGATCCTTGGGGAATTGCGTGACAACTTGAACCATGGCGACTATATCTTTAAGTTATTGTTTTTAAATGATATTAAATTGGCGGATTGAGCGATGAGGAAAACAGCAGACTTTCAATCTACCAAAAAAAAGGGCTGTCGCCAGCCCTTTTTTGGTCGTGCAGAAAAACGCTTTTGATTCAGTGCTTACGCAGCCTCACCGAGTACCGAAACGGTGATCGAAACGACCACATCAGCGTGCAGCGCGACTTTCAGCGGATAGTCGCCGATCATCTTCAGCGGGCCTTCCGGCATGCGGATCGCAGCCTTCGGCACGTCAAAGCCCTGCTTTTTCAGCGCTTCTGAAACGTCGCTGTTGGTGACCGAGCCGAACAGCTTGCCGTCAACGCCGGCTTTCTGCGTGATCTGAACCATCAGGCCTTCGAGCTTGGCGCCCTTTTCCTGGGTCTGGGCGAGCATTTCAGCGTGGGCCTTTTCCAGCTCGGCGCGGCGCTTTTCGAAGTCAGCGAGGCTGGCTGCGGTGGCGCGCTTGGCTTTGCCTTGCGGGATCAGGTAATTGCGGGCGTAGCCGTCCTTGACGCGAACGACGTCGCCGAGCGTACCCAGATTGATGACTTTCTCAAGAAGAATGATTTGCATGTCAGGCCTCTCAGTGCAGGTCGGTGTAAGGCAGCAGCGCGAGGAAGCGCGCGCGCTTGACCGCAATCCCCAGCTGGCGCTGAAAACGCGCCTTGGTGCCCGTGATGCGGGCGGGGATGATCCTGCCATTTTCGTTGATAAAATCCTTCAGCAGGTTGACGTCTTTGTAATCGACCTGTTTGATGCCTTCAGCCGTGAAGCGGCAGAACTTGCGACGACGAAACAGGGCATTGCCCTTTTTGCGTCCGTCCTTGCCTTTGCCTTTGCCGAATTTACCTTTACCGCCGCTGTTTCCGCCCATTCGTGCCATGTGCGTTTCCTTTTCTAGATCAGTTCCATGTTCGTAACGTGCAGGACAATCTGCCTGCTCATGCGATGCTTGCGGTTGAGGAATCCCTGCACATCCATCCCGCTGCCCTGCCGCATTCCGGCAATCCGGGCTGCCAGTTCGCCGGTGGCTTTCGCCGCCATCTCGAACTCCACCTGCCGTTTCTGTCCTGCTTCGGTTTGCTCGGAAGCGTGAGACAGCGTGAATTCAACGACAGGTAGACCAGCTGGGGTGTGACGTAAGGGGTCAACCGCGGCCAGGACTCCAACAAGCCTGACCGTATTCCGGCTCACTTACGCCGCGCTCTCCGCTGCTGCAGGGGCCGCAGCTGCTGCCGGCTTCGCATCATCGTTGGTCGGGCGCACGCGCTCTTCCCGCATCATCGGCGACGGGGTCGTGACGGCCTCGTCCATGCTGACGGTCAGGTGGCGCAGCACTGCGTCATTGAACTTGAATGCGTGTTCGAGCTCAAGCAGCGTCTCGTTGTCACACTCGATGTTCATCATGACGTAATGCGCTTTGTGCAGCTTCTGGATCGGGTAGGTCATCTGGCGGCGGCCCCAGTCTTCGTAACGATGGATCGCGCCTTTGCGGCCGGTGATCAGCTGACGATAACGGTCAACCATCGCCGGGACCTGCTCGCTTTGGTCCGGATGGACGATCAAAACGATCTCGTAATGTCGCATTCAAATTCTCCTTGTGGGCTGTTGGGCCACCCGCGATGCGAGCGCGGTGTGGCAAGGAAGGGATTTCAGTTCAAGAACCTGTGCGGCAGGCGCCGCACAGGAGGCCGGGATTATACCGGAACGCCCCTCAGAATCAAGGGCTTGTAAGTACCCCGGACGGGGTCAGTAAACCAGCACGAGGCTGCCGCTGAGGCGTACATCGCCTTCCTGGCGGGTGCCGTGTGCCTTGAGGATATTGGACAGGTCAAGACGCAGGCTGACACTCTTGCTGTAGGACATGCGCATGCCGACACCCGTGCTCGCCAGGTACTTGCTCTCCTGCTCGCCCGGAAGCGGATCAACCCGTTTGACATAGCCGAAATCGTAGAAACCGACAAAACGCGTGCGCCATTTGTCCGACAGGCCAACCATTTCCGCCACATTGGGGGTGTACATCTCCAGTTGGGTCGCATAACCCTTGTCGTTCGACGCTTCGCGCGGCAGATAACCACGCACGGTATCCATGCCGCCGATACCGAACTGTTCGCCCGCCACCAGCATGTCGTTGGTGTATTGCCCGTTGAATGCCACTCGCGCCTGCCAGTCATTGCGGTAGGCATGCGAGAACGTGGTGCCGAAACGCGTCAGCGTGTAATTGGCATTGGCGCCGGCGCGGGACGCATTGAAGTCAGCTGAAGTACCGTCCTGGCCACCCGGAAGGTTGCGCGACAGCGACGCGTTGAAACTCCACTCGCTGGCGGTCATGCGCAGCATGCCGGCGTAGCCGATCGATAACGGATGCACGGTGATGTCCGGTACAAAGCCGATGCCGCCCAGCGTTACGTTGTTCTGGTAGGCGCGGTAATCCAGCCCGGCAAAAACGCGCTGCTCGACATCACCCCATTTCGGCAGGAAATAGTTCCAGCGTGCACCGTAGATTGAACCCTTGCCGCTGATGTTGAACAGCCCCTGCACGGTACCTGAATCCACATCGGAGTAGCCGGCAAACATGTCCAGCGTGCTGTTCAGGTTGTAGAACGGAATGCGGTAACCCAGACCGTAGATCGAGACCTTGTCGAGTTCAGTCGGCGAGGTGATGTACTGCGCGATAAACGAATGATCGCGGTCAAACAGGTTGCTGTGCTGGAAACCCACCCCCAGACGCATGTAACCGGTATCGGAAGTGCCGGTGTCGTCCAGCGTCATCAGCAGGCGCCACGGGCGGCTGTCGGTAATACGGACGTTGGCATCAACCAGACCTTCATTCTCGCCCGAACGCAACAATACGCTGGTCTGTTTGATCGAATGCTCCGCAGCAATCTGCAGGTCGCGGGCGATTTCGTTGGAATTCGGGATCTCGCCTTCTTTCACCGAGGGCAGCGAGCGGCGGATATTTCCCGTGCTGAAAAACTGGTTGCCTTCGACATTCACCTTGCCGATCTTCGGCTGGTTGATGTTGAAACGCACCACGCCGCGGGTGATGTCCTGCTCGGGCAACTGCACCTGGATCACGCCGTAACCCAGTTTGCGATAGGCCACTTCCAGGGATTCGAGGGCGCGCTGCACATCGCCGAAATCCTTGTCCTTGCCGGTGAACGGCGTCACTGTGCGTTGCACGACATCGGAGCCCAGTATCGTATCGCCGACGACCTCGAAGCTTTTGATATCGAATTTCGGCGCAGGAATCGCGACCTCCTGGGCTACCGCAGCCCCAGTTGACGTCGCGAAAAACATGGCCAGAATGGATTGCCGAAGCAGATTATTTTTGTATGTTATTGTTTTTAATAACATTTTCAAAGTTTTTACCAAGCAGACACGCCCTGTCTCTACTTCAGCGATAACGTGACGCAATTCACACAAACAACTCGCCGGCGATTATGGCAGATTCGGCGTCGCGGACGCCAATTATCCTTTATAAAACAACGTGCCCGAAAAAAACCCCGGTCGCAAGCGCCGGGGCTTTTCCAGAAGCGCGGTCAACGGCAGGACGCGGTTTCCTTTTTCTTCTTCGCATCGTTCTCATCCTCGAAGATATCCTTCTTCTTCTCGGCGTCCGGCGGTTTGACCGACTCGCTCATCGCCATGATCAGCGTGTCGGTCGGCACATTCAGTTCTGCGACAGCGCCACCACCATAAGTCACCAGCAGGTTGGTACCAAGGATAGCGCCGCCGCCGGCAAAGAAGCCGGTTGAACCGTCAAACAAGACTCCCGGAACACCGTTAACCGTAAAACCACCGCTCTCCAGCATTGGGAATGTCAGGTAAATGGTGGTAGGCAGACCCGCTTCGATACGACCGCCGGTATTGATGAACACTTCACCGCCAACATTCATCATCACATCGGGATAGCCGGTGATCAAACCGTTGGTTTCCACCAATACATTGCCACCGGTAGTAATGCTTGCGATGCCGGAGCCGCCCAGGAAGCTGTTGTTGATGACACTGAGGCTGCCGGATGCATCCACCTGCGATCCGGTTTCACCGTAGGCATAACCCATATCAAGCAGGATGTTGGCGCCACCGAGGCCCACCATGCCTTCGCTGTCCAGATTAGCCTCGTTTTGCAGCGTGAGGTTGCCCGCAGCAGCCACAACGATCGATGCTACCCCCTCGAACGCCCCGACGCCACGTCTGGCATCCATGCCACTGCCTGACAACAGGATGCTCCCGCCGGAGATGACGTTGATCGCGGCGTTGCCACCGATTTCCCCGAATCCGCCATAGGCCCTGATATTGCTGCCTTCGCCGCCTTCAATCTGTATCGGCCCGCTGGCGAAAAGCCCGACCGATGCAGCACCGCCCTGACCGAAGGAACCGGCAGATCCGCCGTAACTCTCGACCACGCTGTCGCTGACGAAGATGCCGCCGCCAGCGGAAATCACCACTGCGGCGGCGCCGCCAATACCGCCCTCCCCGCCGTCTCCGCCATAGGCTTGTACAACTGAAGAAAAGCCAGAAACGCTGGTGTTACTGGCTGAGGTGATCTCGATGATGCCCTGACCGCCATTTCCTGATGAATAGAAACTATTCACGTCACCACCTCGCGCCTCAACTTCAGCGCTGCCGGATATGGTGATCGAACTGCCGGTCGAAGTCAGCTTGACCGCAGCATTTCCACCGTTACCACCGTAATAGGCATCGCCGCCATCGGCATCCACGGAGCCGTTTATCACAATGGCCCCGCTCGCGACTATATCAATAGTGGCTGCGCCACCGGTGGCCCCTTCGCCACCTTCAGCATCCAGGTAAGCGTAAGAATTCAGGACGATGCCTGCGGTAGGGCTGGTGTTGTTGAGAACGATCTTGCCCTCGCCGCCATTGCCCCGGCTACCGTAAAAACTGGAGTCGGAACCCCCTCTACCAGCCCAGGCGTAAATACCGCTGTTTACGGTAATGCCTCCGGCTGAGGTCACAATCACTTCGGCCGCTCCACCGTTGCCAAGGCCGTTACTTCCGCCACTGCCGCCACGCGCTGATACCTCTGCGCCGTCGATCAATACGCCGGATGCACTGGTGTCGGTCAGCCTTACTGATGCAGTTCCGCCATGCCCGCCACGATCACCATGGCCACCACTGGCTTCGATCCAGTTCGTAGTCACGATGCCGCCAGCAGAGTTGATGATGACTGACGCATTGCCGCCATCCGCCAGACCATCACTTACATAAGCTTCACCGCCGGAGGCTTGGACCCACCCTGCAACCAGCGGCACGGAAGTACTGGTATTCAGCAAGGTAATTTGAGCATCACCCCCACGCGCCATCCGGCCAGGAATCGCTGTTCCCGGTCCTCCGTCGGCATATACGTCATTCACCGTCATGCCACCCGCAGAAGTAAGCGTGACCAGCGCAGCGCCGCCCTGCTCACCGCCACCGCCTTCCGAATAAATATTGCCGGAGAACTGCTCGAACAGTGCGCTGCCGTTGTTCGTCATCAAGACAGTGGCTGCACCACCTCTCCCCAAAAGCGATGCGCTGCTGCTGCCGGAAAAGGCGGCATTGCCAAATCCGCCCTGTGCGCCGACGCCGGCATAAACAGTAATTCCACCAGCCGAGGTCACTTCGACTTTGGCCTGACCGCCAGCACCGCCGGTAAACCCTCCGCCATCGACATAACCGCCATTGCCGCCAGTGGCATAAACCGCATCGAAATAGGACACACTGCTGTTGCCGAGGGCCATCGCAGCGCCGGAAGTGAGATTGATGGAACCGTCACCGCCACGACCGCCATTACCATTCAATTCCCCATCACCACCGCGGCCACCTTTCGCTTGAACCGCAAAGTTCTGCATTGAATCAATGGTGAGTGCTCCGCCTGCAGTGAAATTGACAAGCGCATCGCCGCCGCGGCCGCCAGCCCCCGAACTGCCCGCGCCACCCAAGCCACCCAAGGCACGCGCAGTGCCGGTGACGGTCAGACCGCCGGAAGCCGATAGGTTCAGTGAAGCATCACCGCCGCGACGACCATTACCGTTAATTCCGTAACCGCCAATGCCGCCATAAGCCGCCACACCGCCATAGGCGCCGATCGTCAAGTCGCCGCCATTGGCGCTCATATTGACTGCGCCGTTACCGGCAAGACCTCCAGACGCGTTCGAACCTGAGCCCCCATGACCACCGTTTGCCTGAACGTAGGCCTCAACCAGAATCCCACCCGCGGACGTCACATTGATCGTGCCACCGCCGCCGGGTGCGCCGTCAATTCCGGGCGAAAAACCATCGCCGCCGCCACCGCCGTTGGCATTCACGGAACCGGCGCTGCTGTTGATGTTCACCGAACTGCCAACGCCGGTGCTGGTCAGGCTGATCGTGGCCAAACCACCATTACCGGGGGTGCCGCCGTAGTAAGCAGATCCGCCATGTCCGGCTGTTGCGGTGAGATTGGAATTTACATTGATGCCGTTGCTCGCGGTCAGTGCAATGTTGGCGTTGCCACCGGCCGCCCCACCTGAGCCGCCCAGGCCTACCGCAATAATCGGATTGGCAACGGTCAGCGAACCGCCAGTCACACCCACGTCTACGGTGACGTGCAGCCCTGGAAATCCGCCATAGGCGGTGATGCCCGATACCCCACCCACGGTGCCGACCGTCAAATTGCCGGTGTTTTTGAATGCGAATTGCCCGATGGCGCGACCCGAAACAGTATTCACGGTATTGGTCGCCGACGGATTCGCCAGATTGACAAAACCAGACGAGCTTGAGGCCTGCAAGCCATTGGCTGTCAGAGAACCCGGTGCGCCATGCACGATATTGCCGTGGGCGACCAGGTGGATATCGCCCAAAGTCGAGATCGGTGCATTGAGGTTGATGTTTCGGGCAGGCGCAGCAGTGGTGCCGACTATCGGATTTGAAGAACCGTCAAATGCCTCAGTCCAGCCCGCATAAAGCTTGACTGCGCCAGCGCCGGTATTGGTAATCGCCGAGTTGACGTCGACATTGCCGACTGCGATCAAGCGCAGCGTGGAGTCCGTGCCCCAAGTCACCGCATCATTGACAAAAATGGTGCCGGTGGTGCCAGTGGAACCCGAAGTAGATTGGATATCCACATTGGTCCCGCCGCCATACGAATTCAGTGTCGACGACAGAAACGTGGCGGACATGTTTCCGCCGTATGCATTGGAAATATAAAAATCGGCAGGGTCAATCAGCCAGGTACCGGCCTTGCCGCCACCGCTACCCGCCGCATTGATCACCGCACTGTCAGAAATCTTGACCGTGGCCGCCGAGGTATCAATAAAACCGCCCGCACCCGGCGTGCCCGAGGCAATCGCTGATGCGTCGAGTTTGCCGGCGACTTCAGTCTTGCCATCGGTCATCCCGGACAAGGCGATGATCTCGCCACCATTGGTGCCGCGCGCCGTGGTCACGCTGCCAGCCTCAAGCACCGTGCTCTTGGTTGACTTGAGCATGATGCGGCCGCCTTCGGAAACGGCACTGTCAGCACTGATGGTGCCGCCCTGCTTGATCAGGCCGGCGTAAATGCCGACGCGACCGGCTTCTGCGGAAATCGTACCGAGGTTGCGTGCTTCGTTGGCCTGCGCGACGACTTCAACGCGCAGGTTGGGCGTACCCGGGTTGACCAGTTCAACGCTGTTACCCGCGGCTAGCACCACTTCGCCGTTGGGGCTGGTGATCAGGCCTTTGTTCGCCACGGCATTGCCAA
>Ga0315906_10001884_pt1 | contig 30405 bp, 32 predicted proteins | sample LakEriMetagenome_4_FD_203526 | JGI IMG/M metagenome (GOLD analysis project Ga0315906, IMG submission 203526) | Freshwater fungal communities from buoy surface, Lake Erie, Ohio, United States - Buoy 2 MA122 | ecosystem: Environmental > Aquatic > Freshwater > Lake > Lake biofilm | place: USA...
CATTAACATTGGTAAGAATGAATTGAATATCAATAAAATTGATTTAATTGAAAAAATTAAAAGAACAGTTAAACCCGACTTAGAATACCAGTTAATTAATAGTGAAGATAGTCGTTCTTATAACGTAGACTTTTCAAATTTACATGCCCACATACAATTTAGTCATATCACTTTCGAAGATGGAATCAGAGAATTAATGATTGATAATAAAATTAGTTGTTCTTTAGAAGATTGGGATAGTATTTTCGACTACTATCGACCGAATGGAGCATCAAAATCTTGGTACTTGAGAGAAACTGGTAAATTCGATTATCCAAAAACATGGGGTGTATGGAATTTGTTTGATATTGAGAACGGGAATAAAGTTTGGGATGATAATTTTTTGAGAGAAAATATTTTGGTTAATTATGGGGATAACGTCAATTACATTGATAAATCAAGTACTGAAAATCAAAAACATTTGTATTTGATAAATGTTTACGACAACAATTTTTTTCGTAAAAATAAAGATATTGGGTTTAAGTGTATCTCAGAAAAATATTTGAATGATGTAAGAAATCATAAGTCAAAAATTGTGATGATTCATCAATTCGAGGGGTATAGTGGAATGAACATATATAACAATGATTTGGAAATTATTGATTCATGGATTAAAGAATCTAATTTACCTGATAGTGGAGTTCATTATATACATGGAAATTTGTTGGTTGATGAAGTTAGAAAACAACGGGGGTTAAAGTTTGAATGTCATCCAATTTCAATTTTTGATTCTTGGGTTGATTATAGATTGTTGAAAAATGAAATTGTTGATTTTAATCCCATAGATGAAAAATATTTTTTGTTATCATACAATAGAAACCCAAGACCTCATAGAATACATTTAGTTAATGAATTAATAAAAAATAATTTATTTGATAAAGGTAAAATAAGTTTGGGTAAATTCGATTCCAATGGAGAATATGAAGAGTTATCCAAAATGACTCCAATAGAAATTGACAGAACTTTAGATATAAATTGGGCAGCAAACATTGAGTTACCTGATTATGAATCAACTTTTATATCTTTAGTTACTGAAACATTAATTGATACTTCGATTTTATTCATGTCAGAAAAAATTTGGAAAGCTATTGTTGCAGGACATCCATTTATAGTATTAGGTAATGTTAATACTATATCATATCTGAAAGAACAGGGTTATAAAACTTTCGATAGGTGGATAGATGAGAGTTATGACTTAGAACCTGACCACCATAAAAAAATTGATATGGTTGTAAACGAACTAAATAAATTCAAATCTAAAAGTATTGAGGAATTGAAAGAAATTCGGAAAGAAATGTATGAAGTTTGTTTATTCAATAGAAAAAAATTTGTGGAAATAATAAAAAATAAATATGATTATGATGGACATGGTTGGTCTAATAATAAAAAACCAATCGAAGAAATTTTAATAAAAATTTGGAAAAATATTGACTGACATATATGAATTTTGTACTTGAGGACTTGGAAAATAGTCGAAATTTTGTTGATAATTGGGTAACTAATGAGACTGGATCTGATAGATTTACAGTAGCTCCTTTATTTAATCGTATGGTATGTTTACGTGGGTTGAATGAAGAACACAAATTTACATTTCAAGAATTTACGTTAAGAAACAAACCTGATAAATACATAATACCTGTTGGTGTAAATAATAGCCCTGATATGTGGGCAGGAGGAAAGTATTCTGCGGATAAGACAACAAGAAGTTTTTTTGAATTCTTAAATGAAACATATTTGAACGATTTACGTGATAATAATGCATATTTGCTAATTGATTCAAGTTTTGAAGGTTATCACTGTGATTGGATTTTTGATTTCTTTCATAATGAGTGCGTAGATTATAAAATATCGCCTAATCAAATTTTTTTCGTCACTGGAAATTCTATTGTTAAAGAACGTTATAATCTTTGGTTGGAAACTAATCCCCAACATATTAAAATGCACCCACTACCATATTCACATTTTGAAAGTGATGTATTTGGAGAAATTAGACATTTGGGATGGGAGAATAAACAACTCAAAACATTCGAAGAACATTTAGAATATAAGATTAATAATCTCGATAATATCAAGTTATTTAACAATTTGAATAAAAAAACTCGAGAACACAGGGTTTGGTTTTTTATCAAATTATATCAAAATAATTTATTAGAAAAAGGATTGGTTAGTATGAATAAATTCTCTCCACATCAAAGAGATTTTTGTAATATTGAAATCGACCAAAATTTATTTTCCGAAGTCCAAAATATATTACCTTGTGACCTGTACGGCAAATCGAATGAAATGCTAGATACAGGATATTACATTAGACGAATATATGAGGAACCTCATTTGGATAGTTGGTTATCGGTAATAAGTGAGGCACAATTTGAAGATTCACAAGGGACAGTATTTCTTAGTGAAAAAATGTTCAAGCCTATTTCGTGTCATCATCCTTTCATGGTTTTAGGTAACCGAAATAGTTTACATGAAATGAAAAAACTCGGGTATGAAACTTTTTCTAAATGGATTGATGAGGGGTACGATACTTTACCAGACGGGAAGAGAATGGATGCGATAATTGAAAGTCTCAAACAATTCGATAAAGAAAAGAATAAAATAAGTATCTATAAAGATATGAAAGATGTTTTGATTCACAATTATAACGTTTTAGAACATAATGCATCAAAAAAGCCTCCTTATGCTTTTGATGCTATACAGAAAATTTTTATGGATGATGTTACTGAATATGAACGACGAAACAAAAGATTCATATAATAGGATTGTAGATTTTTTGATAAAAAATTCTGTCTTGAAAAAAGCTGAGTACCAACTCGAAACTATAAATGGGAGACAGAAAAAATGGTTGGATTTGGTGCCGGCAATCTATGTCATTGGTTCCGAAAATCAAATGAATTTTTTTGACAAAGAAGCTGACTCTCAAGGGTTTTTACCTTTGGTAAATTATTTGTATCCAAAAATGATTAATGAACTTTTGGAAACACATCCTACTGATTGCCAAAATATTATTAATTGGATTATTGAACAGTTTGGAGGTCCACCATTTGAGTCTCATATGTATGAATTTTACATTTTTGGATGTCATATTTCTCATGTGATGATATCAATGGATATCATAAAAAACAATTATAAAAGAGCATTGATATTTGAAAATGATGCGAAGTTTTATAAATATGTCGAAGATAAAACATTGGATAATATAGTTGAATTATATGATAATGATTTGAACAATGAAATTAGTTTTTTGAATTTAGGATTTCATTTGAAGGAAAATTATCAGGAAGAGTTTAAGTTGTTTAGAGGACAAACTGCGACTGCTCACACATATATAATTAATCAAGAAACTTCAAAATTATTAGTTGATGGAATAAATCTCAATAATGTAGTTCCGAAAGGAAAAAATAAAACTAATGATGAAAAAGAATTGTCTTATCGTTGTGGTGCTGATGGATTTTTTGGTGGATTTGTCGACAATTTTTTTCTAAATTTACCTCTAACATACCAACAATTTATTGGTACAAATCGAGAACAAAGTTATTTATGAAAATAGGATTTATAGGTGTAGGTAAACTGGGAAAAGATGCCGCTGAAGTTATGGCAAATCATCATGATGTAATAGGTTATGATGTTATTGAAGTTAAACCATCCAACTTTACAATGGTGGATAGTATCCAAAATGTCAGTAAAGATAGAGATATAATTTTTGTTGCGGTTCCGACACCACATCATCCCGACTACGATGGACGTTTTCCTACATCTCATTTACCCAATAAAGATTTTGATTATTCAATAGTTAAACAAGTACTTTCAGAGGTCAATAAATACACCACCAAAGACCAACTTGTGGTATTAATCTCCACAGTATTACCTGGAACAATTCGACGTGAATTTATTCCTCTTTGTAAGAATTTCAGATTCATTTATAATCCATATCTAATTGCAATGGGTACTGTGAAGTTTGATATGGTTAACCCTGAAATGATTATAATTGGTACCGAAGATGGTTCATTAACAGGGGACGCAAAGTTACTGATTGATTTTTATGATACGTTAGTAACAAAGACGACACGATGTGAGGTTGGAACTTGGGACGAGGCTGAGGCGATAAAGATTTTTTATAATACATTCATATCCACAAAAGTTGCTTTAGTGAATATGATTCAAGATGTTGCTGAAAAAAATGGAAACATGAATGTCGATATTGTGACAGGTGCTCTTGAAAGAAGTACACAAAGGATACTAGGTCCTGCATACATGAAAGCGGGTATGGGAGATGGAGGAGGATGTCATCCACGAGACAACATTGCATTGAGATATATGTCGGAAAAATTGGGGTTAGGATATGATTTATTTGATTCAATAATGGAAGCTCGAGAAGTTCAGGCTAAAAATATGGCAATGAGATTGGTTGAGTTATCCAAAGAATATAATTTACCAATTATTATTTTAGGTAAATCATATAAACCTGATGTAAATTATTTAGATGGGTCATCATCAATTTTAGTATCTCACTATATTAACGAGTTAGGAATTCAAGTTGATTTTGATATTGAAAATCCTAAAATCGCTATATACTTGCTAGCACATTTTAATAAATTTCATGAATACCCTTTCCCAAAAGGTTCGATAGTAGTTGACCCGTGGAGAAAATACCATTCTGAAGAAAACTTAGTTATACATTATGGTAATACTCGACTAAATTGAGTTATAGAATAAAAAAATGGTAGAAAAAACATTAAATTTAGTTTACGAATCTTGGAACGGTGACGAATATGTCGTTAACGGGATGAGTAGTTTTAATCAGTTTCTTTTTTTCGATTCAATAAATTTTTTCGAAACACATATTATAGAACCAACTGGTAGAAAAGACCATACTGAACGTAAGTTGTCCTTAAAAGTGTGTAACCTTGATGATGTTAAAAAAAATCCACACGAAAAATTCTTCTGTATCGTGGGGAGTGCATTTTTATCATCGAAATTGATTATGGAAAACAGGTGGAATTTTTTCCTATTAGAATCTACTTTAGAAGTAATAAGACAAAATCAAAATTTGATTTTGATTATAACTATGGAACACGAACCGGCTTGTGACGCAGAGATAAAATGCACCAAAGAACTTTTGAGAGAGAATGGAATCTCAACAAATCAGTTTTACTATATTACCAATAATTCTTTGAGTGATTTTCTGAGCCAAAAATACGGGGTTAATACTAAAAAAATCAATTTTATTGACTACTCCTCAACATTTGCACTTACTGAAGTTAAAGATGTAAACTTTGTGGAAAATAAGGCAGGTAAATTCTTTATGTCAAGGAACAAGACTGCTAAACCACATAGATTAAATTTGTTATTTCATTTGATGATTAATAATCTTCTTCAAGATATTAACTACTCAAAGTTATTCACCTATCCCGCAGATGATGTTATGCCATATTATTTGTCATTTGGTGGGGGCGAGATATCGGAAAAGGTTGATTTGATTAAATCATTTAACACAACTATTAAAGAAGACGATTATGAAAATGGTAAAGGATATTATGATTACAATAACTATGGTTTCAGAGGTTTTCATCAAGAAGGTCAATCAACACTTCACTATCCAGAACTCAAAGAAAGTTACGAGAACTCTTATGTCAATATAATTTCAGAAAGTGCTTATGAGTCACAAAATTTCTATCCAGGTGTTATACATACCACTGAAAAATCTTTCAGACCTTTTTTCTATTATCAGATTCCATTGATTTTAGCAACACCTAATCATATTAAACAGTTAAAAAAGAAGTACGATTTCGATTTTTTTGATGATGTGATAGACCATTCCTACGATAGTGAATTGAATGATAAAAAAAGATTTTTGATGTTCATCGATGAAATTAAAAGAATTAACAATAATAAAGAACAAATAAAAGAATTTTATAAAAAAAATAGAGAAAGGTTTGAATCAAATAGAAAAAAACTTCTCGAAATCGCTTTAGATAAAACAGAGGACTTTAATTTATTTTGGGATTTGATATGAGAACATTACATTTATTTGGAGATAGTTACACTCAAGGACATTTACTTGATGATAGTTTCCCCCAATATCCGAAGTGGAAAGAATTCAGAGGTGGTAATTTACCTCTTTGTTGGGGTGATTTACTCTCGAACAAATTGGGAATGAAAATGAATAATCATGCGATTGCGGGGATGTCTAATGTTGAGATTTTTCAATCAGTATGCCGGAGTTCGAATGAGTTTGAAAAAGGGGATATGGTTATAATAAATTGGACTTATCCGCAAAGATTTAGATGGGCGTACTATTACGATAAACAAAATCTTTATCAGTGGATACGATTAAGTGCTAATCCTGAAAACGGAGAGTACATTTCAGAATCAACTAGAATGGACATTGCGGTGAACAAAACATTACTTCCATATATAGAAGAAGTCTATGAACAAGAAAAATTACTTGTTGAATTTTCTAAATCGAAAGGATTTCAGTTGTTTTTTTGGTCGGCTGACATCGATATAATTAACAATTTACCATCGGAAAAATTAAGGAATAAGTACTATATATTACATGAGGAAATTGAAAAACTACCTTTAGAAATTCCGCCAGGTACAAATAACCATAGTTTTGTACGTATGGGTCAAAAAAAAACGATATTCGATGTATTCTTTGAACACGGAGGAACTACAATATTTGACGAAACCGATGGAGTTGTTGGTGACGGTCACTTAGGAGAAAAGGGTCATTTAATTCAATATGAACTATTTTATAAATATATAACAAAAAATAACCTAATATGAGTAGAAAAACTTTGTGGACATTCGGATGTAGTTTTACCGCCGAATATCATCCTGTTGGTTTCCCCGAACAGAGAAGTAAGTATGATGATTATAAAGATTGGAGAGGTGGTAATTTACCAAAAGTTTGGCCAACTGTGTTGGGTGAAATGATGGATTATGATGTTAAAAATTGTGGAGAGGGTGGAGCTGCTAATCAAACTATTTTTTGGAAGTTTATTGATGAACATAAGAAATTTCAAAAAGGTGATTTGGTTATTATTGGATGGACATCACTGTTGAGATTCGTGGCATATAATGAAAGAGACGGTCACATGAATAATATTTTACCTTCTTTTATCAACACTAATGGAACTCACATTTTTTCTGACCAAACACTAATCGAGATGTTTAATAATCGATCTAATCCTGAATGGAACGTCGAACTTTGGAAATGGATTTCTTTAATAAATTCTTTTTGTCGTATGAGGGGGGTCAATATATTACATTGGAATTCGGATGATTTATTTTTTAATGAAAACTTCAACGATAAAGATGAGGTTGAATTATTCATTAGAACTCCTAACGGTAGTTTAGATGTATTTGAATTTTCTCGAAGATTATATTCTGATGGAAAACACACTATGGAATATGAAACTTCAGGAGATGTAAAGGACCTACATAGTGGTGAATTTGGTCATTTATCTCAAGCTAAGTACTTCTATGAATTTATAAGAAAAAGAGATAAGATAATATGAGATTAATTTGTTTCGGAGATAGTTGGACTGCAGGTCATGGAATTGAAACTGATGTGAAATACAAAGAAGTTGCCCATCCAGAAAAGTTCATAACAAATCTAAGAAACCAAAATTCTTGGCCGAGGTGGGTTGCTCAGAAACTAAATTGTTTATACGTAAATTGTGGTGTATGTGGGTATGGGAATGAATACATTCTCAAAGAAATCGAACAATCATTTGATATTGGGGTTATAAAACCAGATGATATCATTATGGTGATGTTTTCTTATCCATATAGATATACTGCCGACACTTACAACGTCATCGAGATATACAACAAAATAGAACACACCTTAAAAAATCATAAACATTTTTATTTTAATTCTTTTTATCCAACATTTCAAAATGAAAATTTTGATTTGAAATCCTTACCAAATTATTACATTAATCCTAACGATTGTTTATCCGATCTTTTGAATTTATACGAATCTGTCAACAACATTTCTGTGTGGGAATATGGCAGTAGAAAAGTTTGGGATGACAAAGAGAATATGTTCAGAGGAGATTATCATCCCAATGAGTTGGGATATCGTATTATAGGTGAATATATATACGACAAGATTTACGATTTTTTATAATGGAACATTACGACTTATTGTGTGAATACTTAATCAAGTTTACGGAAAAAACCAAAGGTTATTTTCCACAAGTAAAAAAAGATGCGGTATATAATTCAATTATAATTGAGAATAGGGTTGTCATTAATTTTGAACAGATATTAAAGAATCACATTTATTTTTTGAATAAAAACAACAAAGACGTTAAATGGGGATTACAAATTTTTCATAGTGAGGGTAATGAAAATTACATTAAGAATATTGTAAGAGATTGGGATAATGTGGTTTTAACCAAAATGGATATCGAAGATATTAATAAAGAAACTCACACAGAATTATTAAAAAGTATTGAATTTTGGGAATTGGTCGAAGGGGAAATAATATTAAATTTTCAAATAGATTCTTTGTTATTAAGAGACAATATTGAAGAATTTTTAGATTACGATTTTATTGGTGCACCTTGGTCTAAACCTAAAGAAGGGAAGTTTGTTGGTAATGGTGGATTATCCATTAGAAATAAATTAAAAACCATTGAGTACTTAAAAAAATATGAAAACGAAAAGGGTGTTTGGGAAGATATTTTTTTTGTAAAACATTTAGACGACCATCAGTTACCTGATATACTAACTGCAATGAAATTTAGTGTCGAAGATATTTTTTACCCACATCCTGTAGGAATACACAGACCCATCAAAATACCAATTCCTTTATTAAAATTAATATTGGACAATTCTTTGACTTCGATAGATTAAACTTTATTTTTAATATTATGGGAAAGACATATAATTGGTCACTTATAAACGACAATGTCAGTCGTGAAGATAGGGAGGCGTTATCGGGTTTTATATTATCAAATCAAAGATTAACAAACGGGGAAAAAGTTAAAGAATTCGAAAAGATATGGAGTAACTGGTTGGGTGTCAAACATAGTACTATGTTGAACTCCGGTAATTCAGGAAATTTTGTTTCGATTGCAATTGTTAAAGAACTTAAAGGTGTTGGCGAAGTTATTGTACCCCCATTAGGGTGGGTATCGGATATTTCATCGGTAGTACAATTAGGTATGACTCCGGTATTTGTTGATGTATCTTTGGATAACTTAGCGATAACTACTGAAAATATTAAAAAGGCGATAACCAAGAAAACTAAAGCGATTGTCTTGGTACATTGCCTCGGGTTCAATGGGGTTAATGAGGAGATTATCAAAATCGCCAAAGAAAATGATATTCTATTAATCGAAGATTGTTGTGAAGCTCATGGGGCAACATTTAATAATCAAAAAGTAGGCACGTTCGGAGACATTTCTATTTTTTCATTCTATTTTGGACACCATATTACAACAATAGAAGGTGGAATGATATGTACTAATAACGAACAAATTTATGAATCCTCCAAGTTATTTAGGTCACATGGTATGACAAGAGAAGTTTCCGAGGAAACTCAGAGTTACTACAGAAATAATTATCCTGAATTAAATCCTATGTTCACGTTTGCGGTTGCGGGATTCAATATGAGAAGTACTGAAATCAATGCTGTTTTGGGGATAGAACAAATGAAACGAATTGATTATAATATCGAAAGACGAAGACATAATTTATCAGTATGGCTTCAAAATTTGGATAAACACAAATTTTATACTGATTTCGATATTGATGGGAATAGTAGCTTCGCGTTACCACTAATAATGAAACCCGAATACAAAGATAGATTTCATATTAATGATGACTATAGTAGCGTTTGTGACGTTTTAGATATATGTGGGGTTGAATATAGATTGGGAACTGCTGGTGGTGGGAATCAGGCTAATCAACCATATTTAGACAATTTTCCATTCAAGATATCAGGTGATTTAGATGTCGTTAATTATATACACAGTAATTCATTGTATATTGGAAATCACACAGATTTGACTGATGAGCAAATTATAAACTTAGTAAAAAAATTGAATGATGTTTAATAACCAAAAAGTATTAGTAACAGGTGGGTCAGGGATGATTGGAAGACAACTTGTTAAAAAGTTAGTATTAAGAGGAGCCAAAGTCACTATCGCGGATTTGACAGAGCCAGAAGATTTACCTCTCAATGTTGATTTTATCAAGACTGATTTAAGAAATTTCAATAATTGTTTAGAAGTCTGTAAGGGAAAAGATTATGTCTTCCATTTAGCGGGTGTTAAGGGGTCTCCACAAATGTGTATGAATCAGCCAGTTGATTTTATGGTTCCTATGTTACAATTCAATACAAACATGACTCAAGCGGCATTTGAATCTGATGTCAAATGGTATTTGTTTACAAGTTCAGTAGGGGTATATGCACCATCTGAAATTTTTTATGAGGAAAGTGTATGGGGATCGTTCCCATCTCCAAATGATATGTACGCAGGATGGGCAAAAAGGATTGGAGAATTACAGACCGAAACATATTCTAAGCAATATGGGTGGGACAGGATATCTATAGTTAGACCTGCAAACGTTTATGGACCGTATGACAACTTTAATCCAGCTAATGCGATGGTTGTTCCTTCATTGATACGTAAAGCTCAGGAGAACGATGTTTTAGAGGTATTTGGAGACGGGTCACCGATTCGAGATTTCATTTATGCTGAAGATGTTGCAAAAGGAATGATTTTTACTGTTGAAAATAAAATTACGGAGCCAGTTAACTTGGGTTCGGGAGAAGGTAATTCAATTAAAGAACTTGTTGAATTAGTAATCAAACATTCGGGAAAAGATATTGATGTTAAGTGGTTGACAGACGTACCGAGTGGAGATAAAAAAAGATTGATGAGTATGAATAAGATGAATAAATATGGATTCAAAAGTTATACTTCATTAGAAGAGGGAGTTAAAAAAACTACAGAGTGGTTTTTGAATAACAAAGACATTTTAGATAAACGATATAATCCATTTGTGAACCATTGATATGAGTGAATTTTTCAAAGATAAAAAGGTTGTAGTAACTGGTGGATCCGGATTCATCGGTACTCATTATTTAATTGAACTTGTCAAACAAGGTGCGAAAGTTATTACTCATACTCACAAATCTCCATTACAATATACTCATGAGAGTATTACTGTTCATGAAAATTTAGACCTAACAAAGTTAGAAGATTGTTTCAAACTTGTTGAAGGTTGTGATTATGTAATTCATTGTGCGGGACAAATTGCTCATCCTTCCACAGTACCAACTGATGTACAAATTTCATTGAAACAAATCCAAATAATTGGAAATGTGTTAGAAGCATCGTACAAATCAAAAGTAAAACGATTTTTAGACCTTAACAGTTCTACAGGATATCCTGACATTAGAAGACCATTAACTGAAGATGAGTTTTGGGTGGATGAACCCTATAAATCTTATTATGGTTATGGATGGATGAGAAGATACAGAGAAAAATTAATGGAACATGTGTCACGATTAGGTGATATGGAAATCTGTATCGCAAGAGGTACCGCAATATTTGGACCTTACGACAATTTTAATTTGAAAACGTGTCACGTTGTACCGGCATTAATAAAACGATTATTGAGTGGTGAAAATCCTTTTGTAGTGTGGGGATCTCCTGATGTTGTGAGAGATTTTCTTTATGTTAAAGATGTGATTCAAGGAGGACTTCTAATTCTTGAGAAAGGAGAATCAATGAGGCCCTATAATTTAGGGTATGGAGGTGGAATCACTATCGGGGAAATTGTAGATACAATAGTTGGAGTTAGTGGTTTAATACCGAAAATAGTATGGGATGATTCGAAACCAACAACTATACCGTTCAGGGCAGTAAGTACTGGCCGAATAAACGACGAACTTGGATTTATCCCAACCTATACTTTTCAAGAAGGCATAAAAGAAACAATCGAATGGTATCGAACTCATGGTTGATTATAGGTTTCATAAAAGTGTTTTATTAATCAATCCTTCGGGTGGTTCTACAAACGTTGATGATATTTCCGATTTAATTGATCGAATAAAACCTGAAAGTCATGCTATACTTTGGCATCCTTGGGAGGCTTTTGATGAAAGATTTATAAGTTACATTGAACATGATTACAAAATCAATCCAAATCATCGAAAGGATTTTCAACACCTCGAAGATACTTTGATAAAAAACAATGTCAAGTTATATCTTCTTGTTGGTTGTGATTATAGTAATGCGTACGTAAATATAAAAACTAATCCAATTAAAAATTTTGAAATCTTATTTTGGCCAACTGCTTTACTTCATTATACATTTTATGGTATGGCCCAATTTTATGGTATGGAACCTTCAAAGTTATTCAATCGATATAGACCAATTGACAAACTTTATCTCAATCTTAACAACCATGAAAGGAATCATCGAGCAATGTTATTAGATTACTTGTGTAAGTTTGAGTTATTTGATTATGGGATAAACACGTGGCAGAATAAAGAATCTCAAGGATGGAACTTCAAATATTTTCAACCACGACAATTAACCTATGATGAATTCTATAATAAGTCTGCCGACATGCCACAACGATATTTTTCGGAAAAATTATATAATACTCCCAATCTAGTTGATATTGTTGGAGAAACATATCCATACCATTCATTCAATCATGTAATTCCTGAATTAACTAAAGAATACATGTTTCATACCGAAAAAACTTTCAAGAGTATTTTGTTTGGTAAACCATTTTTGGTTTTGGGGGCACGAGGTCAGAATTTGAATTTATCAAAATATGGATTTACATTATATGGTGGTATATTTGATTATGGATTTGATGACGCAAATTCAATCCCTTTGAGATGTTTAGGGATAATTGATAATCTCTACGCAATAAAAAATAAAGATTTTGGTAAAGTTAGAGATGAGCTTATTGGTTTATCTATGTCTAATATTTACACAGCGACCCAAATTGTTTATAATGATGAGTATATTCCAAGTCAACTAAAAACCTTAATCAAAGAAAATAAAGATGAATATAAAATTCTACTTAGGGACTTTAATGGCAATTATGCAAATCCATTTGGATTACCTGATGAATGGAGTTTAACTGAGAATGTTTTCAAAGAAATATATCAATGAATGTATTAATAACGGGAGTATTAGGGATGGTTGGTTCCCACATGGTTGATTTTCTATTAGAAAAATCAGAGGTGAAAATCTATGGTTTCTGTAGATGGAATGAATCAATGGACAACATTGAACATTTGACGGAAATCATTAACAATACAGAAAGAGTTAAATTAATCTACGGAGATTTGAATGATTTTAGTTCTATTGTAAATGCAATCGACATATCCAAACCTGATTATGTTTTTCATCTTGGAGCACAATCTTATCCTCAAACAAGTTTTGATTCTCCAATTGAAACATTACAAACAAACATAATAGGCACTGCAAATTTATTAGAAGCACTTAGAAAGTCTCCATACAAAGATGCGATGATACATGTTTGTGCTTCGAGTGAAATATTTGGGAGGGTTAGTAAAGACAAATTACCTATTAATGAAGAGTGTTCATTACATCCTGCATCTCCATATGCAATTTCTAAAGTTGGAACTGATTTGATTGGTAGATACTATGGTGAAGCATATAAAATGAATGTAATGACGACAAGAATGTTTACACATACAGGTCCGAGAAGAGGTGATGTATTTCATGAATCTACGTTTGCAAAGCAAATTGCAATGATAGAATATGGATTACAGGAGCCTAAAATATTTGTTGGTAATTTGGATTCACTTAGAACATATGCTGATGTAAGGGATGCTGTCAGAGCGTATTGGATGTTATTAACTATCAATCCGTCACCTGGAGAATATTATAACATTGGAGGAGATTATACTTGTAAAGTTGAAGACACTTTGAAGTATCTTATATCCAAATCATTCATGAGAAATGAAATTGAAATTGTTGTTGACCCAAATAGGTTAAGACCAATAGATGCGGATTTACAAATACCTGACACAACTAAATTCAAAGAATTGACTGGATGGGAACCGAAGATTCCGTTTAATAAAACAATGGACGACCTATTGGATTATTGGAGAGATAGAATAAATAACGGTCGTAAATTTCTAAATAGATAAAATGGAGAAAAGAAAATACTTACCCACACTAGCAGAGTTAATTGATAGAATGAGTATTTCGCAATTAAAAGAAGTTTTTATTCCTGAACACAAAGAGGAATATGCTCAAGAAATTAGAGACATCGAACACGACATTGATTTGATTCTTAAAGAACAAAATGGTGTTATTGATGCAAAGACCGTAAGGTCTATTATTGTTTTAGCTCAAACAAACTTACACATTTGGCACAATGAGTCCAACTATCGTAAGGGAATTAAAGAAGGTAATAATTTGGAGTTGACACATGGATTAAATGGAGTTCGTAATACTGCGAAAAATAGAATACAAGAAATTGTAGGTGGTAGAAAAGACTATAAAACTGATTGTTTGGCTGCGGAGTTTAAGGATTGGGGTATTAGTTGGGAGTAAACTAAGTTAATATGTTAGATAGAGTTACACAGGAACTGAACGAACAGGGATATTCTGTAATTGATAATTTTTTACCCAATGATTATGCAAATAATTTACATGAGTTATTTGTTAATGCAAACACGTGGGAAAAAACTTTGCAAGAACGAGAAAATCATTATTCTCACGTATTCAAAACTGAGTCATCAACATTACCAAAAGAAAGTGAGGTTTATACTTCTAGTTTCAGTAGGTCATCTGATTTAGAAAAAGATGATTACATATCTAAAATATTTGAAGATTACTTTATTGACACCCTTGAAAAAGTATCACCATTTATCTTGAATCAATTTGATATAAGATGTTATAAACTTGATAGTGGAGACCATTACAGAATGCACATGGATGACTACGCAGGAAAAATCAATTTAATTTATTACGTAAACAAAGAATGGATTTGGGATTGGGGTGGTATTCTTAACATTTGTTCTGAGGTAGATGAAGAGTTTAATCAACAAATTTTTCCTAAATTCAATAGAGTTGTACTCTTGAATAATAAAGTTTTTAGACAACCACACTTTGTTAGCACTGTTCAAGATTATGCTAAAACACCAAGATTCAGTATAGTATCATTTAATAAGTAATTTCAAAATTCTTCAGAATACCATGATAAAAAATTTAGAACAGTATCCAATAGTTAGAGAACACAACTGGAATGAAGAAGAACTTATTCATTTTGAAAATAAAATAGTTGAAAGTTGGGAAACTGGTAAAATACGAGGCCCTGTCCATTTAAGTGGAGGCAATGAAAAACATCTTATTGAAATCTTCAAAAGAATTTCAGAGAATGATTGGGTATTTTCTACATGGAGGTCTCATTATCATGCTTTACTTAAAGGAGTATCACCTGATTGGTTAGAATCAGAAATTTTGGATGGAAGATCGATTAGTATCATCAATAGAGAAAAAAAATTCTATAGTTCTGCGATTGTTGGTGGAATAATTCCAATTGCAACTGGTGTTGCAATGTCCAATAAACGAGATAATAAGAATGATATCGTTTGGTGTTTTATTGGGGACATGACTTTTGAGACAGGTACTTTTATGGAAAACTACAAATATATAAAAAACTTTGAATTACCTGTTAGATTTGTTGTTGAAGATAATGGAGTTTCTACAAATACTCCAACAATCGAGACATGGGGTAAAAAATTAGAGGTCCCGAATGATGTGGTTTATTATGAATATGAAAAACATTGGCCTCATTATGGAACAGGTAAGTGGGTTGTATTTTAATTGAAGATTATGAAGTATTTTAATTTATTGTTTGATAGTAATATCGAAAACGAAAAGGAACATATTTTTAACACTTTGACCGCTAACAAAGTTGACGGGATTAAAATGATTGATATTAATAATTTTGAGATTGACTCTGAACAAAAATATTATTCATTTACAATAACAGGAACTTACATGGAAAATTTCCAATCATTTCCTGCATCCTCAAAAGTAAAAGAGTTAATGAAATCGTACTCCAATTGCTTTCTTGTTATTTTGGCGGAACATGAGTCTGATAATGAAAACGTAATAAAACTTATTGAAAAATATTGTAATGAAGAATCGATTAATTCTAATCAGGTAATTGCAATCAATGGAAATCAGAAAATAAAAAAATTAATCAATGAGTTAAATAGTAAAGTTGTTGGACATACTTCAAATAGATTACCTTATGTGGCGGTCGAAGGAATGACCTCATTTAAGTACGAATTTCAAAAAGACAAAGAATCATTTTTTATGTGCTATAACAGAATGTTAAAACCACATAGAGTGTCTCTGTTGGCGTTACTGAAAAGAGAGGGGATATTAGATGAAGTTGATTGGACAATGTTACGGGGGAATGAATTGAATGAACGATTCTCCGATCCAGATGGAACACCATCATTCAATTTATTTTTTGAAGTTTTTGATAGGGACGACTTCAAAGAATATTATAATGAAATATTGTTCCTTCAAAAATCAGGGGTTAAAAAAAGTAGGTTTGAAGAAGAATATAGAGTTGACCAACCACCTTACTTCATTGACTTTTATAAAACATATGAAATGAATCCTTATAGAAATTCATATGTTAATATTGTTACCGAAACTGGTTACATATCCACAGATGTAATTCATATTACGGAAAAATCATTGATGCCAATTTATTATTCTCAAATTCCTTTGATATTGGCTAATTTTGAACATAATAAGTTTTTGAAAGAAAGGTATGATTTTGATTTGTTTGAAGATATAATTGATTATTCTTATGACAATGAAAAAGACCCGAGAAAACGGCTTTTTATGTTTGTTGATGAAGTGAAAAGATTAAATTCTATCAAAGACGAAATAATTAATTTTTATAAAAATAATCAGGAAAGATTTGAACTTAATAAGAAAAAAGTTACAAGTATATTACAAGATGATACCGATTACAAGTTTTTCAAAAGTTTAATATAATGGAATATAAAGATTCATTAACAATCGCAATGACAAAGTTAGGAAAAATGGATAATACTATTTTTCTTGGACAACAGATATTATTTCCGGGAAACCCGATGAGTTCAACTTTGGTCGATGTTCCAAAAGAAAAAATGATTGAATTACCGGTGATGGAAGATTCTCAAATGGGAATGTCTTTGGGTCTGGCAATGACAGGGAAATTTGTAATTACATTTTATCCAAGATGGGACTTTTTGATTTGTGCCGCTAATCAATTAATAAACCATGTTGATAAGATGGAATTAATGAGTAATGGTCAGTGGAAACCAAATATGATTATTAGAGTTGGTAAAGGATCGGAAATACCTTTGAATCCAGGTCCTCAACACAGAAATAATTATTTCAAAGAGTTTCAGTCAATAACTCAAACAATAAAATTCTTTGATTGTTTGACTGCGGATCATGTTAAAAACGCTTATGACCACGCAATAAATGAGGGAGGGATAACCTTAATTAATGAATATCCCGAAAAATACAATTCATAATGTACGTACTTGGCATTTCATCTTTTTATCACGATTCATCCGCCTGTCTATTCAAAGACGGGGAGTTAGTGTTTGCTTGTGAAGAGGAAAAATTTACGGGAATTAAACACGATAGTTCTTTTCCAATTAATACAATTGAATACATCTTTAGTCATTATAGTATAACTTATGATGATATTGAAATGGTGTGTTATTATGAAGACCTCAATCTGAAACTAAAAAGAGTACTGAGTAACATCAAGAAAAACTTTTTTACATCACCGAAATATTCTTTGAAATCTTTAGTTAAAATCTTGAAAAATATCTCAGATGTAAATAAACATTTGAGACCATTTAAGGGAAGAGTATTTTATTCCGAACACCATTTGGCTCATCAGTATTATTCTTTTTTCACTTCCGATTTTGAAAGGGCAATCTGTTTGTCTATTGATGGTGTTGGTGAAATTGACACATTATCTTTTGGTTTGGCGGATGATGATGGGATTGAATATCATGATTTGGGGAAATATCCACATTCATTAGGTCTTTATTATTCTACAATGACTTCTTATTTGGGGTTCAAACCAAATGAAGGTGAGTATAAATTAATGGGTTTAGCGTCATACGGAGACCCTCAAGAGTATATTGAAAAAGTTAGAAGTCTAATAGAATTCAAAGATGGAGAATTAATCTGTGATATGAATGTTTTTTGTTGGGATAAGTCAGAAAAATTGATGTTCAACGAAAAACTAATAGAACATTTAGGTATTTCACCAAGATTAACTGAAGAAGAAATTACTACAATTCATCAAAATTTAGCTGCTGCGGTTCAACTAAGATACGAAGAAGTTTTATTTGATATTATCAAAAGTTTGAAAAATCTTGGTAGTAATAATCTTTGCTTAGGAGGTGGTTCGGCATACAATGGTACTGCGAATGGGAAGATAGTATCCAATTCTGATTTTGAAAAAATTTGGATACCAGTTGCTCCATCTGATGCTGGATCCTGTGTTGGAGCTTGTATTCATTACCTTGTACAAAATAAAAAATTAACCAAGAGAGTTACTAAAAATCCTTTTTTGGGACCAAAGTATGATGTTGAATTTTATATGGGTCACATCAAAAATTTGAACTTTTTTGAAATTCACGATTACGATGTATTAATAAAATACGTAGCTAAAAAAATCCATGAAGGTAAAGTAGTTGGGTGGTATAGAGATAGAATCGAATTCGGAGCAAGAGCGTTAGGACACAGGTCTATTTTAGCCGACCCCACTGTACCTGATATGAAATCCAGAATTAATAGGTTGATTAAGAAAAGAGAAGGATTTCGTCCTTTTGCTCCTATGGTTGCTAAAGAAAAACAACATAAGTTTTTTCATACGATTGATGATGTTCCATACATGAATCAAATTGTTAAAGTTAGAGAAGAATATGCTGATAAATTATTGGCGGTTGTTCATGTGGACGGAACCTCAAGGATTCAAACTGTCTATGAAAATACTGTTATTCACGATTTATTAACTGAGTTTGAAAAACTAAGCGGATATCCAATTATATTGAATACATCCTTTAACATCAAAGATAAAACAATGGTACTGACTCCGTGTGATGCGATAGAAACCTTCAAGGGCACTGACTTGGATTTGTTAGTTTTAGATAATTATATAATACACAAAATACTATGAAAAAAATTATTAACTGGTTTCTGAAAAAGATTAAAGACCACAAAAGGAAAAAAGAATTAAAGAAGAAAATCGAAGAGTTGAAAAAAAGAGACCCCTTTATTTACAACCATTAAATTTGATTTTTTACTAAAATATTTTATTATTAGATGTATGATATCTTTTTCAAAAGAAGAATGTAATAGGATAATAAATTTGACTCAAGAAATTGAAGGTATTCATCGAGATGGGAATAGCACAAATGTTGAACGACCTAGAGATAAAATATCATATACATACTATAATATTTTTAGAAATGAAAATGTTGCTTGGATTTTTGATAAAATAACTGATTATTTGTTCTTAGATAAGAATGTTGAAATAATCAAACCCTTTGAAGTAATACATTTACACAAATACTTGGCGGGAAATGAATTTGAAAGACATAGTGACATATATTATCCTAATCAAAAATTAAATGTTGGTGTTTGTTTGAATGACGACTATGATGGGGGAGATTTTATTTTGTATGGACCAAAAGAAATTATTCCAAAAAAAGCAGGAACGATATATTCGTTTAGAAATACAAGAGAACACGAGGTTACAAAAATTGAAAATGGGGTTAGATATTCATTAATAATATTTTTATTCAAGGAGAATATCAAAGAACAAGTTAGTTTGATATGAGGATAGGAATAACGGGACACAGTGATTTCTTAGGAAAGGGATTGTTTGATTTTTTAGGTAAAAATCATGAAGTAATTGGATTTTCGAGAAGTAATGGATATGACTTGAAAAATTACAAAAATATTTTAACAGATGTTTTAGATTTGGATGTGTTTATAAATAATACTTATCATCCGAGCCTTCAACAGAAAATATTTGAGGAACTTTTTGATTTATGGAAAGATAAAGATAAAACAATTTTCAATGTCCTGACTTCAGCCATTTTTAATAATGGAAGTTTTGATGATTACCGAGAAAATAAACTGAATTTACAAAAATCATCACTTAGATTAATTAATTCGAATCTCGATAAAAAAGTTAGGGTTATTAATTTATATCCTAACACCTTAGAACATAATAAGAGAGTTGGGTCTAACAAGGTAAATTTTTCAGAAGTTCACGATGTTATTGAATTTCAATTAAATTTACCACAAAGTTTAGAACTTACACATGTCTGTATTTCAAGAACCACAACTTCCAAAGTTAAGACCCTTATGTGAAATCATAAAAATAACCAAATTGAACAATAACAAGATATTTAATATATAAAGAAACACATTATGAAAGGAACCTTATTTTCGGCTGACTTTGTTAAAGACACGAATGATAATTTAAGATTATTGGAGTTTAACACCGATACAAGTATCGTTGGTAATGAATTATATAATTTCGATTTTACAGAATTTATAAATATACTTCAGACAAATAACATTACTCAACTTGATATTGTATATAAACCTTTCATTCATGGTAAAATTGTAACGCATATTTCAAATACTATAACCGCTGACGCACCATTTATTACGGTTATAAATTTACATGATGAAGACATTAATACCATTTATCCTACAACTATTCCAGACTCAAGTGATAAGTTTATATTAAGATTGGCTTATGATGAGTCGGCACTTTTTGATAGCACTTATTGTAAAGGTACTGTAGAACTTCTTAATTTATTTACGTCAAACAGTGAATCTTCCAAAGTAGTTTCATACTTTTATTCGTCTTCAACAGAATCTAACAATAGTTTAGAATCAATAATAAACTCATCAAATGTCCCTGATGTTGCGGTTAAGGATATGGTTGAACAATTCAATCCGATAGATTTTTATAAAATAGGGTCAACTATTGAGGGAGAAAGTAATGAAGACAGATGGAGTTCTTTTTTAAGTTCAATAAATACCGAAAATAAAATTATTCAACAATATCATTATGGGACATCTAGTTTGGATGAGGATGGTCATATCATCTCGGTTAGAAGTTTTCATATTGTTTATGGAGGTAATTTAGATGTTATAACTTTGCATAATTATAAAATTAGTTCAATATTTGAATTACCTGTTAGTATTTCAAGTGAAATTGATGAAACTAAATATGATAATAAAATATTAGACCATCATTACTATGAATATACAACAAACTTTATAAAGTCTGATTGTGCGGGGTTATTATCAACTCATCAAATTTTAATGAGTGATGATACTTACAAACCTATATCAGATGTGAGTGTGGGGGAAAGTGTTAAATCTTTTTTTATCTCAGGGTCTCCACAAGTTGAAGTAAACTCTGAAATTACGAATTGGGAAATAGATGGTCAATTTTTTCCAAGTGGTTCTTATTTAACATCATCTGAAGTTGTTTATAGAGATGAACGACAATTAAAGTATGGGGGTTTAATCGAAATTATTGTTGATTCTCAATCTAAATTTGTTGGAACAAATAAACATTTTTTGGCATATGATTCGTCTATTGATAAGACGAAATTTAAGCATTATTTTTCCTTAAAGCCGGGAATTGATTATTTGTTTGATATTGATGGTGATTTAATTGGTATCGATGGCATTAATTTTTATGTGACAACTGATACAAATTTAGACCTTATTACCCTTGACGTTGAAGATGCTGACACATATATCATAAGTGGATCAACATCATTCAATGGTGTGATATCACACAATGCACCGTGTTTTGTAAGTGGGACTAAAATATCAATGTCAGATGTTTCTTATAAAAATGTTGAAGATGTGAAAATTGGTGATGTGGTTTTATCATACAATTTTAATACTTCGAAAGTAGAGGAACAAAAAGTAAAAGGAATCGGTTCTAAAATGGTTGATAAAATTGTAAGATATACATTTGATGATAACACTATTTTAGAATCAACATTAGACCATCCATTATATTCTAGCCAAATTGGATGGGTTTCAATGGATTCTAATTATACTATGGAGGTATATGGGTTGCAAACTAAAGATGCTGAAGTTGGTATAACTATTTTTAAGCAAGATGGAACTAATCCAACTATAACTTTAATAGAAATAATATCCGAACCTACGATTGTATATAATGTAAAAACAGTTGAAAATAATCATAACTTTTTTGCGAATAATTTATTAGTACACAATCGTTGTTTTACTTATGATACACCTGTTAAAATGTGGGATGGTTCTATTAAGAAAATAGGTGATATTGTATCAGGAGATTATGTTTTAAGTTATAAAGATGGGGAATATGTTAAAGGTAAGGTAACTAATAAGTTAATACACCCTACTAATTCCATTGTTGAAGTGGCAAAATATAAAGATATGGTTTCTGATAGATTACATCCTTTCTATGATATGGGAGAGTGGAAACCAATCTACGACGCACAAGGAATGGACTTTGATATTCAATACATAGATAATTTTTATAATTTAGAAATAGATGGGGATGTTACTTTTGAAAGTGAACACAATTTTGTGGTAGAAAATTTCATAGTTTCTGGATTAGGAGATAATACAATATTGAATAATACTTTCAAACGACAATCTATTTTTCATACAATTTGAATAATATAAATTAAACTAAAAATAATATTATGGTAACACCAACATTATATAAAAAAATATCAACTACTGCGGTAGAAAATAGAAATACTGCATCATTAACTGAAACGGAAAAAACTCAAGTAAACCAAGTAGTGTCTAAGTTTTTTGAATTGTTTAAGAATAAACATTTGTAATGACCCCATTTGAGTATATTTCTAATAAAGTTTATATAAAGTTAAAACCCAGTAAAATTCAAGGTATAGGTGTATTTGCGGTAAAAGATATTCCTATACATACTAATCCATTCGAACTATGGGATGGAGATACTGATTTATACCCTATATCAGAAACTGAATTGTTGTCTTTACCGAATGAATTATATTCACATATAAAAGATATATTTTTATATGGACCCGATTTCCCATCTAACACCGACACTTATGTAAAACTTACAAAGGGGTGTCATTGGATTTATACTACACCATACTATTTCATCAATAGTGGATTAGAAAAGTATAATATTGATAAAGATACTAAATTGACAAATCGAACAATTTTTAGAGGGGAAGAACTTTTAAGTAATTATGGAAGATATGAACGCTTCGAAAAAAAAGATTTAATATAAAACATGAAAAATCAAACAGTGGTTTTTACTGAAAAAAATATCCACTTTGAAGATAACCATAGATCAGTTGTAATGGATGTGTCCTCAAAATCTTTGATGGAAATGTACTCATATGTAGTTTGTCAAAATGGGGGGAATGTTTTAGATGTAGGTTTTGGTATGGGATTCTCAGCTAATAAAATGTCAGAACTTGCAACCCATTATACATGCATAGAAATAAATCCACAAATTTATGAAAAAGCAATTGAATGGGCAAAGGATAAACCAAATGTAGAAATAATATTTGGGGACTGGGTTGAAATTATACCAACTTTTAATAGAAAGTTTGATGGTATATTTATGGACACTCACTATGATATTAACTATAGTAAATTTGAGAATTACTGTAAAACAATTGCAAATGATAATTGTATATTGTCAATTTTTAACTATTTTACATTCAGAAAACAAAATGAATTAAATCAGTATGAATACCAAGTTGAACCTCATAAATTTACAAAAATAGTTTCTCCAACACACATGGTTAATTGGACTTTTTTCAAAAATGGGAATTTTGAAAAAGGTAATAATATTATAAAATTTAAGCCTCCTACATCTATAATATGATACCAATAAAATTATCTGAAAAGTTTACAATTTATAAAGGTAGATATAATGGTGAATATTCTATTGAAGAATTTTTGAAATATACCGAGTTAAACGATGCGCTGGCAATACACACTAATGATAATTCTGTTTGGATAGAAATTGAAACTGAATGTTTTAACTCAATAAATTCTTATGTAAAAACTCAAATAGAACAGATAAGTTTCAGAAAAATTAAAAATTACGCGCAACATTTTTGGGTTTACACTCAACGAAAAGGATTTAATTTAGAATGGATGCATCAACATTTACAAGTTCATCCTTTTGGAAGGTCTAATATTTTGGCAGATTATACTTTCACTTTTTATTTACAAACAACAAATGAAATAAGTGGAGATGAGGGTTGTATTGTATTTGAAGATGAAAATAAAAAAAGGCATAAATTTCTACCTGAAGTTGGTGATATTTTTATATTTCCTGCCGACATTAGGCATACTGCAATACCAACACCAAATTCAGAAAAGAAAAGAATTGTTTATGCTGGATCATTTTGTATCGATATAGAAAATCAAAAAATATTAGAAAAAAAAATGTTATGAACCCTATTGAAGAAAAAGTATTATTAAGTAATGATTTATGTGATTACTTTATTAAACATTTTGAAAACGGACTATTAGGTATAATTACTAGAGGTGATCGGTACGGAAAATGTGGTCAAGAAGGTCTTGTTTTACACGAAGATATTCCTGAAGAATTTTTTTCTATATTTCCTGAATTAAACCTTAAACCATTTTTATTTTCAAATCAAGAACAAGTACATAATTTAATGGTTAGGAAGTATGTTGTTGGAGATTCTTTTCCGGTACATCGAGATAATAATATTCTTAATTATGATTCTGGTGATACCGAAAGGGGTGAACGATACCGATCATATATTTTACAACTGTCTGACCCCGAATCTTATGTTGGTGGGGATTTAATGTTTGATGGATATACTGTTAATTCTTCACGTGGTAATTGTGTTAGTTTTGACGCGAAATTACCACACTGGGTTACGGAAGTTACATATGGTGTCAGATACTCATTGGTGTTTTGGGTTAAAAAATCTGATTTAATGATACCTCAATCAATAATATAATAATTATGATACTAACAAATACACAATGTAAGGAGATAATATCATGGATTGACCTTTTTGGTAAATCTAATGTAAGATATTGTCCTGATGTTTGTTCACCTGCTGGATTACGTAAATCAAGATTGGATTATAATATTTGTGAAGTAAGACGAAACGAAACAACACAATGGTTTTTTGATTTAATTTCTGAATTCTTAAAAGAAGATTATCCTAATAATAAACTCAAAGAGGGTGAATATTTTTATGCTCATGAATTTTTTACAGGAGGAAAATTTACAAAACACGTTGACAAAGAAAGACAACAAGATTGGGCTATAGTTGTTGGTGCGATACTAAATGATGACTTTGAAGGGGGTAGACTTATTACATATAATCCAGATGGAGAGCCCGCAACCGAAAAAGGTTTTATATATAAAATTGATTCTGAAATTCTTCATGAAGTTACGGAGGTCACTAAAGGTACGAGATATTCTTTTGTATATTTTATAACTTATAAAGAATTGGGTATTGAGATGAAATTGTTCTAAAATGATTGATAAGTCTAAATATCTTTGTACAATGCCATTCATTCACGCAGATGTATATGATGATAGACAATTCCTATGTTGCCCATCTTGGTTACCAATAGACGTGAACGACGGTAATGGTATAGTTTCAAGTTTTAATTCAGAAAAGTCTGAACAAATACGGGAAAGTATTATTGATGGTTCTTACAGACATTGTAATGAGGTGGAATGTCCGTATTTGGCGGAATTAAAAAATAATAAAATATCAAATTTTTTTGTTCCAAAAACAGAAGAATCAATAAAAAAACTTAAACAAAATACTCATCCATCTGTTATTAATTTTTGTTTTGACAGAAGTTGTAATTTTCAATGTCCATCGTGTAGAAATGAATTGATAAATTATGTTGGTAAAGATAGGAAATTAGTAGATTCAAAGTTAAAAGAAGTTGAAGAAGAAATTTCTCCTTACGTTAAAAGATTGTACTTAAGTGGAACTGCTGATCCATTTTTTTCATCTTCTTTCCGTAAATTTTTATTGAACTTAGACAAAAAAAAATTCAATAAATTAAAAAGTATTCATCTTCATACAAATGCTAGTTTATGGACTAAAAAGTTGTGGGATAAACTATCTAATGTTCACAAATATGTTAATAGTTGTGAAATATCTATAGACGCTGCGACAAAGGAAACGTATGAGAACAAGACTAGAATTGGTGGAAATTGGGAAACACTACACACAAATCTTCAGTTTATCACATTAATTCCGACGATAAAGTACTATATCTTTTCGTTCGTAGTTCAAGAAAGTAATTACAAAGAAATGTATGATTTTTATTTTATGATAAATGATTACATGAAACTTCGAACTGACAAAGTAAAATGGGAGGTGAAAACTAATGTGATAACAAATTGGGGGACTTACACTGATGATGAGTTTCTAACAAAAGATGTTTCTAATCCTAAACACATAGAACATAACGAATTTTTGATTGAGATTAATCGAATAAAAAACCTACCTAAATTAACACATAATTTCCATCATTTATATACTGTAAAAAGAGAATTAATATAATTAACTAATGGAGATAAGTAATATAAAATTTTGGTATCACCCCATAACAGGCGGTAGCGGAGTTCAATATCTGATGGAATATTACTTTGGTCTTAAGTTTGAATTATATGATAATAAGATTGTTGACACTACAAAAAAAAATATTATAGTATTTTTGTGGGAGCCAAAAAATGAACATACAATTAATTTTGAATTCAAAACTAATAAGTTTGAATTTTTTGAATTAATTAAAGAAATGAACAAACTTGGATTTTATTTTTTAGCAGATTATAGTACAGAATCCAATTCTGATATGGACGAAGAGAGAATCAATTTTATTTCAAAATTAAAAAGGATTAACATTAATATAGATAAATTTTTTTTAGTTACTAATAATTCAAACATTAATCAATCGAAATTAAAATACGGGGAACACTTAATCAACCACATTCATTTTCCTCATTTTTTATCTGCGACTCCAATGGAAATGAATAAGTACTTGAGAGAGTTAGATTCATACAAAACAAATCAACCATCTAAAGAATTCATTTGCTTAAATCGAAGGGTTCACAGACATAAGTTTAATTTTTTGAAAAAATTATGGAAACGTGGGTTGTTAGAAAAAACAAATTGGACTTGGGTTTGTAATTACATTGACTTAAAAGATTATGGTGATGATGAGTTTGTTAAGTATTTGAATATTGACGTAAATAATTTTGATTCATTTCAATTAACTGATGATGTAATGTATGGTACAAAGTTAGATAAGGCTGATGAATTTCTATATACAATTAATCCCAAGTGGTTTTATGAATCTAAAGTGAATTTAATTGTTGAGTCAAACCCTTTTAACAGGCCTCTTCATCTTACTGAAAAAACATTCAAACCTATATTTTTGGGAGTTCCGTTTGTAATTTTTGGGTCAAAAGGACATTTAGAAAAATTAAAAGAGTTTGGATTTGATGTATTTGAGTCTGTAATTGGTAAGTATGATTGTACTGACGAAGATTCGGTAATAAACGCTGGTATAAAATTGTCTGAAATTTACGACTCGGAATTAGTAGTTAAAATCTGTAAAGATAATGAATTAAAATTACGTAGTTTTGATACTCATCAAAAAATCATACAGAAGTATTTTATATCAAGATTCGAAACCAAAATCATATGAGTGAAATTAATCTAAAAAATTATGTTTGTTCAATTCCGTTTACTTCTTTACGTATGGAAGTACGTGAAAGATTCCTGTGTTGTCCAACTTGGTTAGAAAAATATTTACCAGATGAGGTCACACCATATGATGCTTGGAATTCACAAGAGGCAATAGATATACGGGACTCCATATTGGACGGGTCATTTAAGTATTGTAATTCAATTCAGTGTCCTCATTTACACCAATTAAAAACATTTGGTGAAAACAAAACACCATACCCGTTATACAACAGAGAGAACATTCCAATCTATCTCAAAGAAAAAATTAAAAAACATGAAGATAAAGAAATATTTTCACCGTCAGTTATAAACTTCTCTATGGATAGGAGTTGTAATTTGAAATGTCCTTCGTGTCGTTTAACAATCTACATCGCCAATAGTAAGGAAATAACAAAAATAAAAGATGAAATTCAAACCATCCAAGACACATATGGTGATGAGGTTGAAACATTGTATATTACGGGAAGTGGGGATCCATTTATATCAGTCCCTTTCAGAGACTTTTTACGAAATTTTGATATTTCGAAATGGAAAAAAATAAAAAATATTCATCTTCATACAAACGCTACTCGTTGGAATAAAAAAATGTGGGACTCAATGCCGAATATCCATAAGTATGTGAAAACCTGTGAAATTAGTATAGACGCGGCAACAAAAGATACCTATGAAAATAAAGTAAGATTAGATGGTAATTGGGATGAGTTAATAGACAACTTAAATTTTATATCTAAAATTCCTAACTTAAAAAAAATTAAAACATCTTTTGTTGTCCAACGAAAAAATTATAAAGAAATGAAACAATTTTATGATTTAATGTATTCTATTTTTGGAAATAAAGTTGATGTATTCTATAATAAGATTACTAATTGGGGTACATTTACTGAGGAGGATTTTTTATTGGAACAAATTTGGAATGAATCTCATTCGGAGTACAACGAATTTGTTAAAGAAGTTAATTCTTTCTTACCAAACAATCATAGTTGGCATAATTTACAAGAATTTATTACACCTGTTAAAACTTTAATATAATGAATCAAACCTATTATCCTTGTGTCGATAATTTGAAATATTGGACTCCGGAAGGATTCGAAGTTTCAAGTTATAAATGGAAATTGTCGGAAAAGGTTAATCAAGCACATAAAACAGCTGGATCTGACCAAACCCGTTTGTGTACGTACACTTACAATGAGCTTGGTTTCAGAGGAGATTCCATAGATAAAGAAGGATTCAAAATAATGTGTATTGGTGATTCTAATACCGAAGGTGTTGGAGTAAATAACCATGAAACATGGCCAGCACAATTTTCTAAATTAATACCGAATGGAGTCAATCATAACTTTGGTATGGGAGGGAGAAGTAATGATTACATATCTAGATGTTTGATATCTTATTATGACTTGATTAAACCCGATTTGGTCTTGATTATGTATACTTCACCTCAAAGGAGAGAATTTTATACAAAGGATGGAGGTATTGAACCATTCATGGTAACATCACAGTGGGGTTATTTACAAGAAACTAGTGAGGGTCGAGAATTACAAACCCATTTGTCATTAATTCAGAATGATAATGAAGATTTTATGAATTGGTATAAAAATCATTTGTTGATAAAATATTTTTTGGACTCTAAAAAGTGTAATTGGTTGTGGAATGGTTGGTATGAAGTACCTTTGATATATGAGGAATTCAATCGGTTTGATGGATTATATGGTAAATTTGTGGATGATGCTGTCGATTTTATTCATCCAGGTCCTTTACACAATAAAATTTATGCTAAAAACTTACTAGATCACATTTATACAAACTTTAGAAGTTACGTACCAAATAATTTGATTTAATTTCGATTATCAATATATATCATAATTTCGTTGTAATATGGAATAAAATCATCGTTCCATATTGACCAAGTTATGTCGACACCATCAAAAGAAAATATTTTGAAATTTGGAAATACTCGTAAATAAACGTCTCTGAATATTCTAAATTTTTCTTTTAATTCTGGTGTGGATAAATGCCATTCCCCTGAAATCTTTCGAACATTGTTTTTTATCCAAAACAAATTTTCCAAAGTAAAAATATCATATTCGCCACTTTCACAATCAGTTTTTAAGAAATCAATTTTTTGAATGTTGTAGTCTTCAATAACTTTCTTGAATGTTGTAGAATATAATTTGTAATTTCCTGATAAATCGAATACACCTGTGAAGTTGAATTCTCCCACCGTGTTACCAATACCCTTGTTAATATGAGTAACATTTCCATGTCTTGTGTTTAGGACTAGTGTTTTGAATTCCTCGTAACTTGGTTCGAATATGAAAACTTGTGAGGGGTTTTTATCTAAGATTGAAAAGGTAAATGGACCCAAACTTCCCCCGATGTCGAACACCACATCACCTTCCTCTACCTGAACGTGTCTTTCATATATTTTATCAACGAATATTTCTTTTTCTACGGTTTCTCGGAATCCATCATAACATTTTGGTTCCCAAACAAATTCG
>Ga0315906_10001885_pt1 | contig 30404 bp, 43 predicted proteins | sample LakEriMetagenome_4_FD_203526 | JGI IMG/M metagenome (GOLD analysis project Ga0315906, IMG submission 203526) | Freshwater fungal communities from buoy surface, Lake Erie, Ohio, United States - Buoy 2 MA122 | ecosystem: Environmental > Aquatic > Freshwater > Lake > Lake biofilm | place: USA...
ATACACCATATCCATCTAATGCTTTGTATGTAGCAGATTTTAAGTGAGATGATGTAATAAAGGTATTGCTACTAAAATACTGATAATAAAAATCAACTGCGTAATAACTTACTGATGAAGTATTTGCCTGTGCTAAATCAGTTAGTGTAGAGTTAATGATTCTATTCAAATCAAATATACCTACATTTGCAGTGTTCGGAAACTTTACAATTGTATAATCAGGAACTGATGATGAGTTAGTTAAACTCCCAGTCCAATAATATAATTCACCTACATACTGAAATGAAGATGATGTATATACAGGTGTATTCTCCGATAGAGTAAATATAATCGGAGATTGTGCCAAAGATACTAACGCAGGTGTTTGTGTTATAGATAGGGCCATTGTATTTGTTTATATAATAATAACCTAATTTTTAATAAAAGTATTGAACGCTTATATATCTAAATCATCAATATCTTTTGATAATCGTTCTACTACCTTTTTAGCAATCTCATCCGAATAATCCTGAATAAGTGAATCTATAATTGGTGAGTTAATTGCCTTATCAGCAAAGTTAATTGCGCCTGGTACATTTTTGGTTTTACCTTTACGAACAGTTTCGGAGACCGTAGGGTCATTCCAAAATCCACCATACTCTGCACCAGGAGGAGCATAATTTAATTCAAAAGAAAAAGAACCTGTTTTCTTATCTTCTTTAAGTACATTAGCAGGTTTATTAGCTCTTGCTAACTGTCTTTTTAGATTTCCAGTCTTAATAGGAGCCTTAACAACTGCTAATGCACTTATTTGTTTTGCTATATCTTTTAGCGTAGGCATATTTTAACCTTCAATTTCTACCCAACCGATTTGTAATAGTTTGTTTATTTTTCGTATGTTGGTTTCATCAACTTCTATGATTTCTTCACCATTTGTAAATTTTCTCATTTTATTATTAGTTTAATTATGCGAATGCTACTCTATTCCAAGCAGAACCAGAGAAGAAATATAGGTTAGAACCTGATACTGCTAATTGTCCATCTGCTCCTGAAGGTAATGGATTCTTTTGTGCTAATTGTATAACATCAGAAACATTTACTGAACCTGTCACTTGTACTGCTCTTTTGAACTCTAAAGGAGGATTAGTTCCATAGTTAGGTGCAATTCGTAAGAATGTTTGAGTTATACCGCTATTACCATCTATATCCTTAAATTGAACACCATGAGTTGTAGTAGTTTCTAAATACAATTCAACATCTTGTGTAAAGTTATTATCAAATACACCAACATTATAGGATGCAGTTCCACTTAAATTATCAGTATAGTTGTATAAGAAACTTGAACTTTGTGCTGAATAAAGTGAGTTAAATACTGGATAAGCAAATCCTAGCTTATTTATGCTAATAGCTCTTGGTCCTTGTAAGTTACGATACAAACTTGAACTTATTGAAAGAGAATCAGGAAATAGTACTGTATTTCCAGCAGTTCCTCCAATAGTAAATTGTGGATTACTACCTGTAATTGTTGTAGTGCCAGTAAATACTGAATCACCTATAACTGCCAAATCTGTTGCTGCTGAACCTGATATAGTTAGTGAACCAGTAATGGTTGTATTACCACTTACCTCTAATGGTCTCAATAATTGTACTTGACCACTACCATAAGAACTATATGGTTGTAGTTTAATTGCATTGGAATAAAGAGATGTGTTTGGGTTGAAGTCTCTTATATACCCACCATTAGCATCTACGAATAATCCAATAGTTCCTTCCGCATTTTCTACCGTTATTTGTTGTTGTTGTGTTCCATTGAAACCACTACAAGCTATACTACCACCGAATACAACCGATTGAACACTTGCACTATCAATAATGATTTGTCCTTGTGTAATGGTATTACTAATGCTAGGGGTTGAACCAGTCACTTGTATTCCACCATTTACTATCAAATCATTAGTTGCTGAACCTGATATTAAAAGAGAACCAGTGATTACTGCATTACCAGTAAATGGAAATGCACTACCTCCTCCACCAAATGAAGAAGTTGCAACGGTAGTTGTTCTACCTGCTGCATCACCTACCCATACATAACCTTGTTGTAGGGATGATGTGAATGTTCCAGTTGTAGATAACGAACCTGAAACATCTAATCGTTTAAGAGCAGTTATTCTACCATCAGTATAGTTTGTTTTATTTTGGAAACCGAATACTCCTTCGTAAGTATCTCCAGGAGTGTTATTTACATATATGATAGGTCCATTACCCCAGTTAGTAGTCCATGCTGCACCATCAAGTGCTAAACCTATTTCAGTTGCATCAGATACTTTATATATACCTATATTACTACCAAATGAATTACCGAAATACTGTACACTTGTACCATTTGTATTTGATAATCCTAATGCAGCTGAACTTGATATAAATACAGAGCCAGTGATTGTTTGATTACCTATGAATGTATTAGAGCCAGTAATTGCAACTCCTACAGGTGCTAGTCCTGCAAATGAGGATGTTGCAACAGTTATAGTTCTACCTGCTGCATTACCTACCCAAACATACCCTTGTTGTAGGGATGCCGTTAAATTATTTGCTACTCTTAAATCACCTCCGTTTATTTGAGCACCTTGTGATGCAGTAAAAGGAGCATTGATTGTAGTTTTACCCTCTGATTGAATTCCACCAAAGAATGTATTTAACCAAGTTCCTCCTTGATTATCAATCAACCATAATTGCTGGTCAGCTGAACCTGTAATATGGAAATCAAAAGTATTACCATTATTAGAAACACCCAATCTTAAAATATCACTGCCACCTGGTCTGTTTATGTATAAGTGATTATCAGTGGAACCTGATATTCTTATATCGCCTAAAACGGTTTGGTCTCCTCTAAATGTATTAGAACCAGTAGTTGCAAAGGAAGCAGTATTGATTGTTCCACCACTTCCGAAAGAAGATGTTGCTACGGTAGTTGTTTTACCAGTTGAATCTCCAACCCAAACATATCCTTGTTGTAGAGATGCAGTTAAACTTCCATTTAAGTTTAATTCAGTTACATTAAAATTTATACCACTTGCACCTGCTTGGCTAACTTCTAATTTATTACTTATACCACTTTGATTAAATGTAGTATAAATTAGAGGATTACCTTGTTCTTCAATTACTAAAGTATTTTGTATAGTTTGTTGTCCTACAAATGTGTTTGAACCCGTAGTTGCTAATCCTAAAGTTGATATACTTTTGTTTTTCCACAATCCATAAGATGAACTTTCGTATTGTATTAAATCACCTGTTTGAGCATTATTGATTTGAACATTATGTAGTTCGTTTAATTCCCAACCATTGTTAATACTAACATAGATTGAACCATTGTTTTGTTGTGCTCTTAATACCTGTCCTAATACAACAATTTGATTAGGTGCTTGTGGTTGAACTCGTGTGAATTGACCTGATGATGATAAATAAATAACATCACCTGCTGCATATCCTAATGCAGGGTCTGTATTAACACCAACTACCTTTCCTTGAACCACAACTTCAACATCAGTTCCAGTAAGTGCTGCTTGTCTTAATACACCTAAAGTATTTGCTGAAAGTAATTCAGTATTAAAAGATGCAGTATTGAATATAGGGTTATCACCAACTGCAGAAGTTATATGAACTATTGTTCCTATTGGTAATGTAGATGGGTTTCCGTTTCTTGCAGTAATTACTAAATTTCTAGCTATACTTGCCGTTTCTGCAAATGATGCACTTAATGCAAATGAACCAGTTGCAACTTGTATTGTAAATTGAGAACCATCACCTTTTGTAAATGTAATATCATCATTGATTACTGATGCAGTTACTAAAAGTGAGCCTGTATTTATTGTACTTCCACCTCCAAATGAAGATGTAGATACTGTTGTAGTTTTACCACTAGCGTTACCTACCCAAACATATCCTTGCTGCAATGAAGCAGTTAAACTTCCTGATAAGAACAAATCTCCTGCGGTGTTTACTTCAATACCGATAGAATTTCCATATCCATCTTGTAAAGTAGTTAAAGCGGGTGTAGCTACACCATTAGTCCCTAAATGAATTAGAGATTGAAAACTTTGTGAAACATAGAGGTTACTTAAATTACCCATATTTTATTTATTTTTATATGTTTATCCATTTTTGATATTGTTCATTCCACTTACCAGGAATTGTAATCCAAACTTTTCCAGGTGTAATCCATTGAATACATTCTGCACAACTTTCTAATTCTCCTGGAGGTAATACAGGTAAACCAGAAAAGTTTATGTTTGTATTTTCAGTACTATCTATTACAGTATAACATACCAAGTTATCATAAGTAGGTGAATCTCCTGGCTGTTCTACAGATGTAAATGTTTTACCAATTGGGAATGTAGCTTGATTGAGAACTGCAACATATCTTTGTTGTGTGTTACAATCTTCAATTATATATGTTGTAAATTCATCAGGTTTAATTAAAAAAAAAAGACAACGATTTCTATCATTGTGGGTGGTGAGTGTAAACGTGGCCACCCAACCTGCTAAACCATTGTTATACTCTTCTGCAAAAGCAACACAACTTATATCATCGTTTATATCAAACCCTTGAACACCTCTTTGTGTATATGATGTTAAATCATTTATAATTGATAAGGTGTTAGCATGAATATCTACGGTATCATCTACTCCATAAAACGGAATAGTTTGAGCATTTGATGTACCTGTTGATTCATTATCCTTATTCTTAATTTTATCCGCAACAATCAACTGAATGTTATAATTGGTAACACTTGTACCAAAGTTAGATTCAGTAATCAAAATGTTACCCAATGGATATGCAGGAAATTCTCTGGTATCTATCTTTGAAATATCACCTTGTGTTACAACAGCAATAGATGGGTGATTATTCATTATAGTCTTAAAGTAGTTTAGGACATTATAATATAATGAATAATTCGTACCTGTATTATGAATAATTTGACTCATAGTTTATTATAGTTGAATACCTCCAAAATACTGATTACTCTGGTCTGGATATATCTGTGTTTGATTACCAACTGTTTCTAAATACTGTGGAATGTTGTTTGAATAAGAAATCAAATAGTTTTGTAATCTTAAAGCGTAATAATCAGCATTTGTTTGTGCAATTTGTTTAAGATAATCTATTTCCGATTTAGATGGTGCTTCTCCTTGCTCACTTCTTTGTTTTACAGCTCCATTAGATTTGAATTGAACGGAACTGAAAGGAATATACTCCACACATGAATACCACATTAAAGAATTCTTAATGTAATCATCCAATAGGTCTTGATAATAAATACTCAAACCACTAACAGTCCCTGCTACGATTTGTGCTTGTAAATAATCAAACAGAACCGTACCCAATAAGTTTTTTAAGTACTTATCTTGTGCCACTCTTACAAATGGTAATAAAGCATCTGCATCTATTGCACCTTGTAATGGTGTATTCTTTATAATATCGTTTCTTGTAATGAAAAGTGCGTAAGCCATATCTTTATATTAGTTATATTCTTTTGAGAAAAATGCTGAATTAGTTCCTACACTTCTAATAAAGTTTATATCACTCATTTCTTCAGCTTTGTTTGGTAATGGTTCAAATGAGGTTTCATCTTCACTATCTTCAACAGTTGCAGGATTTTCCATTGATTCATTTACATCTTGTTCTACTTCTGCTACACTCTGACCTGTTTCTTCAGCAGTTTGTGAAAGGATTACCAATGGAGTTAATTGTTCAAAATACAATTCTATTTCATCACCATATCCACCTTCAGTTAATGCCATATCTAATGAGTTTAGAATTAGATTTTGGAATGGAGATATTGTCATAGTTTGAAGAATACTAAATGCAGTTTTCATTTCTTCTGATTGAGAAGAGAAACCATTAGCTTCTGTTCTGATACCAAACAATAATGGAGATGTTACTCTATGTGCGACTAGGATTCTATCTTGTGTGTATCTTGCTACATAATCATATTTCTCATGTAGGTTTTCAATACTGATTACATCAATAGTTGGTTTAGTTGTAGGGTCATCATTAAATGATAACATAAATCTACCTGCATTATCCGTACCTGTGAATTTAGCTTGAACTAAATCTTCAATGGTTTGTCTTTCTTCAGGTGCAGGAACTCCATTATTAAAGTTAATCATTACGGCAGGTAAGAAACCATTTGTAATGTTATTATAATGTAGGTTACTTATCTCACCTTCAGATATACTGAATTGTAATGCTGATACATAATCAGGTAGTGAATAGTAATATAATCCAGGTGAGTAGTTTTTAATGTAAAGAATTTCCATCTTTTCATTTGATGTTCCAAATGCAGGTATCTTCTTTTTATCTTTAACCTTTCTCTGGTCATTCCAATCAGTACAATAGTAATAGTTCTCTATACGAGGATTATTATATATCTTTTCAGCTCTTAATAATTGGACTGGAGTATGATACATTTTAATTATCTTTGTATGGTCATCATTCCAATATACTTGGTATGCTGCATTACCATATAGTTTCAAATCAAATGTTACTCTTTTAGTTTCTTCTTGTGGAATTAACTTTTGTAAAACGGAATCAAATGCTTCATTTTTAGAATATAATCCTTTACCATATATTAAATCAGCAATACCTTCTATACATGCTGAATTAGTTGTAGATACGTTATACGCAGAAGTAACTGCATCAAAGAAGTCATCGTGTCCGTAAACACCAAAAGGTACGAATGGATACCTTGTCTTTGTATCCTCCGTAATGATTGGAAGTTGATTATTATTTACATTAACGATAGAAAATTTCTGTCCTTGTTTCATATTAGTCCATTATTATGTAGTGATTTTCACTAACATTAGAGATGTATTGTGTATTTTTATTTTCGTAAACTGCTTTATCAATTGATTGTGATGCATACACTTGGATTGAACCATTCCATATTGAGCCAGTTACACCTGTATTAAGTAATGATGCTCTATATTCTCCACCAACTATTGCTCCACTAATATCCATAGAGAATGATACATACGATTCGTATGGTTCATAAGTTAATCCACTAATTGATGCACTAAAATTATATTGAGTAGTCATATCTTGCAGAGCCATACTAAATATAGTACTGCCAGTTGGCTGTGTTCTGAAAGTATATTGATTAGATTGAGATATGTAATATGCTAACATTATCTTATAATTAGGTTATCTATATCTTATAATAACAACGAATTAACTAGAAATAGTTAAAACAAAAAAACCCCTACATTTCTGTAAGGGTTTTAATATATTATGCTATACTGAATTAAGCAGGTGACCCGTAAACTACTGTGAAGTTTTGGGTTAAACCACCTAATGCATTAGTTGTAGTTGAGCCTGATAAGAATACTGCTGGCAATTGTTCCTGACCAGTGAACGTAACTGAATAACCATAAAGGTCACCCAATGCTGCTCCTGTCTGAATTGTACCTGCAGTTACATCTGCTCCTTCTCTTTCACCAACTAATAGTGCATCTCCGTTTTGTGTCCAAACGATGATTTGGGGACGTCCATAAGCCATAAGCTTCAATTGGGTAGTCATTTCGTTTGTTAACTTCTTCAAATTAAGAACTAATTCTTGAGAGAAGAAAGTTGTTCCGTTTTCACGAGATGAATTTACAGTTTCAGTATATGCACTAGTTCCCTTTAATTCATAGTAGTAAAGAGAAGAGCCGGATGGAACTGCTGTGAGTTCTCCGTTTCCGTTTTTAGTGAAAGAACCAGTTGTGTAGTTAATGAAGTAAACTCCTTGAAGTCCACCTACACTTTCCTTACATACTTCGTTTCTTCCAGCTGATATATTACATGGCATATCTTTAGTGTTTTAAGTTTGTTAATAATAGGGGTGAGAATATCCCACCCCTTTTGTTTTTTTATTAGTAAGCTCCGTAGTATACGATATCAGAACCGATACCGAACTGCGTACCTGCGGTGTATCTCATAATTACTCTGTAATTTTGAGAACCATCGATGTTAGCCATGTCCAACACTCTTACTTCGTTGTAATCTGACAACAAGCCAGTCCCAAAGAATAAGTTAGATTTTTGAGCTGCAACTACTTTAGATGCACCCATACCTGGACAATGGAACATTTCAATTCCGTTGAAGTTCAATGGTTTCTCTCCAACATTTAGCATATTATTAAAGCCGTTAGCACCTTGTGCTCCACCTGCTAATGCCTGCTGATAAGCCTTAACTACGTTAGTTGGAACGAACAATGCCAAATCTTGCTTACCATATACAGTTGTAGGGATAGTAGCAACGATGTCATTCAATTTAGCCAATACGTTAGATGCAGTAATAGAACCAGAGATGATAGTTGTACCACCTTCTGCTTTAGCTGAAACTACTGCTCCTGCTCCACCAGCTGCAACAGATGCAGATAATGCAGTTTGGAATCCAGGGAATGAACCATTGGAGTTTGTACCTTGCCAAATTGCAATTTCAGTTGCTTCGGCTACTTGACCACCTACATAAGAGATTAAGAAATCGTTGAAATTCTTTGGAATCTCATCGAATGCAGAAAATCCTAAAGATAGGGCTTCCCAAGAATCTACGAATTCTTGCTTACACAATTCCAAGTTAACCTGAAGTTCCTTTGGAGTTAATACTTGCTCTGATAATGCTACAGAACCTGATGTTACGAAATCACAAGATGCGTCCTGGATAATACCAGATACATCTAATTTTTGGATTACGCTTTTGTACTTCACATTTGGCATAATAGTTACATACTTCTTATCCAAAGTGTTTGCACTTAACAACGCCGCTGCGATGAATCCTGAAGCAGCTTCACCTGAATAGGTAGAAGTTACTGTAGGAAGTGCGAAATTTTGTCTTGCTTTCATTTCCTTTGTTTTTTTAATGAATTAATTTTTTTATTTATATAATTTAGATAAGAAAGATGATTGTGAATTTTTCACTTTCTTACCATAATTTTTAGAGTTTGCTTGAGCTGCGAATCTAACACCTTCTTCAACAGGTGCTCCATCTAATTTAGGAAGTTCCATTTCTTCAATATCATCTTCCTTCTTAATATCAGCTTCTTTATCTACCACTTCTTCTTTTACTTTCTCCATAGCCTGCATCTTCTTCTCCATCTCTTCAATACGATAAGCTAATTTAGCAACCATATCTTTCAATTCGATTTCGATAGATGGTTCTTCTTTATCAGTATCTTCTGGTAGAGGAGCAACTTCTTCAGTTTCTTCTTCCATCTTTACTGAATTTTTTTCCTCTCCAACGATTTCTGATGCAGGAATATCACCTGATGCTTGTGGTATATCTTCAACTTTAACATCTTCCAATTCTACATTTTCTCTTTCAACGATAACTCCATCTTTAGTTATAACTTTGATAAGGGTTTCGTTTCCTTCAGTATCTTTCAAAGATAATTCATGCTCACCATCTGGTGCTTTTGCTTTAGTTCCATCTTCTGAAACTACTTCTAATGGTTCACCCACATCGAAAGTAGGAGATTCTACGATTGTACCATCGGCCAATTTAGCGTAAGTTAGTGCTACTTCATCTTTTGATAAAAGAGCCATTATCTTACTTAATACAGTTTTTGAATTCATAAGTGTTTAGTTTATATTGTTATTAACAATTGTAAATTTATTTATAGTTATTTTTTTTATGTAATATACCTACATGCTAGCACGCCTCTACTATCCGAATGATTTCCTGTTGATTTAGTTGCTGTTGCAACATCAACAATCCAATTCTGATTTCCAGGATTTGCTACAAATGCAGATGATGCATGGTAGGTTGCTCCTGTTAAACTATATGGTATAAATGCTTTGTTAATTAAAACTAATTGTAGTTCATCAGCTGATGGCATAAACCAATCAGTAAATCCATCATTAGTATAATTCCAACACGTTCCTATACCATCTGTAGTGTATCCTGCAGCAAATGCTGCCTGTGTATTTGTAAATCCTTTACCATACGCTATATCAGTTGGCGTAACAACACCACCAATTGAAGGCCATGTCATTGCACCACTTATTTCAACAGGTGCAATAATTAATCCCTGTTGATTAGGATAATTACCAGTTAAATAAATTACATATCCACCCTGATAGTATAATCCTAAACTTAACAGTCTACCCGTTGCACCTCCGCTTGTATTAAATCCAAATGGTTGTATTAACATATTATGCGTTTGTCATAGTTTTAACAGATGCCAAATAAACTTTATTTGAAGCAAATGAACTAAAGGTTAATATATCAGTTCCAGCTGCATTAGTAGGAACATAGAATGATGCAGATGGTTGGAAAACATTTGTTGAGAATGATGCCGTTGCTGCAGCTCCTGCGGTTGTTATTTCTAACATTGCTGATTGACCTGCTGAAACATTTTGTACATTGATATGAGTATTTGCAGATGCAGGTAATGTAAGAGTAAAGAAATTACCTTTACTTAAATCTATCGAAGCAGTTGATGAAACAATACTTGCGGATACTACATTAGAATATACAGAGCCAGTTAGTGTTAGTGAACCTGATATAGTTGCCGAACCACTAATTACTGCTCCACCTACAACTGTCAAATCTACTGCTGCTGAACTTGATATACTTACTGAACCAGTTACCTGTAATGGTCTCAATATCTGAACTTGACCACTACCATAATCACTATATGGTTGGAATTTAATTGCTTTGGAATAACCAGTATTAGGGTCATAATCACCTATATATGAACCAGTACCATCTATACTTAATTGAATAGTTCCTTCAGCATTCTCTAAAACTATTTCTTGAAATTGTGTCCCACCAAGATTACTATATACTGCATTTCCTGCAGTCATAATTGTTATTCCACTACCACTATCAATACGAACTGAACCTGATGAAATTGTAGTTCTATTTCCTCCAACAGAACCAGTTACAAATATATTACCTATAACTGTTACATCATTTACTTGGGAACCTGATACTAAAAGGGAACCAGTGATTACTGCATTACCAGTAATGTTTTGATTACCTACGAAGGTATTAGAACCCGTAGTTGCAAATGAACCTGTTATGCTTTCAATTGATGATAATCTTGCATTAGTAGATGCGGTATATAAATTAACTGATTGTGTATATTGAGCAAATTCTGCTTCTGATACAAATCCTGCATCTAATGAAGATGAAAAACTCAACAACTGTGAAATAGATGCCGTAGCAGATAGATTGAAACTATTCTGTGATGCAGTTAACTGATTTAATGAATCAATTGATACTTTAGCAGATGCAGTAAATGCGTTAGTAGATGCCGTATATGCATTAAAAGATGCAGATGGTGTATTACTTGTATCAGTTAATACGGTAATAGATGCTATAGCTCCATCTACATTCGGTATAATACTTGCTGATACAAATCCGTTAAAGAAGAATCTAGTTGATGTTCCTATACTTGCACCATTAACTATAATTTGATTTATAGATGAACTCCATGCATTTAATGAAGAAGTTGTAGATTCTAAATTATTTAATCTACCTGTTGCAGATTGAGTGAATGTATTAACACCACTATTAACTGATAATTGAGATGCAGTAAAAGAATTAAGTGCAGTAAAGGATGGTTGTTGTGATGAAGTAAATACTTCCAACGCATCTATTTGTTGATTCCAACTTGCTGAATCCGCAGTATATTCGATTTGATTTACTGTAGAATCAATCACATCAACATTAAATGCTCTTAAATCAGATGGAGTAATACTTCCATTATTGTTATTTGGAAATGATTGATTATTCTCTACTATTAATGCCTGCTTTGATATTTGTGCCATGTCTATGTTTTTATTTATTCTAATACAATTTCAAAACCATCAGAGTATCCATCAGAGAATGCTCCACCACCTGTTCTATTAGGTGATTGTATTACACCTATACCTTGCTCCATCAAATGTCCTTTGCAACATCTAACATCGTATGTATCACTATCCAAACATAAACATGCTCTTCTACTGTTTTTAGGTGATGATAAACCTAAAGTAGGTCCTAAATAAACTCCTGACTGATTCTCTCTATTAACAGAATATCGGAGGTTTCCATTACGTGAATTAGACCATTTCCCCATTATATGATTTCGTTTTATATAATAACACCAAATAGATTAAAAGTGATTACTTCTTAATTGTTTTAATCATCTCATTATGTATCAGAGTTTCTAATTGTACTTTATCTGCTTTATATGCTAGATATAATAAACACTTCTCTAATGGTTGCTCTACTACTTCATCGATTTTAAGGATATTCCCTTCTGCCAATTCAATAATGGTTGCATAATTTGACCACTTCTTGCTAAAATTTGCTTGATGTTGAGAGGAAGCTCCTCCTCCTTCAAATAATTCAGGGTAAAATTCAGTAAGTCTATTTGTAAATTTAATAAAAAAAAAAGTGCTCCAAAGTGTACATCCATAGGGACATCCAACCATTTTTCGAAATCATCATCTCCTCTGTATGTTTCGATTGAATACATATCACCTTTTTTATGTTTAACTGGTCTATATAATATATTCATTATCTTTGCCCAATTCTCATCCATCTCTATTGTTTTGAATTTAGTTATATCAGAATACGCACCGTATGTCATATTAGACAAGTTTGGTTCAAATCCGTATTCTATACCATCGATAGTTACAAATCGTTTAAGAGGCAAATCTACATTACCTAAAAAGTTATTTAACTCATCTCTTATTGTATTATAAGTATCAACAGGTAATGATTTAAGATATGAGGCATCTAATCCACATAAATGATATATCATAACTGCACCAATTGCTTCATCATTATCTTTGTAGTTATTTATATCCTTTTGTAAATCTAACCACTTCTTTAGTGAAATATCTCCGTATGAAGTAGGTATTTTAATTTCTATTTCCTTTACCATATATTGTTTTGTTTTAATACTAATAATAACTTCTTTACTTTTGCTTCTTCGTTATCTAATTTAGCTTGCATTAGTATAATGCCAGAACGAAGGTCCTCATTTGTTTGTTGTAACTCTTTTGCAAACAGAATCAAATCTCTGATTTCTTCTGCACTCCACATTTGTTCTTTATCTAAAACTAATGACATATTTTCCTTTGGTTTGTGCTTTCTGTGTTAACTTCATCATTGCTACATATCTTGCAGCATCCAATAAGTGGTCTAATCCTCCTTCGGGTGTATCTGTTACATATCCGTATTTATCAGTTGCATATTGATACGCATACATCTCATTAATTAGGTTTTGTGATTTCTTATGTATATGTATCTTATGGTTCTGTAGGACTGATATACCAAACTTAATTGAATCAGGTCCTTTCTTTACTGCTTTAGCATTGAATCCCATTCGATATAATTCTTCTATACTTCTCGGTTCCGATGAATCACACCATATCTCTTCTTGCTTTGTTATATCTAATCCTTTTAATCTATCTCCTATATCCTTTAGAACTAATCCCTTCTCATATAGTATCTCTTCTAAATAAAGATTATCACCATTCTTATACACTGCTACTACTGCAGTAGGGTCTTGTGAGTATCCCCAGTCTAATCCGAATCCAACAAACTCTGCTTCGTAATCATCTACTATCTCAAAGTTGTATATTGCTTTATCATTAGGAGCAAACTCACCCTTACCATATATCTTCCAATACTTTGGATTCTTTATTTCTAATTCTTCAATGCCCTTAACCAATTCCTTTGGTAGATACGGATTATCTTTGTAGGTAGTAACATACCTATCACAATCCTGCATCTGTCTTAACCAATGCATAGGTGATATAGTTGGATTGTAAGCAAGTATGATTTGACCTGTAGTACGGATTGATAACTGAAAGAAACTTTCCTCATCTAATTCCGATGCTTCATCCACAAATAGAATATCAGATTTTAATCCTCTTAACTTTTCAGGATCGTCTGAATTGATAAATTGAACTATACTATCACCCAACTTATAGGTTCTATCAGTAATGTTCCAATCATCATCTCTCCACACTCCTAATCCTTTCAGTATATCGGTGAAATCTTTGATTATGGTCCTCTTTAGTGATGGGATGGTTCTTCGTACCACCGTAATGGTTTGCGTTGATTCTAGCCCCCTTACAATGAGAAATTGGAGTATTCCGTACGACTTACCCGAACGTGTGCCACCTATGTGTTGACTCACTCTTTTAGTTGAATCTAATAAGTGCTCAAAAGTGATTGTAGTATTAATTTCCAGATTCACTACCTGTTTTGTTTATATTCACATTTATAGATTGTATCTTTTGTTCTATCTCCCCTTTCAGTTCCGTTCTACTCAATTTAGGAAGCATGTACTCCATCAACTTCAGAGAGAGTTCGATTGCTCTTTCAGGGTCGTTCTTTCGGATTTTTTCCAAATCTGATGATAGTGTGTTAAGTGTGTTATTAACTGCTCTCGCAATAGTTAACTTTGCTTCTTCAGTACTCCTATTCAATGCACCATGCGGTCTACCCTTACTTAACTTATGTCCTTTTTGAAATGGCATTTTTATTTATATTATTTAATTATATAACAGAGTGGGTATACTTTAGTAGTTGAGGGGGAAATCTATCTCATACATTTGTAGTATGTAATCTTCATCATCCATAATGTATATCCATGCAATGCATAATACTTCTGTATATTCGAATTCAATCCTATTCTCTTTTACATCTGTCCAATTCAATCTAATGGGAATTAGATTCTCATTATTTATCTTCATCCAAACCGAATCCCATTCTTTCCAGCTCATCCCAACTTAAATTGCGTGTATCACCCTTTTGTATCCATTTCTGCCTTTTAGATAATTTGGGTTCTTTTACGACATCTTTTTTAGGAAGAGTCTCCCCCAACCCCTCCCTTGTCAAATATCTCCATAGAGGTCCGTTACTCATTATCTCATCTAATTTCCTTTTTAGATAATCTCTGTATTCTTCTCTACTCATCAATAAAATCTCGTTCGTTAATTTACGATACTTTTTTGCTATTTCATCTTTACTGCCCTTCATCTCTTCAGGTCGCATTTCTTCATAAGGTATCCACTCACCACTTTCCATTCGTTCCTGCATCTTTTCCTTATTCTTAATCCTTGCTAATTCATTTATACACGCTCTACAACTATGGACTGGAGTTGTAGGTTTGTACTCTACACCACATATTTTACATATACGGCTTGGGGGTAATGGTTTTCTCATTTTAATGTAACTTAATTATTAGAAGAAAGAATAAGAATAGGATATAGAATATGAAAAGGGTAAAGAGAGTATAATCTTTTGAAGGTTTATTAGGTTTCATTATGGTACGAATGGATTATTTATTGTACTTTTCAAATGTGCTCTTATCTTTTTTATATTGATAAATGCTGTTGATTTAGATATTCCGATTTTATCTGCCAACTGTTGTAAGGTATCATCTGATGACCAGTATAACTCAAATAACATTGCAGGTGCGAAGTTCTTTGTTTTCTTTAATCTTTGTATCTCATCCATTACTGCCGTATGTGCATTCATCATTGCTATATCCTTATCAATATCATAAATCTCTTCCGGCTGATTGGTATAGAATTCATCAATGTAGGTAGTTCTATTTAACTTCTTTGTTTTGTTTATCCACCTATGTTTTAGGAAACTCATACAATACATAGTATTATATGAATCACCCCAAAACAATTTTGTATTTCGTTTCTTATGTAGATACTCATACAACTCCATTACTAAATCTTCACTCTCCTGCTTATTCTTTGTGATATTGTAACCTACCTTTACTAACCATGTATGGCTCTGCCGATATAATGTGTCTAATCTTTTAGCACATTGGATTTCAATACTACTAGAAATTTCATTTACCATTACTTACGCTTATTAACCCAATCAAATAAATAATTGATTGCTCTTTTCCAATGTCCTGCACTGCTTGGACAAGTGCAAGGTTGTGGTTCATTTTCATTTCTCAATCTATTAAACATACCCCAAACATAAGGAGCTTTGTTATCAGGAAGATAAGGACCTAGTGTGGTTATAAATTCTCTTAAATCAATAAATTCTTCCTGTGATAGTGGTTCGTATTTATCTACTTCCATATTCATAAGTTCTACAATTAGTTCTCTCTGTTTTTCTTTACTTATCATTTACCGATTTCAATTTTGGTAATTTCATCGATGATGCCTGCGGTTGTTGTGGTATTGGATTATTTGGAGTAATTCCATTTTCCAAATCTAATAGATGTTTAATCTTATCAAAGTGTGGATGTCCTCCACTAAATGATAAACCCATACAGGCAAAGATTAGCACTAACGATTCTACTGATTCAATTCTACTGAAGTCTACTAAATAAAGTTTGTTCTTATCTACTTCTCCATCTAATGTAATTGTTGTTTCTGACATTTTGTTTTTTATTTAATTGTTTATAATTTAATTCCTTCGTTACATCCGAAGAATTCGTTTAACCAAATCCTACGTTCCTCACAGCCGCAGTTTTCGTACCCAAGGTTGAACGCAATCCAACTGGCTATATCCTTACCCCATCCGAGTGTTAAAACATTGATAAGCCCATCTAAAATGTTTCCTACTTTAATAATACAAATCTTCTTCATATCCTTTATTATCTTAATGGCCATCTCCAGCCTTTTTTCTTTCCTCTAATTACTAAATAGGTACATCCTATTCCAAATGTAGTTAATAACCATACAGGTGAGTTGATTACAACACCTACTGAAACTATTACAACTACTGCTATAAAACTTAATCCTTGTTCCATTGTTTCCTTTCATTATTAGCTAATGATTGACGGATAAGTGCTGCTACAAATCCTCCTATCTGAAATCCATTATGTTTACAAAACTCTCTTAATCTTTGGTGTACATCTTCAGGCAATTGTACCATACCATATTTTTTATTTCCTTTCATAACTTTTTATTTTAATTGTAAGTGTTTAATATGCTTGCTTTTTCTTTGAATGATTTTATAAATACCTTTTCCAATTCTCTTAAATCTTTTCTACTGATACCTTCCAATTCAATTATAGTTTCAATCTTATGATTATCTACACCCCATTTGTCAAACGATTCATGTAGAAGGGGTAATCTATTTCTTCTATTTTGCTTTGCCAATCTGTAATGGATTTTGTGTTCTCCCCATCTTATCTTCAGATGTGTTAGTGTCATACCAATATAATACTCTCCATCAGGATTCTTAATGTAATATATTTTTCCACTTTTATCAGCAGCTCTATGCTTTCTGACAATTTCACATACTCTTTTAGCATTATCTTTTTGCCATTGAGTATGGTGTTTAGGATTTAGTGTGGTTCTGAATTTGTGATTATCCACTTTATTACATTCCTTACACTTTGGTTGAAGGGAATCCTTGCTCTTGCTACATTTAGAGAAGTCTGTGGTAGGTTTGGTAATGCTACATGAGTAGCAGTGTTTGAGTGGTGTCATTGTTTGCTTTTACTATAAATATCACTTATTTTAAAAAACGATAAATAATTCTTTAAATATACTAAATAATTTTTAGATTTACAAGTATCTGTAAATAAAAAGAACCAGGTCAATGACAACCTGGTTCTTTAGCATATATCTAAAAGTAGATGAGCACTGAATATAAAATAGCATAAACAATTCAGTATTGATTAAGCTCATCTGATTATATAACATACTACTTTTAGTTTGTCATTAATTAATACTTTGATGATTTAATAGAATTAATTAAATAACTATATTCTTCATCTGATATAGTATTAGTAATAATATCAGTATAAACATAACTAGTACTAGTACTGTTTATTTCTTCATTATTTATTTCTATATTATTTACTTCTTCAGTATTTATTTCTATAGTGTTTATTACATGGGGGTTATCCGTTTTCGGTTGGTCCGTTTTCGGTTTATCCGTTTTCGGACTGTCCGTTTTCGGAATATCCGTAAATGGACTGATTGTTAATCTAACATCGGATACAATATAATCAACTCTAACAAACTTACCTTTTTCATCTCTTACTTTCAGTTGTGTAACATAACCTCTTTCAACTAATTCATTAAAAGCAGTTATAGTACCATCTCTACCATCCTTACTGAATTGATGTAATGCAGTTTTAAGAACTACCCATTCATCAGGTAGAGAAATGATGCAAGCAAGTAATCCTTTTGCTTTCCAACTTAAACTTTTATCTCTCAACATATCGTTAGATAATTGAGTAAAGTTTTGAGAGTGTTTAACTCTGATAATTTTTGATGTGTTATTAAACTTCATAATATGTGCATAAAAAAACCCATCAAAACTGGCAGTGAGATTACCAGTTTATCAGGGTTTTAGTTTGGAATTGCTTCCGATTTCTTTTACACAATATCTCACATTGTGGTTTTTTCTGAATGATGTATGAATATACTATAAGTTTTTTAAATTACCAAGTTCTTCAGTAATTATTTTTCATAGTACACTCACTACTTCAATAAATATACAACCTCTTGTCCAAACGAAAAGAAAAACTACAATTATTTTGACAACTTGTGTCAAACTTTATAAAATATATTTTAGAAAACATTAGGAATTTTGCCGAATTCTTCGTATGTTTGTAGGGTAATGAGAGATGAACAACCCCTAACCCCTAAAATTATGACTGACAAAGAATTGCAAGACCTGTACGCATCCATCCAAAAAGGATACGATGAACTAATGGAACGAAACAGACAAACACTCGAGTGGATGAAGAGTGTTGGACTTACTAAATAAATTAAACCCTAAAACAAAAAAGTTATGAACGATACTCAAAAACAAATTATCAGACAATCATCTCTTAAATCCGCAGTAGAGTGGGTTAACGGACAGGATAGGAAGTATACCTTATCAGAACTGATTGGTATTACTATGGGTTTTGAATCATATTGCATTGATGGTTCATTTGAACTTCTACAGAGAGTAGATAAGAAATTAAGAAAAGAAACGAATAAATAATTAAACCCCTAAAACAAAATGCAAACACTTAACAACAAACAAACAAGAGCACTTGAAGATGGTTCAATGTTAATGAAATACTTTGATACAGAAGTTAAATTAGCATGTAGTGGAAATTATGACCGCTTGATTAAAAAACATTGGGCATTTACTTCTATGCCAGGTATTACTAAAACAACTAGGATTGTATCAATCTTAACTAAATCAGGTATAAATCATCATATGATTACTGGTAAAAAGTCTATGAGAGATTTTTTATATCAATTATGTTTTTTAGTAGACCAATATAAACCAAGTAAAGAAAATCCATTATTAATTTTTATTGATGATTGTGAGTTTTTATTTGCAGATAATGAAAATATGAATGTGTTTAAAGTAATGATTGGTACACAACAAACAGCAACATGGTCAAATAATGCAGCATTAGAGGGTATAAAAAAATTACCAGTTCCAATGCAAAAATCAATTCTTAAGCATAGATTAAAAAGTTCCGAGGGATTTGAATTTTCTACGAAGAATGTTCATTTTATTATTGCATCAAATATAAAATTCCCAACAGAAGATGAGGCAGCAAGAAAACAACAAACTAATCCAGGTCCAACCGCAGAACGATTAGTATCAAAAGCAGCAATTGGAGATAGAATGAATACCTACCACATTGATTTTAACTCTTGGGAAGAACAATGGGGATTTGTTGCAAACGAGATTTTAGAGAACCCAAATTTTGCTAATGGTGAATTTAAATTTAGTAAAGAAGAAAGAGAACAAATGATTAAATTTACTTGGGATAATTTTAGTGACCTTAAAAGTAAATCATTTAGATGTTATGAAGGTTTAGCTCAAGATATGTTGAGGTATCCTAATAATTATTTGGATAAATGGAATTCTTCTGCACACTTAAACATTTCATATAGAAAGTAATATGACAAAGAAAGAGATAGAACGGATTATAAAAGAAGCAGATGAGAAATTGGGTAATTATACGGATGCTCAATTAATGAGCCATCTAACTATTTCTAAAAATAGGAGACCTATGAATGAAGAAAGAAAGAAAATTGCTTCTGATAATGGTAAAGTACTTTATGAAAATAAAAAAGGTATATTTGCTCTATCAAAAGAAGAAAATTTAAAAAATTGTTTATTAGGTTCATTAGCTCAACCATTAGAAGCCAAATCTCGTGGTGGGAAAAATGCTGGTAAATTAAGAAAAGATAAAGGAAAACCAATTTTAATGATTGATAAAAATAGTAATGAAATTATAAAAGAATTTATTACAATAATTGCAGCTGCTACCTTTTTAAATAAAAGAGAAAATAAGATACACGATGTTTTAGGTAAAAGAAGAAAATCAGCTTATGGTTTTATTTGGAAATATAAAGATATAATATAATTTGTTTTTCTCATAACTAAAAAAGGTAGCTGTTTTACGGCTACCCTTTTTTTCATCTATCCCTGACCTCTATATTTCTTTGGTTTTTCCTCATACTTTGAGTATGATTTTTTAGCTACTCCTGTCTTTTTCTTTCCAAAGGATATTTTATTATTCCCTTTAGAGTCCTTTGTTTTTGCCATTTTCCATTAAGTATTTTATCTCTACTCTTAAAGTTGATACTTCTTCTACTAACTTTAGTATTTGTTCTCTCATAATTTCTTTCTCTTCAGAACTCTTTTGTAATAATGCTTCTAATTTAGCAATTCTAGTTCTGCAATCATTACGCATGAAGTTTTCTGATTCCTCTCTTTTCTGTGCTCTTTTCTCATAGTATCTCCAAGCACCTGTGCCTGTTAATACGGTTAGAGCAGTGATTATTACTGAATAGATATTTTCCATATTATTCTACAATTGGTCCTCCATCTACATGAGCAAAACAACTACGATTAGCATTGCATTTAAATTTGTATATTTCACAATATCCTAAATCACCTGCTTCAATTACATCCCATGCATTAGAGGTTGGTTCTCCACCACTAATACCTTCTGCAATACAATCTAATACTCTTTTAGTTATATTAAATGCTGCACAATTTCCACAAATCTCACCTTTAGCTTCTTCAACAGGTACATCCCATTTTTCTGCAATTTTATCCCAATAATCACCTGGATTCTTTATATCTAACGGACCGTACATTGCATTATCAATTGCGTATTGACGGTTTTCTAAATTTAAATTGATATTCTGCGTAGCAGGAGGACAACCTAATGTTTGAAATTTGATGATATTTTTATATACTTTGTTTTCCATATTATTCTTCTTCAATAGGTCCTCGACAATCTGGCACCTCTACTCCATCAACTATCTTTGTACCAATTTGAATATAATTTTCCCAGCACGGTTCTTCGAACTCATAAGAACCATCAGGTAGAATCTCTCCTAAATTAAGATTGATTCCTCTGAAATCTGTATCGTAAGCTACTTTAGCCATTACTTTAGATGTAGTATCTTTTATCTTACTCATCTTATCTTTTCTCCAATAGGAGTAACAAATAGCTGCTGAAACATCTTGCTCTTTACCTGATGCTACTTCTTCACCTATACAACGAGATATGAACTCTTCTTCTTTTTCTCCTGGTCTTATATTGATTGGCATATCTTATTTATTTTGATGGTGTTGTATCGTAAATACAATTGTATTGTGATTGTAATGCAGTACTACCTTGTGTTAATCCAAATCCTCTAATAATACCTTCACCAGTTATTGTTAAAGTATATCCTAAATTCGGAGGTCCATCTGTCCAAGATGGTGGATTTGTTGCTATATTACTACCACTTACATATAATGATACTTCTCTTGAACTAATTTGAAATGTACCTAATCCAAACCCAACTAATGAATTTTTAGTAGTTGCTGCACCTAAACCATAGTTAAATAGACTTAAACTACCTGTATTTAAGTATCTAACATTCATTGACCACGGATGGTCAGAATCATCTTTACCAACTCCACTTAATGTAAATGAACCTGTTACTATTGATGTATATACCTGTGAGTATGAACCACTACCAATATCCAATATCATAGAACCACTAAATTGGATTGCATTAAATCTACAATCACCACTTACTACATTTGTTTTAGTAGCAGTTGATGCTCCAACTAATGTTGCGTATGGGTATTGAGATGATGTATCTGCAACGCCATATTGGTTTGCGTGATACCATCTACCTGTTGTTTGGTCATACGAATTTACAGTATATCCTAAATCCGCATAGTTAGATGCAGTACAACTATTCTCTGGTCTATGTGAAATAGATGCAGTTACATCGTAGAATAGATGTGGAGTTACTTTCCAACTATCTAAAAATATACTACCTGATTGTAAACAAGATGATGTAGTAAACGATTCACCACTACCTGTTACAGTTAAACTCATTGAAGTCGAACCTGTTAAAGGAAATTCAGTTGCAAACAAACTTGCAGTCATAAAAGATGCAGAAGGTATTTCCCAAAATGTTCCACTAACAGATGAAGATGCATTTACTAATGTAGTTGCATTTTGATTTAATCTAAATACACCATTTGCTCCACCTTGCTCTGTAAACTTATAATTTACAATACCATAAGGTACAAAAAATATCTCATTTGAATAATCAGATTGTTGCGGGTCAAATGGTTGGTCAACTGCAGAGCAAGATGTAAATAATCTATAATATGCTGATTGAGAAGGTTGTGGTACTAAATTAGTAGGAGAACAGTTTCCAGGATTAATAGTAGTCCATGTGGAACCACTATTTTGTGAAACCTGTATATACCCACCAATGCAACTTTTACAATTAACTAAATAAGTTCCAAATGTACCATCAATAGTTAATTGAGTTAAAGATGCAGTAGTTACACTATTCAAAGTAGGAGTACAACATAGATTTGTAACACCTCTTTGAATATCTTTACCCAAACTTTGTTGCTGATTAGTATTTCTTAAATACAACATATTTTTTTATTTTATTTTAATGCTATAATAGCACCTGCAGTTGTTGATGAAGATACGGCAGTGAATATACCAGGAATAAATCCTGATGCTGATACAAATGTTAATACAGAACCATCTACGGTTTGTGCAATTAAATTACCTGTTTGTCCGATGTATAAACCACCAGCTACAAATGGTAATGCTCCAATTGGGTCAGAACCTGTAACAGCTAATCCACCTGCGAATTGTCCATTTTCAATGTATCCTTTTTGATTTGAAATTGCGCTCATAATATATTTTTGTTAAATTGTTTATTTTACTCTAAATGTTTGTCCGTTAAATCTACATTTTGAAACGGTGTTATAATCTATTGTTCTCCAGCTTCCATCTGCTAAATCTAAACATTGTAGATTTACCATACCATTTGCTGCTTTAGTAGCACTACCACCTGCAGAACCACCAACGTATGCTGCAGAATCCCAATACGCAAAGTAATATCTATTATTACCTTCTTCAGTAGTCCATCCTATACGGATTGGATTACTTATTGTAGATTCCTTTAACATAAGTGAGAAAGTTCTGAAAGAAATTTCACTTAAAGCAAAGTTAACTAACTTATTGTATACTGCGTTATTATTCATTTTAGTTTATTAATGCTGGTGCAATACTTCCACTTGCTACTTCACCTGGATAAGATGATGTTACTGATGGTTGTGATTCCAATTCTAATTCACCTAATTCTATCAATTTGTTTCTACTATATCCCAATGCTGCTTTTCCACCCCATAGTAGATATGAAATATACCCGCAATCAGAAGTTGATTCAGCATTATCATAATAGGTTTCAGCTCTACTCAAATAGGAATACATGCGTTTGATGGTTTCAACTGAAATGGGCTCACCGTTTGCGAGCTGCTGTGCTCTTATTTTACCTGTTTGGGTTGCACACTTATTACCATTCTTATCATTTAATTCTATTCCTCTTTTAGCATTATTAGAGATTCCACTACCATAATCAGAGTAAGATTCGAACTCTATTCTTTCTTTTGATTTGAACCTCTTATCCTTGCGTATGAGAGCTTTAATCTGTCCAAGTAGTATAGTTGCTTCATTTTCATCTAACTCCTCTACAGGCCTATCTAAAATCGTTGTAGAAGCATTTATCAATTTATGTTCAAATGTACCTTCAATTGATATTCCTTTTACAGCACCTGTTTTAACATAATCTTTCCAAATCTCTTCATTTGAAATCTTAAATACACCAACCCAAGTTCCTTCAGGTAAATTCAAACCATAGTTATTTGATTTATCTAACTTACCATCCTTTATCCATGACTCAACTAAATTAACACCTGTAATTGTTTTTTCATGTTCCAAAGTTGCTTTATCAGTATATTTTTTCATCAAATAGTTTTGTGCCAACTTCTTAACAGTTTCCTTTGTAAAGAATACATGATAAGGTTGTCCTTCACCATCAACTCTTAATATCTTTTTATCAGGTATAAGGATTGGACCTAATACCATTCTTTGTTCCGTATCTACTTTCGCAAACTGAACTACTTCTTTGTCAAAATAAACAAAATCAGATTCGATAGCAGGAGATTCCACAAATGATAGTGCAAACACCTCATCTATTTCTTCATCCTCTACTTTAAGTTCGTATAATTTCATAAGTTAATAACATTCAAAATTTGAAAAATCATCACCCACCCGTAAATGTGGCTGCTCTACTCGTTCTTCTATCCAACGCTTGTTGTGATGAAACATCACCACTAACTACATAAGCACGAACTGGCTTTTGTGATGCACCCAATGTTTCACCTATTTGTTGTGTAGGATTCATACCACCAGTAGTTTGTATTTGAGGTGCTGCTGCTCCTGCAACTCTTGGTGCAGATATTTGAGCACCTCCACTTCCAGCACTACCTGCATTTGATGCTGGAGCTCCTGGTTGTGAATTTATCTGTTGTACGGATTTAGCTGCTGCTGCAATTGTAGATGCAATACTTAATCCTGCTGATATAGTATTTATTGCAACAAATGGCATACCTCCAACTAATGGAAGTGCTGCTACTGCTTTCGCATTTGCTATTGCAGTGTTTGCAATGATTTGTCCGATTGCAGCTGCCTGTTGAATAATGATACCACTAATTGCAAGTGCTTTATTCTTACCTGCTATCTGTCCTAATAAACTACCGAATTGTTCAAACAAACCTAAATAAGCAAGATTGATTTCCTGTTTAGCCATCATTGCAGATTTTTCAGTTGCAATCTCTTCATCGGTTATACCTTTTCTTGCATCTGCATACTTCTTACGGATTTCTGTTTTTTGGAATTCAGTAAGTTCGGTATTTTGTAATTCGATTCGTTCTTGCTCTGCAAGTATAGTTCTTTGTTCTGCTAATCTTTCTAAATCCTGCTGAAAATCTAAATCAGATAATTGGTTCTGTCTATCCAAATCTTCTAATTTGGTTTGTAAACCTGTTAATAGAATACCTCTTTCATCTTCTTGAGATTTAAGTAGGATTTGTTTATCTTTTTCAGCTTTCTCTTCCTTCTTTTTAGTATCCTCTTCATCGTATTTTGTTTTAATTTCATCTAATGCAATACGATATTGTTCTTCGATTGATTTGAAATCAGTTCTACCTGCTGCTTCTAAAACCTGTCTTCTTTCAGCAAGTTTTAATCCTGCTTCTAATTCTAATCTTTCTCTTTCTGTAAGTGTAGCTTTGAATGCTTCTAACTCAACTGCATCAGCTGCTTTTGCTTTCGCTAATCTATCCTCTCTTTGTTTTTCAGCATCTGCATCTCTCTTTCTAGCTGCTTCTTCAGCTGCTTTTGTAGCATTTTCAAAATTAGGTGGTGTTTCTAATCCCTTCTTTAATTTCTTATCATTCTCAATTGCTTGTTGAGTTAGTTTATCACCTTCTTTAGCAAATACATCTATATTTTTCTTTGTTTCTGCTAAATTTTGAACATAACTTTCGGTTTGCCTATTATAAAATAGTAATGCTTGTCCTCCTGATTGGATATAATCACCTATCGTTTGCCAAGTAGTAGGTTCTAAATCTTCACCACTTACTGCTTTTGCTGCAGCTTCTGCAGATTTTGCATAGAATACATTTGCTTGAGTTCGTAGTTTAATACCTTCTACAACTACGGCAGTATTCTCTGCTAACAATTGTTCTGCCTGTTCTAATGAACCTGCAAATCCAACGGTTTTACCTAATGTATCGTTATATAATTTAAGAGCATCCTTTTTAGAAATAGTTCCTGCTCTGGCTGCTTCAAATGAGTTTTCAACCTCAATCAATTTTTTATTGAAATCAGTTAATCCTTCTGTTACTTTAGATTGTGCTTCTTCGTATGTTTTAGATTCAGCAGTTGCACCTGTAATTGCATCTTTTACTTTATCCCAATTGGCAATCAACAAACCTAATGCAACTACTAATGCACCGATACCTGTCGCAGTTAGTGCAGCTGCAAATGCTTTAGCACCTGCTGCTGCGGCAGTTTCACCTATACCAACTGCAACAAATGATTTGGCTAAAGCAGCATTAAGAACGGTATATACTTTTGTAATACCAGTTAAATCAAAGAATCCCTTTGCAATATCAGTTATATCAGAACCTAATTCAACAAAAGATGCCTGAATGTTGGTAAATTGAACTGCAGAAAATTGTTTTAAGGTTTGTAAAGTTCCACCTAATTGTCCACCAATAGCACCAATAGGACCTGGTAATCCACCTAATACATCAGCAAAGTTACCAGCACCTGCTCTTGCAGCAACTAATGAATCCTGAACATCATCAATCTGTCTTTGTAATGCTATGAATTCTTGAGAACCAGCTGCAGTTTCTTTTAATTGTTTTTTAAGAGCACGAAGAGCTGCTAATGATGGTTCTACATCAGTTTCAACATCAACTTTTACTTTTACTGTTTTATCTGCCATCGATTGGTTATTAGTTTATTCAATATAATTTTCCAAGTAATTACCTCCCTTTTGGATTTTCTATGTCTCTTTATTTTGTATAAAGAATCTTTCCAACCATTTGGTAATTCATACTTACCTTTAGCTATTTCTATATTTTTACTTACACCATAAAATTCATTAGCGTTAAGTAAATCTAATATATTCTGTATCATAAAATTATAACAATTTAATCCTTTTCTATAATTGATAACAATTCTTCAAATGAAGAAAGCTCCAAATCTTTATTATAATCTGTTACAAAGGAATATATTATTCCAGCATTTTGTAAAGCAGTTTCATTAAATTCCTCTAAATGATATTCTTTTTCGTTATGTATTACTTCTATGAATGGCATATTATTTATTATTAAAATCTTCTAGCAAATATATCGTAGTTTTGTTTAATCTCATCAGCTGTAAGAACTCTATCATATTGTAGATAGGCCATCACTTCTCCGTTTAGATATCCATTATTAGGAACATCTCTACAAATATAAGATGTAATAGTTGCTGAATTTCCTCTAGTAATTGAGTTAGTTGCGGTTGCTGCAGACCCACTATTTAGATACATCTTATGTTCATTTGTTCCATTTGATGAATATGCGTATGAGTTAAATACTGCGATATTAGATGGATATACATAGTTAGCAGCTGGTACAATTGTACTAGCACCATTCCAAAGAATAGCAAGAACCAATGTATCATTTGAATTATTATTTGTTAAAATAAATCCATTATTACCTCTGATATTAGGGAATCCATTATATACACTAGCGTTAGTACCCCACGATGTAGATGAACCATTGTGTTTAACAATTGCCATAGTAGTGAAAGATGCACTTAACGCAGTATCAAATTGCATATATTCCTGCGATGCACTTGCGAATGACATTACACCACCATTTGTTGTTAAATATGTTGGAGTATTTACTAATGTAGCATTCATTGCTGAACCTCCACTACCCAAGTTAGTTACAGTTGTGCCTGTTCCTGAATATGATGAAGGATTACCAAAATCAAATATCACTTTAGCTCCTGAAGCATAATTTATGTTATAATTTGAACTTCCAGTAATATAGTAAGTATTACCAACAGATGCGGTAAATGATGCACTTATTGTGGTATTTGTAGAACCTGATACTGCTATTGTTGTACCATCATTTACGTTGATACTCATTGTTGTTCCTAATATATAACTTGCACTTACTGGTCCAAGTTCTACTCTTATAATTTTACCTCCTGATGAAGTTGCATTACCTGATGCGCTAGATGTAAGAGTTGTAAGAATTGAACTACTTTCATATATCGTAAATGAAGCTGTTGTATTAGCTCCCTCATTAAATGACCAGCTTATTTGTGCAGGAGGTGGAGCATTATATCTAATACTTCCTGTAATGTTATATGTTTGTCCTGTATTTACTATAAACGATGAAGAAATAGTAGTATTAGTAGAACTACTAACTGATAATGTTGTACCACCATTTACATTCAAACTCATAGTTACACTACCCGATGATGGGAAGTTTACAGGAGCTAATGATGCAACTATAGTATTAGATGCATCTATTTGAGAACTACCACTACCATTTGCCGTTAATGTTGCAATAGGAGTTCCGTTATTAGTTACAGTAAAAGTTCCATCTTGTGAAATTTCAGAATAAGACCAACTTACAAATCCAGGTGGAGGTGGAGGTGGAGGTGGACCACTTAATGTATCCGAAATAATTGGACCTAATAATTGTAGGTTGCAAGTTCCATCCTTTAGAGAGTAATCGTTAATAGCACGAAGATGATAATAGTTACCTCTAAAGTTTACTACATCATTTAATTCCATTTTAACATAATCTGCTAAAGGAATGATTGCTGAACAATTCAACAAACGAGTTTTTGGATTATACAGAAGTGAAATGTAATCTTCCCAGTATTCAGTATAAAGTGAAGCAGTTGGTGCTGTACCATAAGATGGTGCTTCGTTATTAAACAAAAGAGTTCTACTAGTTTCAGTAGGGAATGAACCACTTACAACATTGTAATTATCAAAATATGGAAATGCATTCTGTGCAATTGAAATACCGTATTGATTTATGGAACCACTTTCAATATAATAAGTTTCACAATCTACTAATCCATTATAGAAAAACAAACGAGGTAATACCCGACTAGGATTGTAATTCTGGTCTGATATATAAGTTGGAATGTATATAGGAATTATTTGTGACATATTATGAAGAACATGAAGTTATATAAGTAAATGGTTGACCTGTTATTGTACCAATCTTAATACATCCTGCTCCATAGTATGTATCACCATAATTTAAGAAATAGGAACCAAACGTACCATCACATTTAGTCCAATATGCCCATCCACTATAAGGAGCAGGTCCAATTGCGTAAATTGCGCAAGTTGCTGGTGGTGGGTTCAAACCTCCAACAGAACCTGATAAACCAGTTCCTGGAATACGGACTAACGGAGTTGATGCAAATGTTGTTTTAACATCAAACTTACCTTGTGAGAAGAAGTTTGTATTATCAGTATAATAAATTTTACTATATTCTCTATTTGCTGCTTTTGAGAATTGTTGTGAAAGGTAATCCTGGTCTAATGTATCTCCAAAATTTAATTGATTTACTGCAAGGTTGTTTGCTGGAATTACTTCAATCTTCTCATCTAAATTGATGTATTTATTGAAATCCCATCTTCTTCCTGTGTAATACCAATTGTTAAATGATTCTATAATAAATTCATTTGATTTAGTTTTATTTGGATATATTACTAAATTGAATTTCTTTTGTAATCCTATTATAAAATCTATTTGCTTTATACCATTTGTTCCAAACGGCATATTAGATGGTATATCCATTACCAATCCATCAGCTGCCTGATTTACTTGTGTAATTTCTAAATAGGATTTAGTTGTTGCACCTGGATCCATAGTCACCGTAGGTAAAGTACCTGTTGGTGAATTTGGTGACTGCATTATTTGAAAATAGTAATCACCAGCAGGGATATTATACAACTTAAATTGTGTTTGTAATTCGTATGTAGTATTTATACCACCACTTCTACTTTGTTGTAATTGGTCAAAGAAAAGATTATAAGATTGTAAAGCAGTTAAACCATAAGCAACTGAAGTAGCTGTATTTAACATTCTTATTTGCCATCTACCATTATTTGAAAATGTGCCTGGCATATTATTGACAGAACAACTTACATTTATATTAAGATTTAGAATACCTTCTATGTTTGTTATAGTATCTACTGTATATCTATTGTTATTATAAAACCCTTGTGGGTCTGATAATACGTTACTCCACGGAAGTGTAGTAAAACTACCAGAGGTTAATACAACATCTGTCATATTACTACCTGAAATAGCACCTACCTTTATCTTACCGTATGTTTCTAAATCAATACCTTCAAATTCAGGATATTTTAGAGAATTATTACAAACCATATACACATCATCAAACCAACTTTGGTTTAAGAAAGATGAAGTGTATGTATATCCTGCTTCAGCAAAGATTGCATCTAATACTTTTTTAGCTCTGATTGAAGGTTTGAAATTTTGTACG
>Ga0315906_10001886_pt1 | contig 30388 bp, 26 predicted proteins | sample LakEriMetagenome_4_FD_203526 | JGI IMG/M metagenome (GOLD analysis project Ga0315906, IMG submission 203526) | Freshwater fungal communities from buoy surface, Lake Erie, Ohio, United States - Buoy 2 MA122 | ecosystem: Environmental > Aquatic > Freshwater > Lake > Lake biofilm | place: USA...
CGATCGAACTCGACGTGCCCGCCTGCGAGGTCACGGCGTTCATCGGGCCCTCGGGCTGCGGAAAGAGCACCTTCCTGCGGTGGATCAACCGCATGAACGACACGATCCCGAGCGCGCGCGCCGAGGGCACGCTCGACCTCCACGGGCAGGACCTGCTGTCGCGCTCGCTCGACGTGGTCGATCTGCGCCGGCGGGTGGGCATGGTGTTCCAGAAGCCGAATCCGTTCCCGAAGTCGATCTACGACAACGTGGCCTTCGGGCCGCGGCTTCACCGCACCTACGCGCGGGCCGAGCTTGACGAGCTCGTCGAGCAGAGCCTGCGCCAGGCCGCGATCTGGAACGAGGTCAAGGACCGTCTCCACTCCTCGGCGCTCGGCCTCTCGGGCGGGCAGCAGCAGCGCCTCTGCATCGCCCGCGCGATCGCGGTCGGGCCCGAGATGCTGCTGATGGACGAGCCCTGCTCGGCGCTCGACCCGAAGTCGACCCTCGCGATCGAGGAGCTCATCGAGGAGCTGGCCAACCGCTACACCATCGTGATCGTCACCCACAACATGCAGCAGGCCGCCCGCGTGTCCGACCGGACGGCGTTCTTCTTCGAGGGCCGCCTGATCGAGTCCGGCACTACCGAATCGATCTGGAACAAGCCGAAGAACAAGCAGACCGAGGACTACATCACCGGCCGCTTCGGCTGATCCGCGGGAACCCTCCGATGCCCGTCCACCTGCAGACCCGACTCATCGACCTCCGCCGCAACCTGCTCGCCCTCGGCGCCCTCGTCGAGCAGCGGGTTTCGGGCATCATCGAGGTCATCCGCGACGGCGACACCGAGCTCGCCCGCTCGATCCGCGCCGGCGACGCCGAGATCGACCAGCTTCAGCTCGACATCGAGAACGAGTGCATGCGCCTCCTCGCCCTCGGAAGCCCGGTCGCGAGCGATCTCCGCCTGATCCTGACCGCGATGCGCGTCTCCAACGAGCTCGAGCGCGTCGCCGACATGGCGAAGGGGATCTCGAAGCGCGTGATCCGCCTCGTCGAGAGCGGCAACTACCGCTATCCGCCGGCCCTCGTGCAGATGGCCGAGGCGGCGCGGCAGATGCTCGGCGACGTCCTCATCGCCTTCTCGAACGAGGACATCAAGCTCTGCCTCGAGATCCGCCGGGCCGACAGCTACGTCGACCAGCTGAACCGCGAGGTGGTGGCCTGGGCGCGCGAGTGGATCGAGCAGGACGTCGACAAGACCGCGGCCGCGATCGAGCTCCTCGCGGTCAGCCAGCGCGTCGAGCGCCTCGCCGACATCGTGACCGCCATCGCCGAGGACACCGTCTTCCTCGTCGAGGGACGGCTCGTCCGCCACGGCGCCGAGTGACGCCTGCGACGGTCGCGCGGGCCGCGCGGCCGCCCGACCCGCGGATGTACGGCTTCTCAGCGCTTTTCGACGTCGCCGGCTCGCTTTTCCCCGGGCCCGGGGTACCGTTCCGCAGGCGGCGGAGCCGTCCGTACCTCACAGCCCGAAGACGCGAAAGAGAAAGCGAAGAGCCGCACCGTGCGCGTTCCTGCGCCCAGATTCCGCATGACCACCGACGATCGCGCCGAGCGCGTCGTCGAGGCGGTGCGTCCGCGGCCCGATCCGCGCGCGGAGCGCGTGTTCCGGCAGGCCGTGGCCCACGAGATGCTGCAGGCGAGGCAGCACGGGCGCGCGCCCACGCTCGACCCCGATGACCCGCGCTGGCGGCTCGCGAGCGAGACCGCGCTCGCGCTGCAAGGCACCGTGCTTCCCTTCGAGGACCGACGTCGCCTGCTCGCGCTCGCGCAGCGGCTCGGGATCCGCGCCTTCGACGCCAACCTCATCGTCGCCGTCGTGCAGGACCGCGCGCGTCGCGGCGAACCGATCGCCACCGGCGCGGCGACGATCGCCATGGTGCCCCGTCCGCAGCAGGAATCGGGAGATTCCGCGCGATTCTGGATCGCGGCGGTGGTCGCGGCGATGGCGATCGACGCCATCCTCGTCGCGTGGCTCATGTTCAGCTGAGCGCTACTTCGCGCCCGCTCCCGGCTCGCCCGACTCGGGCAGCAGCCGCACCTCGTCGTCATCCTCGGCGACCGCGAAGCCGAGCTCAAGCAGCGCCGAGCGCGCGGCGCGCTGCTCGGCGGCCTTCTTGCTCGTGTCCCACGAGGCGCCGTAGCGCCTGCCGCCGATCTCGACCGCGACTTCGAAGCACTTGGCGTGATCGGGACCCTTCTCGTCGAGGATGACGTACGAGGGCATGCCGAGGTCGCGGCGCTGCAGGCACTGCTGCAGCACGCTCTTGAAGTTCTGCTGGTGGCCGAGGCGCGTCGACGACTCGATGCGATCGCTCAGGCGCCCGAGGACGAAGGCGCGCGCCGACTCGAGGCCACCGTCGAGATAGATCGCGCCGACGACCGACTCGAAGAGCGCCGCGAGCAGCGACTGCGGCAGGTCGCGGCGCGAACCCATGCCCTTGCCGAGCTGAACCGCGTCGGCGAGCCCGAGCTCGATCGCGACCTCGGCGCACACGCGCCGGCTGACCGCGTTCGACTTGATCTTGGTCAGTTCGCCCTCGAGCTCGCTCTCGAAGCGGCGATAGAGGTGCTCGCAGACGATGGCGCCGAGGATGGCGTCGCCGAGGAACTCGAGCCGCTCGTTGCTTGCGACGCGCGTCGTCGAGATCGACGCGTGCACGAGCGCGAGCTCGAGGAGCCCTCGCTCCGTGAACCGATAACCAATGCGTTGCTCGACTTCGCCGAGCGTGATCGCCTCGTCCATGTGCCTGCGGTCCTGCGACCGCCCCCGCATCGTCGAGGCGCGTGCTCCAGACGTCGCGAACGCCGCGGCGCATGGAGGACAGGCATCGACCGGCCCAATCTACGGCAAGTGATCGGTCGGCGGAGGCTCGGCGTCGAGCCCGCGCGGCCGATTTGGCGAATTCCAACAGTCCGAGAGCCCTCCGATCCATTGCTTCAGGGATCGTCGCGGCGACCCTCTTGCCCTCGAGGCCGGCTTCGGGTAGCCTCACCGACCCGCCAGAGAGGCCCTGCCATGCATTACCCCCACAAGATCAGCCGTATCAAGAAGGTGCGCGCCACCGGCTTCCGCAAGCGCATGTCGACCCGCAAGGGCCGCAAGATCATCAACTCGAAGCGTCGTCTCGGCCGCGCGATCCGCGTGCGCTGACCGCTTCCTCCGCGTGAACGACCGCGACGCCGTCCCGATCCCGGGCGGCGTCGCTCATTTCCCGCGCGGAGCTTTCCCGTTCCGGCGTCGCGTTGGCCGACGAAACGGCGCACCTTCGCGACGAAACGCATGCCTTCGCCCCGGCCCTCCCTCCCCTGCCGCCATCTCGTCCTGATCGGCCTTCGCGCCGCGGGCAAGACCACGCTCGGCGAACGGCTCGCGCGCGAGTTCAGGATGCCGGCGGTCGATCTCGACGACCGCACGCGCGCGCGGCTGGGCGCCGAGAGCGTGCGCGCGGCGTTCGCGGCGGTCGGCGAGACGAAGTTCCGCGAGGCGGAATCGGAGGCGCTCGCCGCTGCGATCGACGCCGCTCCGAGCGTCCTCGCCCTCGGGGGCGGCACGCCGACCGCGCCCGGAGCGGAGGCGATCCTCGGCCGCGCGCGCGCGGAGCGGCGGGCGGTGGTCGTCTTCCTCGATCCGCCGCTTGACCTTCTCGCGCGGCGCCTCGGCGCCGACGCCGGAGACAGGCCGAGCCTCACCGGGCGCGGAGTCGTCGAGGAGATCGCAGATGTGGCGTCGCGACGGCGCGGGCTCTACCTGAGCCTCGCCGACATCGTGGTGACGGAAGCGGTCGAATCGGACGCCGCGTTTCAGGCGCTTGCCGCGCGGGCGCGCGAGCGCCTGCTCTGAAGCACGGTCGCGAGCGTCATCGGGATCGCGGCCTCGGGATCCTGCGCAGGCGCCGGGCGGAGCCAACCCTGCGCGAGGTGGCGCGACAACATCTCGCGGGCGCCGGTGGCGAAGGTCTCGAACTCGACGCAGACGCGGCGCGGACCGGGGTCGTCGAGCTGGTCGAACACGCGCACGACGCGCGCGGTCGCCGCGATCGGCTTCGGGCAGCCCGGCAGTTCGATCTCGACGGCGATCGTGTCGCCGGCGCTGCAGGCTTCGTCGAGCTCGATGCGCGCGCCACCGAGGCTCACGTCGTAGAGATGGCCGTGGCGGACGAGGCCATCGCCGTCCGAGGCCGGGTTCGGTTCCGATGGGCGAACGGACACCGACGAATACATCGGGTCGACCTCGAACCTCGGAAAGCGCCGTCGTTCGCCATTCGCAGCCATCGCAGGGACCCCTCTGTTGGCGGGCGCGACACCCGCGGACGATCTATCGACCGCCACCGGACAACTCTGGGAGATTTCGACCCTCTGTCGGGCGATCACCCCGGTTCTGAGGCGATTCCCGCCCGATCGAAGCCGCCGGACGCGTCGTGGAGCCGCTAGGGTGCGCGGCGTGTCCGCCGCCGACCCTCGACTTCCCTCGCCCGCACCGATCCTGACGGCGGCGGATGCGCCGATCGCGCCGCTTGCCGGACGCACGGTCGCGATCCTCGGCTACGGGAACCAGGGGCGCGCGCACGCGCTCAATCTGCGCGACTCAGGCGTCCGCGTCGTCGTCGGCGGGCGGCCCGGGAGCGCGCGGATCGATGCGGCGCGGACCGAGGGTTTCGACGCGCTTCCACTTCCCGAGGCGGCTGCGAAGGCCGACCTCGCCGTGGTCGCGCTGCCCGATCAGGCGCAGCCGGCCGCGTGGGGCCGCTGGATCGAGGACGCGCTTCCGAAGGGCGCGGTCGTCGGCTTCGTCCACGGCTTCGCGATTCGCTTCGGGTTCATCGCGCCGCGCGAAGACCTCGGCGTCGTGCTGGTCGCGCCGAAGGGGCCGGGCGCGACCGTGCGCGCGCGGTACGAGGAAGGCCGCGGGATTCCCGCCCTCGTCGCCGTCGAGCGCGAGAACGCCCGCGGCGAGGCGCGCGCCCTCGCGCTCGCGTGGGCGGCCGGCATCGGCTGCGCGCGCTGTGGGCTCATCGAGACGACCTTCGCCGCCGAGGCCGAGAGCGACCTCTTCGGCGAGCAGGCGGTGCTCTGCGGCGGGCTGCTCGCCCTCGTCCACGAGGCGTACGCGCTCCTGATCGAGGCGGGATATCCGCCCGAAGTCGCCTACATCGAGTGCTGCCACGAGGTGAAGCAGGTCGCCGACCTCCTCTACGCGCGCGGACCCGACGGCATGCGGCGCGCGATCTCCGACACCGCCGAGTACGGCGCCTTCGTGGCCGAGAAGACGCTCGTCGACGAGCATCTGCGGGCGAAGCTGCGCGGCCTCCTCGCCGACGTGCGCAGCGGCGCGTTCGCGCGGCGCTTCATGCAGGACCACGACGGCGGGCATCCCGAGTTCGGCGCCTGGCGGCGCGCGGCGTCGGGCCACCCGATCGAGGCGCCGAGCGCGCGGGTCCGGGCGATGATGCCGTGGCTTGCCGACGCATGATGGACGGCCGCGCCGCGGGCCGATAGAGGCGCCGTGACCATCCTGCAGGCGATCGTCCTCGGCCTCGTCGAAGGCATCACCGAGTACCTCCCGGTGAGCTCGACCGGCCACCTCATCCTGACGGCGTGGCTGCTTGGCCTGAGCGACGATCCCGCGCGCAAGCAGGCGGTCGACGCGTTCAACGTGATCGTGCAGGGCGGCGCGATCCTCGCGGTGCTCGGGCTCTACCGGACGCGCGTCGCCGCGATGTTCGCCGGGATCGGCGGCCGCGACGAGGCGGGCCGCGCGCTCTTCCTGAAGCTCGTGATCGCCTTCCTGCCGGCCGCGGTGCTCGGCGTCCTGCTCGACGACTGGATCGAGGAGCGGCTCTTCCAACCGGTGCCGGTGCTCGTCGCGCTCGGCGGCGGCGGCGTGCTCCTTCTCGTGCTCGCGCCGTGGATCCGCACGCTCGTCGCGCGCGAGGAAGGCGAACGCGACGACTTCACGAACCTCTCCTACCGCGCCGCGCTCGCGATCGGCCTCATGCAGACGCTCGCGATGTGGCCGGGCACCTCACGCTCGTTCATGACGATCCTCGGCGGGATCCTGCTCGGGCTCTCGCCGCGCCGCGCCGCGGAGTTCAGCTTCCTGCTCGGGCTCCCGACCCTCGGCGGCGCGTGCCTCTACAAGCTCGCGAAGGCGGGGCGCGACGATCCCGCGGCGTTCGTCGAGGCGCTCGGCGGGCCCGTTCCGATCCTCGTCGGGATCGCGGTCGCGACGCTCTCGGCCGCGCTCGCGATCAAGTGGCTCGTCGGCTACCTCTCGCGCGGCGGATTCGCGGCGTTCGGGTGGTGGCGCGTCGCCGTCGCGGTCGTGCTCGGCGTCGGGCTCTTCAGCGGGCAGATCCGCCTCGGCGGCGACTGACGCGGATCCGGGGCCAGGCTCTGCCTAGAGCTCGGAGTACGAACCGCTCACCGGCTCGCCGAGCGCGGGGCGGAACTTCTCGACGAGCGTCTCGACCTTGAGGCGCGTCTCGGCGGGATCGTCGCCGATCCCGACGACGCCCTCGAGCTCGAAGTAGTTGCCGAGCCCGGCGACGGCGTCGAAATGGATGCGCACGTTCTCGATCATCCAGAGCTCGCGGCGCTTGACGATCACCTTGGTCACCGTGCGCGCGAGCAGCGGCCAGCGGATCGCGACCTGCTCCTCGTCGAGGCGGGTCCAGCGGCTCGTGCGGGCGACGGCGCGGTCGGGGCGGTCGTACCAGATCCATTCTACGCGGCTTGCGCCGAGCGCGTCGGCCGCCGAGCCCGGGATCGCGTCGCGCTCGGTGCGCTTCTTGAGCCGCCCCTCGGGAACCGCGACGTACTCGTCGGTCTGAAGCAGCACCGCCGCCTGGCGCGCGCGCAGCAGGTTGCAGGTGGCGCGCGCGAGCTCGAGATCGCGGAGCTCGGCCTTGTACTCGATGTTCTTCATGCGAATCGCGCCGCGCGCCCCCGGGGTTCGATGCAGGTTGACGCAGCCTACCGCGGGTCGCCGGCGCGGAGCACCGCGTCGCGCGCGGCCTTCGCCGCCTCGGGGTCCTGCGGCGGAAGCGCCGCGGCGACCCGCGCGAGCTGCCGCTCGGCCTCGAGACGGTCGGAAACCTCGAGCATGCGCTCGGGGCAGCTTGCGTAGGGCGTGATCCGGTAGACGCGCCAGAGGCCGTTCGAGTCGAGCGGTTCGCCGGCGAACCAGACCGCGCGCTCGGTGGTGCCGAGCCCGACCTCGACGAGGCGCGAAGCGTCGCGCAGGAGGTCCTGCGTCTCACAGCGGACCCAGGATTCCTTCAGCGAGAGCGTCGTCGCGCGCTCCCAGGTCGCGATGCGCAGGTAGGTGCGCTCGCTCGGCAGCTTCGAGAGCGGGACCACCACGCGCTCGACGCGCACATCGACCTGTCCGTCGCCGGGGCCGGTCGTCGCGGTCGAGGCGACGAGGATCTCGTCGCGCGCGAGCAGGCTGCCGCCGAGGAACCAGGCGAGGCCGGCCGCAAGCACGACGAAGGCCGCGATGCGGAGGGCGAGATTTCGGAAGCCGAGCAGGACCTGGGACACGGGTCGCGGAGTCTACGCGAGACCGGCGCCGGCGAGTTCCGCGACGAAGCGCGCCTCGTCCCAGATCTCGACGCCGAGTTCCTTCGCTTTCGCGAGCTTGCTGCCCGCCTCCTCGCCGGCGACGACGACGGAGGTCTTCTTCGACACGCTGCCGGCCACCTTCGCGCCCGCGCGCTCGAGGATCTCGGTCGCCTCGGTGCGGCCGAAGCGCGCGAGCGTTCCGGTGACGACGAAGGTGCGTCCTGCGAACGCGTTGCTGCCGGCCTCGACCGGCTTCGGCTCGCGGCTCGTGAGGTCGACGCCGACCGCGGCGAGGTCGGCGAAGATGCGGCGCGCCTCGTCGGAAGCGAGCCATGCGGCGACAGACTTCGCGGTCACCTCGCCGAAATCGTCGAGCTGCGCGAGATCGGCTTCGGTCGCGGCGAGCAGCTCGTCGGCGCTGCGAAAGCGCCGCGCGAGCGTCTTCGACGCGCTCGCGCCGACATGCTTGATCCCGAGCCCGGCAAGCGCCCGGGCGAGCCCGCGTTCGCGCGCGGCGGCGACCGCCGAGGCGACGATGCCGGCGGCGAGCTTGCCGACGCCCTCCTTCTCGACGCGCCGGATCGCCGCGGCGACCTTCTCGTCGACGTCGTGGCCCTCGCTCTCGGCGCGGGCGCGCGCGCGCGCGACGGCGAGCGTGCGCGTGAGGACCAGCGGCTCGAGCCGGAACACGTCGGCGAAGTCGCGGACGAGCCCGGCGTCGACGAGCGCGTCGACGATCTCCTCGCCGAGCCCATCGATGTTCATCTGGTCGCGGCCGACGAACCACTTGAGGCGTTCGCGGAAGCGCGCCGGACACATCGGGTTCGCGCAGTAGAGCTTCGGGCCCTCGCGCTCGACGGCGCCGCGGCATTCGGGGCAGCGGGACGGCGCCTCGATCGGCGTCTCGGCGCCGGTGCGGCGCTCGACGAGCGCGCGCACGACCTGCGGAATGATCTCGCCGGCCTTCTCGACGACGACATGGTCGCCGATGCGGAGGTCGCGGCGCTGGATCTCCTCGATGTTGTGAAGCGTCGCGTGCTGCACGGTCGAGCCGGCGACGAACACCGGCTTCATCGAGGCCCGCGGCGTGATGGTGCCGCCCTTTCCGACCTGCCACTCGACCTTCTCGAGAACGGTTTCCTTCTGCTCGGCGGGATACTTGAAGGCGACCGCCCAGCGCGGGCTCTTCGCGGTGAAGCCGAGGCGCTCCTGCTCCTCGAAGCGGTCGATGCGCACGACCATGCCGTCGACGGCGAAGTCGAGGCCCGCGCGCGCGCCGGCGAACCCGTCGATCACGCGCGCGGCCTCGTCGACCGAGGCGATGCGGCCGCCGATCGAGGAGACGGGCACGCCGAGCTCCTTCAGGTAGGCGACGAAATCGGAGTGCGCCGTGAGCGCGGGAAGCCCCTCGCCCTCGCCGCGCCCGTGCGCGACGAACGAAAGCCGCCGCTCGGCGACGACCTTCGGATCCTTGTTCTTCAGCGTGCCGACGCAGGAATTGCGGGCGTTCGCGAAGAGCGCCTCGCCGTGGCGCTCGCGCTCGGCGTTGATGCGCTCGAACTCGCGGACGGGCATGAAGATCTCGCCGCGCACCTCGAGGACGCGCGGCACGCCGCCCCACTCCGCCTTTCGCGGCGCGCGCAGCCGCAGCGGGATCGCGCGGATCGCCCGCACGTTCGCGGTGACGAGGTCCCCCTTCTCGCCGTCGCCACGCGTGACCGCCTCGACGAGCGCGCCGTCCTCGTAGCGAAGCGAGATCGCGAGGCCGTCGACCTTGGGGTCGGCGAAGAGCGCCGGGCCGCCGTCGAAGAGGCCGCCGCCTGGGCCGAGCGCCTCGGCGCAGCGCGCGTACCAGGCGCGCAGGTCGTCGAGCGAGTAGGTGTTGTCGACCGAGAGCATCGGCACGCGGTGGCGGCGTGTCTCGAACTCGCCTTCGAGCGCGGCGCCGCCGACGCGCTGGGTCGGCGAGTTCGGGTCGGCGAGCTCGGGGTGGCGCGATTCGAGGGCGGCGAGCTCGGCGAGCAGCGCGTCGAACTCCTGGTCGCTCATGAAGGGCGCGGCGTCGACGTAGTAGGCGGTGTTCGCGCGCGTGAGGAGGTCGCGCAGCTCGGCGATGCGGGCGGCGTCGGCGTCGCGGTCGGATGCGTGGTGGCGGGGCTTCGTCATGCCTCGGGCCGGCGCCGGAGACTACCACGGTCTCCGGACGCGCCGCCGCCGCGGGAATCCGGGGACTTGGCCCGGTGGTTCCCGCGGCGGCAGCCGTCGCGATGCGTGGTGCGCGATTCGATCAGGGTGCGGTCGCGTCGTCGGACGCGCCGCTTGGAACCGCGTCCTCCACTGGCTCGACCGTCGGGCCACCGGTGCCCGGGTTCTTCGGGCCAAACCCCGGCCGCGCGAACAGCCCGATCTCGAACTCGGAGAAGGGATCGCCAAGCACGTTGATGCCGACCGCCTGCGCGGACGGATCGAGGTCGACGCGGCCGCTTCCGTTCCCCTGGCGGAGGAAGAGGAGCGACAGCGGGCCGAACGGCTGCGGATCCGACTCTTCGAAGGTCAGGCTCGAGCCCGCGAACGGCAGTTCGAGGATCGAGCACGGCAGCGCCGTCGCATCGGTGCCGTCGAACTCGAAGAAGCGGTAGACGTGTTCGCCGGTGTTCGCGGTCGTGAAGTTGGCGAACGTGGTGTAGCCGGGCCAGTACGGCGGCTCGCTCGTCGCCCAGGTTCGGACGAGCGGCATCACGTAGCGCGCGAGCGTGTTCGGCCCGGCGGGGCTCGATGGAACGCCCTGGAAGCAGCTGTAGCCGGCGGCGGAGATGAAGAACGGCAGCACGCCGCCATGCTCGAGCCCCTGCGGCCCGTCGAGCTCTTCGCCGTACGCCTTCCGGTACTGGAACTGCGACGGCCAGCCTGCGGGAGTCTTGCCGATCTCGCGATGCGTCCAGCCGATCAGCCGGTCGCCGCGGCACTCGCTGCTGACGCGGATCGAGCCGTTGAAGATCCGCGCAGGGAAGCCCGGCGTCAGGGCTTCCCCGAATCCGATGTGGAGCGCCTGCCCGGGCAGCAGTCCGCCCGTGACGAGATCGGCGCCCGCGGGATTGCCGAAGTGGTCGAAGTACTCGATCGTGACATCGCCGGTGATGGCGAGGCCGACGTTCGTCACATGCACGCGGGTGTCGATGAAGGGCTCGTCCGCGCCCTTCGGCTCGATGCGGGTGATGTCGCAGCCGCGGAGGGTGCCGAAGCCGATCGCGCCGGGCCAAGTGGCCATCGCCGACGAGACCATGCGCAGGCGGCGGCCGAAGTTGAGATTGCGGTTCGACTCGCCCGCGGGGTCGTCGCCGAACGCGTCGATGACGAGCGCGTCGCCGACGAGCGGTCGCGTGATCGGCGGGCCCTTCGGTTCCGTCGGTGGCTCGGGCACGGGAATCACCGCGACGGTGAAGTCGAAGTCGTAGTTCCCGTTGAAAGTCGCGGAGAGCCGGTGCAGCGCGACCCAGAGCCGGTCGTAGACGATCGACCCGCGGGGCGGCAGGTTGAGCGTGTCGGCGATGACGTTGACGGGCGCGACTCCGGACGCGGTCGCGAACACCAGCAGGCCGGCGAGCACGGGCGCGTCGTTGGGATTGGCGATGGTGAGGATCGGCGCCGAGCCGTTGTCGAAATCGCTCGACGACGTGTTGGTGAAGCGGAAGGGCCCGCCGTAGATCGCGCCGCCCGGCTCGATGGCCGCATTGCGCTCGCCCCAGTGGAGCTGCTGGTACGAGCCTTCGCCCGGCCCCTGGCGCACCTGGCCGTTCACAGGGCTGACGGTGACGTCGGGATCGGTCGCGACGCCCCAATGCGGCACGGCGATCGAGTCGAAGTAGTGCAGCGTGGCGCCGACGATGCCGGGATGCCCCTCGGTGGTCACGCGGATGTGCGCCGAGCCGACGCCGGGGCCGCCGTTCGCAGCGAGCGGGCTCGCGTCCATCGCGTGCGTGCCGTCGGGCGGGATCACGACCTGCACGGTCGAGCCCTGCTGGGTGCCGTCCGGCGCGAAGAAGCGGATGTCGACGCTGACCGCGACATCCGGATCGGGGTTGTTGACGACGAGCGCGCTGCTGAAGGCGCCGAGTGCGCGCTGGATGCCGGTCCCGAACGCTCCCGGCGGATTCCAGAAGAGGCCGGCAGCGACCTTGTCGCGCTCCGGGTGCGCCTGCAGGCGCGTCGACGAGTGTGCGAATGCGTACTCGCCGACGTTCGTGATCGCGTCCGACGGCGAGCGGTGGTCGCCCGAAGGCGCGGGATCGGGCGGGCAAAGGGACTGGGCGCGCGCCGCTGCGGGCAGCGCGAGCGCCACGACGAGCGTGGCCGCGAGATGGATGGGATGCATGGTTTCTCCTTGGGACTTCGACCGGGCGACGCAGCCCAAGTCCGGTGGAAGAGGCGCCATCCGCGCCTTCCGTACAGGCGGTCGCGCCGATGTCTTCGGATCGCCCGCACGGCGTACCATGCGGCCATGCCCACCTACGTCTACGCGGTCGTCCTGCCCGACGGCAGCCTCGGCGAGCACTTCGAGGTCTCGCAGCGGATGAGCGATCCGCCGCTCGATCGGCACCCGGAGTCCGGCGAGCCGGTGCGCCGCGTGCCGCAGGTGCCGATGCTCGGGGGGCAGCACTCCTCGGCCGCGGACAAGCGCAAGACGTCGGACGCGAACCTCGGGCGCCTCGGCTTCACCAAGTACCAGAAGGTGGGCGACGGGAAGTACGAGAAGACGGCGGGCGAGGGGCCGAAGTCGATTTCGCGCGACTGAACGGAAAACAGATGCGACGCGACGGAAGCCGCGACGGGAGTCGCGCGGGGAGCCGTCCGCTCCACCCATCGGTGCACGGCACGTGCCGGGCAGTGCCTGGCACTGCCCGGCACGTGCCGTGCACGCCCTGCTGCTTGGGGAAGCGGTTGCGAGGCACGCGGGGAGGTCGGTTGGAGCCTCTCTCAGGAAGTACCCGGCAGGTGGCAGGCAGTGCCTGGCACTGCCCGCCACCTGCCGGGCACCGTCGATTGGGGTCGGCGAGGAGTTTGAGGAGTTACGCGATCCCGCGCGCGCGCAGCATCCCGAGCGCCGCCCGGATGTCGCCCACGCGGTCGTCCCCCGCCTCGCGCTCGACCGACAGCCGGATTGGCGCCGGCACCTCTGCGAGCGCTGCGAAGAACGCGTCCCAGTCGACCGCGCCTGTTCCCGCGCGGACCTCGCTTCCCCAGGTTCCCGGCACCTTCGTCGGCAGTGCATCCTTCACATGCACCTGCGCGATCCGCGGCGCAAGCGCGCGCACGGCCGCCACCGGATCGCCCATGCCGTAGAGGATCATGTTCGCCGGGTCGAAGTTGACGCCGATCGAGCGGTCTCCGAGCGCGTCAAGAGCCTCCGCGAGCGTGTGCGCCGACTCCTGCCCGGTCTCGAAGGCGATGCGCGCGCCGTGGCGGGCGAACATCGCCGCGATCTCCCGCAGGCGCCCGAAGAGCCGGTCGCGCTCGGCGCCGGGCTCGTGCGGAATGAACCCGGCGTGGAAGGTGACGAGGCGGATCCCGTTCGCCCCGGCGAGGGCCGCCACCTGCTCCGCACGCGCATGGGTCGCCGGCCAGGTGGCGTCGGGCACAACGCCGCCGGTCGCGCGGATCGTGTCGAGGGTCGAATAGTCCTCGTCGACCGTCTCGAGCATGCCGCTGACGACCTCGATGCCGGCGGAGCGAAGCGCCTCGAACACGCCGACCCACGCCTCGGGCTTCTCGACGATCGGCGTGAGCGCGAGCTGCACCGCGGTCGCGCCGGTCGCGCGCAGGCGCTCGACCAGTTCGGCGGTCGAGGCGGGCTGGAGGCTCCAGGAACAGACGGCGGCGGGCGCGGGGACGATCGGCATGGAGGGAGCAATCTACGCGGGAGCGAAGGGTGCGAGGTTCCGGGACCCGCGCCGACCCGCGCTCGCCGGCGGATTCGCGCGCGCGCCGGGCCAAGCGCGGCGGGGCTGCGACTACGATGCGTCTCCTCAGAGCAACGCCGAAGTGGACGCAGCCGATCTCAATCCCCCGACCGGTCCCGGCGCCGCGGACCGACCGCCGCGCGGAGCGGCCGACCCGCTGCAGACCGGACCGAGCGTGCGCCGCCCGTCCCGGCCGCCGACGCGGCTCGAGCGCCTCGAGGCGTGGGCGAGCCGCCTGTCGATCCGGAACAACTTCTGGCACAAGGTCTTCTCGCTCGTCTGGCTGCCCTACGCGTTCCGCTCGGGCATCCGCATGAGCGAGCTGCGCAAGCTCTCGACCGAGCGCTTCACCGCGGTCCTGCCCTTCCGGCGCTTCAACCGCAACTTCTACGACGCGATGGCCGGCGCCGCGCTTCTCGGCAACTCCGAGGTCGCGGCCGGCATGTACCTCTTCTCGGTCTGCGGCGGCGACTACACCGTGGTCTGCAAGGAGATGAAGTACCGCTTCCTGCGCCCCTGCCTCGGACCGGCGGTCTACCGCGTGGTGAAGAGCGAGGATGTCGCCGAGAAGCTCGAGTCGGGCAGCGAGTTCAACATCGCGCTCGAGCTCGAGATCTACCAGCAGCAGATCACGAAGCACCGCCCCGAGGTCCTCGTCGGGCGCTGCGACATCGTCTTCCACTGCACGCCGAAGTCGATGGTCCGCGAGCGCGACGAACGCCGTCGCGCGCGCCATGAGCGCAAGGCGGCGCAGCAGTCGGCGCAGCAGGCCGGCGAAGCGGGTCCGGGCGCCGGCTGATGGATCGCGCCGCGCGCACCATCCTCGGCGGCTTCGCCCTCGCGACCAGCTGGACCTGGTGCATCGGCATGTTCGCGCCGGTCCTGATCGGCTCGCTCTTCGGCTGGCCGGGCGTGCTTGCGTTCGCGATCCCGAACATCCTCGGCTGCGCGCTCTTCGGCTACCTGCGCAGCGCCGAGCGCTCGCGCGCGGAGACGCGCGACCACGCGCCGGCGATGGCGCTCTTCTCGGGTGCGACGGTGGCGTACCAGGTGTTCTTCGCGGGCTTTCTCTGGGGCGTGCCGCTCGCCGAGACGCTGCGCGCGAGCGAGGGCGAAGGCCGCATGCTCGCGTCGGGCGCCGTGCTCGCGCTCGCCGTCCTCTTCGCGTCGCTTCCGCGCCACGCGCTGTGGATGCTTGCGGCGATCGCCTTCCCGCTGAGCCTCGTCACCTTCGCGCTGCTTCCGTGGGAGGGTTTCCACGGCATGCAGACGCAAGGCGAATGGTCGCTCGGGCAGCTCGCGCTCGTTCTCCCGACCATCGTCTTCGGCTTCATGCTCTCGCCGAACCTCGACCTCACCTTCCATCGCGCGCGGCAGGAGGTCGACGAGGGCGGGCGGCCCCACCGCTTCGCCGTCTTCGGCGTCGCGTTCGCGTCGATGCTCGCGCTGACCTTCGCCTACGCCTCGATCACCGGCGGCGTGAACAGCCCGGCGGTGCGCGCCCACATGACGGTGCAGCTCGTGCTGACCGCGGCGCTCCACCTCTCGGAACTGCAGGGCGCCCGCATTGGCCGGACGCCGCGCCTCGCGATCGCCTCGGGCGCGGCCCTCCTCGGGGTCGGCGCCGCGGTGCTCGCGCCCGACCGCGACACCTACTTCCGCTTCCTCGGGCTCTACGGCCTCGCCTTCCCGGCCTACGCGGCGCTCGCGCTCCGCTCGGGCGGGCGCCCCGGGGTCGTCGGGCTGGTCGCGCTGGCGGTGTCGGTCGCGGCCGCGGCGCCGATCGTCGATCACGCCTTCCTCGAGGGCCCCGACCTCCTCGCCCCGCTCGGGGTGGTGATCCCGATCGCGGCGGTCGTTCTCTTCGGCGGGCGGAAATCGCCGAAAACCGCCTGAAGGACGGTTCCTTCGCGCGAGCCCGGCGCGTAGCGTGCCGATCGATCGTCACGACGAGCCGACGCGCGATGGCGAACCCGCTCCAGCCCATCCCCCGCAAGGACTTCAACTACGCCGCGGCGCTGCATCTGCTGAACCGCGCGGGGTTCGGCGGCACGCCGGCGCAGGTGATCGCGCTGCAGGAGCTCGGGCCCGAGAAGGCGGTCGACTTCCTCGTCGACTTCGAGGACCTCCCCCGCTCCGGCCCGAACGCCGAGTTCCGCGGCGACATCATGCGCGAGCTCTCGGCCGAGGAGCGCGAGTCGCTGCGGCGCGCGCGCGCGGCCGGCGACGAGGAGACCGTCGCTCGCTTCGAGCGCGAGCGGCAGGAACGCCAGCGCAACGACCGCACCCAGCTGCGCGAGATGCAGAAGTGGTGGCTTGCGCGCATGATCGAGACCGGCCGGCCGCTCGAGGAGAAGCTCACGCTCCTCTGGCACGGCCACTTCGCGACCGGCTACCGCACGATCGAGAACAGCTACCACATGCTGCTGCAGAACGACTTCCTGCGGCGCAACTGCGCGGGGAACTTCGCCGATCTCGCGCGCGGGATCGTCCGCGATCCGGCGATGCTGAAGTACCTCGACAACGACGAGAACCGCCGCACGAGCCCGAACGAGAACCTCGCCCGCGAGCTGCTCGAGCTCTTCACGCTCGGCGAGGGCAACGGCTACGGCGAGCGCGACATCAAGGAAGGCGCGCGCGCGCTCACCGGCCTCACCTTCCGCGGAAACGCGCCGTTCTTCGACGAGCGCCAGCACGACGGCGGCGTGAAGTCGATCCTCGGCCGCACCGGCAACTTCGGCGCCGACGACTTCGTCTCGATCATCCTCGCGCGGCCCGAATGCTCGCGCTTCATCGCGTGGAAGCTCTACCGCCACTTCGTGAACGACGCGCCCGCGCTCGGCCGCGACGGCCGCGAGACGATCGAGCGGCTCGCGAAGTCGATCCGCGACGCCCGCTACGACCTCCGGCCGGCGCTGCGCACGCTCTTCCGCTCGCAGCACTTCCACGCGCCGGAGAACCGGCTGTCGGTCGTGAAGAGCCCGGTGCAGCTCGCGGTGCAGACGATCCGCTCGTTCCGCACGCCGACGCGCGACCTCTCGGCGCTCGTCGACGCGGGCGACCTGATGGGGCAGCAGCTCTTCCAGCCGCCGAGCGTGAAGGGTTGGGACGGCGGGCGCGCGTGGATCAACACCGCGACGCTCTTCGTGCGGCAGAACCTCGCGATCTACCTCGTGACCGGCCGGCGACCCGACGGCTCGACGACCGGGGCCGAGCCCTACGACGCGACGCATCTCGTCGCCCACCTCCGCGACGCGCGCGGCGAGCTCGACGCGGCCGACGCCGTGCGCCACCTCGCGACCTTCGCCCTCGGCGGCGCGCCCGCGCCCGAGCGCGTGGCCGCGCTCGAGGAGTTCATCGAATCGCTCGGCGGAACCCTCGACGACGACCGCATCAAGGCGCTGCTCTGCCTCCTCTGCGCCCTGCCCGAGTACCAGCTCTGCTGAGACGGCGACGAACCATGCACGACACCGCCTACACCCGACGCATCTTCCTGCAGCAGAGCTGCGCGCTCGCCTCGCTCGCGGCGACCGTGCCCTGCTTCATCGAGCGCAGCGCGCTCGGCATGCTCGGCGATCCGCTGCTCTCGTCGCAGCCGGGCGTTCCCGACGGCCGCATCCTCGTCGTCGTGCAGCTCGGCGGCGGAAACGACGGCCTCAACACCGTGGTGCCCTTCGGCGACGCCGAGTACTACCGCGCGCGCCCGCAGATCGCTCTGCGCGCGCCGGGCGCGCCGGCCGCGAACGGGCAGACGGCGGCGCTCTCGCTCGACGGCGCGCGCGGGCTCGGACTGCATCCGTCGCTCACGGGGCTCAAGGACCTCTACGACGGCGGACTCGTCTCGATCGTGCAGGGCGTCGGCTACCCGAATCCGAACCGCTCGCACTTCACCTCGATGGACATCTGGCACACCGGCCGCCTCGACGGGAAGGGCTCGGGCTGGATCGGCCGCTACTTCGACAACACCTGCAAGGGAACACCCGTCCCCGAGGGCGCGGTCGCGATCGGCCGGACCGCGCCGCTCGCGATGGAGGGCACGGTGCAGAAGCCGGTCGCCTTCGAGAGCGCGAACCTCTTCCGCTGGACGGGCGAGGATGTCCACGCGCGCCTGAAGGCGCCGTACGACGCGTCGAACCGCGCGGGCGTCGTCGGCGAGGCCGGGCCCGACACCCAGCGCGCGTTCCTCATGCGCACCGCGCTCGACGCGCAGGTCGCGAGCGAGCGGATCCGCACCGCGGTCGCGCGCACGCCGCTCGTCCAGTATCCGGGCCACGGCCTCGCCGGACAGCTGCGCACGATCGGCGCGATGATCCGCGCCGAGATGCCCACGCGCGTCTACTACGCGTCGATGGGAGGCTTCGACACCCACGGCGGCCAGCCGGGCACGCATGCGAACCTGCTGCGCCAGTTCAGCGAGTCGATCGCGGCGTTCCAGTCGGACCTCAAGGCGCAGGGCAACGACCTGCGCGTGGTCACGCTCGTTTTCAGCGAGTTCGGCCGCCGCGTGAAGCAGAACGCCTCGAACGGCACCGACCACGGCACCGCCGCGCCGGTGTTCCTGATCGGGCCGACGGTGCGGCCGGGCGTCTTCGGCGATCATCCGTCGCTCGTCGATCTCGACCAGGGCGACCTCAAGTACGGCGTCGATTTCCGCAGCGTCTACGCGGCGGTCCTCGACGACTGGATGAAGGCGCCGTCCGAGGCGATCCTGCGCGGTCGCTTCGCGCATCCCGGCCTGATCCGACCCGCGTGAGCCGAACGCCTATCCTGCAACCATGCGAACGATCGCCGCCATCGCCTCTGCCGCCACCGCGACCTTCTGCGCGCTCGCCGTCCTGACCGCATGCGGCGACGGCCGGTCGCCGGCGCCTGCGGGCGCCGCGCAAGAATCCGTCGAGAAGGTCGCGCTCGGCGCGCCGATCGACATGCACCTCGTGGTGAAGGGCATGCACTGCGAAGGCTGCGAAGGCGCGATCTGCGGCAAGGTCGAGAAGATCGAGGGCGTGCAGAGCGTGAAGGCGAGCCACGCGACCGAGTCGGTCGAGGTGGTCGCGCCGCCCGAGCAGCGCGCGGCGATCGAGGCCGCGATCAAGCGGCTCGGATACACGGTCGAAGGCTGAGCGAAGGCTGGGCGGGCGCCGTCAGCCGCCGAGCGCGCCGCGCACGGCCGCGACGACCTCCGCGAGCGGCGCCTTCTGCTTGGCGCCCGACGCGTGGATGTGCCCGCCGCCGCCGAAGCGCGCGGCCAGCTGGTTCGTGTCGACGAAGTCGCCGTTCGCGTCGGCGGGCTTCGAGCGGAAACTGAGCTTCACGATGCCCGCCGCGGCATCCTCGACGACGAGCGCCGACACCCGCACCGCGGCGATCTCCATCGGGATGTTGACGATCCCGGCGGTCTCCTCCATGAGGGCGCCGGTGTCGTCGAAGTCGTCGGCGCGCAGCACCATGAGCGCCGCGCGCCCGCCGCCGACCATCTGCAGGCTCGAGAGCGCGCGCGCCTGCAGCTCGACGCGCTCGGCTCGGCTCGACTGCTCGAACTGCTGGTACATCGAGTCCTTGTCGACGCCGGCGTCGAGCATGCGCGCGGCGAGCATGAACTCGCGCGACCGCGCGTTCGGAAAGCGGAACCACCCGGTGTCGGTCGCGAGGCCCATGTAGATCGCCTCGGCGATCGAGAAGCGGCCTTCGGCGTCGGCGCCGGCGCGGAGGTCGACGCCCATCGCGCGCACGAGGTCGGCGAGGAGCGCCGTGCACGAGCCGCACGCCACCTCGACGACCCGACGCTGCGCGACTTCGTCGCCGCGCGCGTGGTGGTCGAAGCCGATCACCCGGCCGGACATCGCGCGCAGGAACGGCGCGAAGACCTCGAGCTGCGTCCACGCGCCGGTGTCGACGACGACGGCGAGGTCGAACGAGCCCTCGGGCAGGCGCGGCGCGCGCGGATCGACATGGACGACCTTGCTCGGGCCCTCGAAGAGGCGAAGGTTCCCTTCGCAGGGGTCGACGACCCAGCCCTCGGCCTCGACGCCGCAGGCGGCGCAGGCGCGAACGACCGCGAGCACCGAGCCCATGGCGTCGCCGTCGGGCTTCTGATGCGTGGTCACCAGCACGCGACGGGCCGCCTTCAGTTCGGCGGCCAGCGACTCGATGGTGGCGTTGGTCTGGTAGGGCACGAGCGGCGATGGTAACGGCTTCGAGGGGCGGAGCGGATCGGCGCTTCGCGCCGCGGCCCACTCGAGATCGTTCGACTGGGCGACCCATTGCTCGAGGATTCAGGCTCTCGGAATGGGCACCCGCCGCCCAGTAGGGCGGCGGCGAACAACCGAGACGACACGCCGGACCTTCACGCCTCGGACGAACGAAGGACGGCGGCGAACCGTCACGAACACCGACATCGCCGATGTTCCAGAGGAACATCGGGTGCCCATTCCCGGAGCAATGGGTCGCAAGACCCAACGATCTCGGCACGATGGAGTCGGCCGAAGGCCGGCGGCGAACCGTCACGAACACCGACATCGCCGATGTTCCGCAGGAACATCGGGTGCCCATTCCCGGAGCAATGGGTCGCAAGACCCAACGATCTCGGCACGATGGCGTCGGCCGAAGGCCGACGGATACGGAATGAGGCATGAGGGATGAGTGGCGACCGAACCGGCGCTTCGCGCCGCGGCCCACCCCAGATCGTTCGACTGGGCGACCCATTGCTCGAGGATTCAGGCTCTCGGAATGGGCACCCGCCGCCCAGCAGGGCGGCGGCGAACAACCGAGACGACACGCCCGACTTCCACACCAACGAACCCACCGGCGGCGACGCACCGCGGGCTCCGATCAACCTCCCCTACCCACCCATCGCGCGCAGCACCGCCGCGCGATCGCCCTCCATCGCGGCGAGCAGCGCGTCGAGCGACTCGAATCGCACCATGCCTCGGACGCGCGCGTGGAAGCGCAGGCGCAGTTCCCAGCCGTACCAGTCGAGCGGAAGCGCGAGCGCGGAGCCGTCGGCCGCGAGCACGGTCGCCTCGCAGGTGCGCGCGCTCTCGCCGAAGGTCGGCTTCGTGCCGACCGAGATCGCGGCGATCGGTGCGCGGCCATCGGGAAGCACCGCGCGGCCCGCGTAGACGCCGTCCGCAGGCAGCAGCCGGCCGCACGCGTCGAGGTTCGCCGTCGGCCATCCGATCGTCCGTCCGCGCTGGTCGCCGCGCGCGGTGAGGCAGCGGAGCTCGTACGGTCGCCCGAGGACGCGCGCGGCGTCCGCGACCTCGCCGGCCGCGACGAGCGTCCGCACCGTCGAACTGCGCGCCTCGACCTCGCGACCATCGCCAAGCCGCACCCGGACCGGCATCGCCTCGACGACGCGGAAGCCCCGGCTTCGCCCGAGTTCGCGGAGCGTTTCCACGCTTCCCGCGCGCCCCTTCCCGAACCGAAAATCGGGGCCCTCGACGAGCACCTCGAACGGCACGCGCTCGCGAAGCCAATCGACGAACTCCTCAGCAGCCCGTCCGAGAAGCGACGCATCGGGAGTCAGCTCGACCACCTCGTCCACAAGCCCCGACACGCGCAGCAGTTCCGCCCGCTCGGCCGAGTTGGTCAGCCGGACCGGCGCGCGCCCGGGGGAAAGGACCGCCGCCGGAAGGGGTTCGAAGGTGACCGCCGAGACGCTCCCGCCGGGGGCCGCCTCGCGGGCGAGCTCGAACAAGCGTCGGTGCCCGAGGTGAAATCCATCGAAATTGCCGATGACCGCTGCCTGCATGGGCTCCGTCCGGCCGCCGGTCGGTTGGCGGGCGTGGCTATCCTGTACCCCTTCCGCTCTTCTGGAACATACCCGAAATGACCCGCGCTCCTTCCACGCAGGCCGAGCAGGCCGCTCCTGACGCCGGCGGCATCGTCGACGAACTCGCCCACACCTTCCGTGCAACCGCGGAAAGCGTCGTGCCCTGGTTCGTCTCCCAGATGCCGCCGATGTACTTCCAGGACACCGACCGCGCGAGCCAGCTCGCGCACCTCCGCGCGATCATCGCCGCGAAGGCCTCGGGCCGACCGATCGACCTCACGCTGAAGAGCGAGGACGGGCGCCAGCTCACCCTCATCAAGAGCGCGAACTATCCCGGCATCCTCGCCGAGCTCGTCGCGCAGCTGCCGATGGACCGCTCGCTGCGCGCGGCCAAGATCCACTCGAGCTTCGACGGCTCGCTCGTCCTCGACACCTTCGTCTTCGGCGATCCCGAGCCCTTCGACAGCCGCGACGAGCGCCAGTCGGCCAAGCTGACCGAGACGATCCGCTACGCGAAGGACCACCGTCTCGACTGGGCGCCCGACCAGATCTCCTCGTACTTCGCCGGCTGCTCGGCCGAGTACGTGCTGACCTGCACCCCCCTGCGCATCGCCTCGCACTGGTCGCTCTACCACCGCGTGCACGGCACCGACAGCGCGGTCGTCGAGCTCGAGCCCGAGTCGCATCCGACGATGAGCCGCATCGTGATCGCGGTCGAGAACGCGCGCACGCGCACCATGCTCGAGCGCACCGCGCGCATCCTCGCGCGCCACCGCGTCTCGATCCACCGCGCGTACCTCGACATCGTCCGCGACGGCCGCGGCGGCTCGGTGACCTTCGTCGGCTTCGTCGTGCAGGGCGCCGACGGCCGCGCGCTCAGCGCCGCGAGCCCCGCGTGGAACGAGGTCGTCCGCGACCTGCGCCGCATCAAGTGGGTCGACGACCGCACCCTCGAGATCGCCGCGCGAAACCCCGGGCTTTCGATCGACCGCGCCGAGGCGGTGGTCGCGCTCGCGAACCTCGCCCACCAGGTGCTTGCGCCGCAGAACCGCTTCCTCTGGACGCGCGAGCGCATCCAGTCGATCGCCGAGGAGACGCTCCCGATCGCGCTCGCGATCGTCGACCTCCTCGTCGCGCGCTTCGATCCGGCCGCGCCGATCGCCGACGCCGAGTTCGCCGCGCGGCGCGCCCGCATCGAGGCCGACGTCTCCCGCCAGCCGACCGAGATGCACCGCAGCGCGCTCGGACGCATGCTCGACGCGGTCTCGGCGACGCTGCGCACGAACTTCTTCCTGCCAGAACGCTTCGCGCTCGCGCTGCGCCTCGACCCGTCGTACCTCACCAACAGCGAGCGGCCCGAGCTCCCCTACGCGTCGTTCTTCGTGCACGGCCGCGGCTTCGACGGCTTCCACAACCGCTTCCAGGACATCGCCCGCGGCGGCCTGCGCGTCATCCGCACGCAGAACCACGCGCAGCACACCCGCGAGAGCGAGCGCCTCTTCGACGAGGTCTACGGCCTTTCGTGGGCGCAGCAGCTCAAGAACAAGGACATTCCCGAGGGCGGCGCGAAGGCCGCGATCCTGCTCGAGCCGGGCGAGATGGTCGACCGCTGCGTGAAGGCGTTCGTCAACTCGATCCTCGACCTCATCGTGCAGGTGCCCGAGGTGAAGAAGCTCGTCGTCGACCGCTTCGGCAAGGACGAGCTGATCTACCTCGGACCCGACGAGAACATCACCCCGGCGCACATCGAGTGGATCGTCGACCGCGCGCGCCGGCGCGGCTACTCGATGCCGACCGCGTTCATGAGCTCGAAGCCGGGCGCGGGTATCAACCACAAGGTCTACGGCGTCACGAGCGAAGGCGTCAACGTCTTCCTCGAGATCGCGCTCAAGGCGCGCGGCATCGACCCGCGCAAGCAGCGCTTCACCGTGAAGATCACCGGCGGCCCGGATGGCGACGTCGCCGGCAACATGATGCGCATCCTCGAGCGCGACTACGGGAAGAACGCGGTCATCGTCGGCGTCGGCGACGGCTCGGGATGCGGCGAGGACCCCGAGGGCCTCGACCACGCCGAGCTGCTGCGGCTCTTCGCGGAAGGCCTGCCCATCGCGAGCTTCGACAAGTCGAAGCTGTCGCCGAAGGGCCGCGTCGTCTCGGTCGACGAGCCCGACGGCGCCGCGCTGCGCAACTCGCTGCACAACCGCCTCGTGACCGACGCGTTCGTGCCGGGCGGCGGCCGGCCGGCCACGATCCACGAGGGCAACTGGCAGGACTTCCTCACCCCCGAGGGCAAGCCGAGCGCGATGGTGGTCTCCGAGGGCGCGAACCTCTTCCTCACGCCGGGCGCGCGCGAGGAGCTCTCGAAGCGCGGCGCGACGATCATCAAGGATTCGTCGGCGAACAAGTGCGGCGTGATCTGCTCGAGCTACGAGATCAGCGCGTGCATGGTGCTCTCCGACGACGAGTTCCTCTCGATCAAGGACACCTACGTCGCGCAGGTGCTCGACCGGCTGCGCGAACTCGCGCGCGTCGAGGCCGAGTTCCTCATGCGCGCGGCGAAGTCGCATCCGTCGATGTCGCTGCCGAAGATCTCGGTCGAGCTCTCGAAGGTCATCAACACGACCGCCGCCGCGATCGCGGCCGGCGTTCCCAACTGGCCGGCCGAGGATCGCGAGCTCGCCAAGCAGATGATCCGCGACCACCTGCCCAAGGTGCTGTTCGAGTTCGCGGGCGACCGCGTCTGGAAGAGCCTGCCGGCGTCGTACCAGACCTGGATCGTCGCCAACCGCCTCGCGAGCGGCATCGCCTACCGCGAGGGCATGGACTTCTTCGATGGCTGCTCGCCGACCGAGGTCGCCGACCTCGCGCGCCGCTACATGAAGAGCGACCTCGCGAACCGCGACATCGTCGCGAAGGTGCGCGCATCGGGCCTCGCCGACAAGGAGCACATCGCTGCGCTGCTCGAGCGCGGCGGAGCCCGCGCGGGTATCTGACGAGCGCGGCGGAGCCCGCGCGGGAATCTGACGAGCGCGGCACACGCATCAAGCATCAGGGGCCCGCCGATCGGCGGGCCCCTGTTCGTTTCTCGGTCATCCGCGCCTCGCGCGCGCGGCTCAGCACCACCACGGCTTCGCGGCCGGCTCGACGATGATCGCCTCGGCGAGGAACGCGGCGGCGCGCTCGAGGCCTTCCTCGATCGACATCAGCGCGTCCTCGTGCTCGATCGAGAGCACGTGGTCGTAGCCCTGCCGGCGCAGCATCGAGACGAACGGCTTCCAGAACTCGTGGCCGTGGCCGTAGCCGCAGGTGCGGAAGTTCCACGAGCGGTTGTTGAGGTCGCCGTACGGGCGCGCGTCGTTGTAGCCGTTGATGCGGCCCTGGTGGAGGTGGAGCTCGGTGTCCTTCGCGTGGCAGTAGAAGAGGAGGCCCGCCTCGCCGAGGACGCGCGCGCTCTCGATCGGGTCGATGCCCTGCCAGAAGAAGTGGCTCGGGTCGAGGTTCGCGCCGAGCACCGGCTTCCCCTTGAGTCCCGACGCCTTCATCGCCGCCTGGCTCAGGCGGATGAGCGTGTCGGGGTTGTAGACGCAGAAGCCCGGATGCGCCTCCCAGGCGACCTTGACGCCGTGCTGCGCGCAGAGGCGCGCCTGCGTCGCCCAGTACGGGACGAGCACCTGCTTCCACTGGTACTCGAGGATCGCCATGTAGTCGGGCGGCCACGCGCAGGTGACCCAGTTGGGCATCTTGTCGGCCTTCGAGCCGCCCGGGCAGCCGGAGAAGGTGATGACGATGTCGGTGCCGAGGAGCGGCGCGAGCTTCACCGCGTTCACGAAGTCGCGATGGTCGTTCGCGGAGTGCTTCTTGTCGGGGTGGACGGGATTGCCGTGGACGGCGAGGCCCGAGAGCGTCAGGCCGTGCTCGGCGAGGATCGCCTTGATGCGGTCCTGCTCCTTCTTCGAGGCGAGCACCTTCGCCGGATCGAAGAACGGCTTGCCCGGATAGGCGCCGACCGGGAGCTCGATCGCGTCGAGGCGGATCTCGGCGCAGTACGCCGCGACGTCCTCGAGGGTGCGGCCTGCGAACAGCGCTGCCATGACTCCGAGCTTCATCTGCATCTCCTTCGCCGAAGGCGGGTTGCCTGCATGGAACGCGTCGGAGGCTACCAATAAACGCGGAAATCGGGTCAGGGGCGGCGTCGCGGGATGCATCCGTTCGCGGTCGGGCGAAGTACGATGCTCCGCCCATGCTGACCGTTCTCGTCCCGGCGCTGATCCTCTCGCTGGCCGCCCCGCAGGGCGAGCCGCCGGCGAGCCCGCCGCCCGCGACCGAACCCGCGACGCCGCCCGCGACCGAACCCGCGACGCCGCCCGCGACCGAACCCGCGACGCCGCCTGCGACCGAACCCGCGACGCCGCCTGCGACCGAACCCGCGACGCCGCCTGCGAGCGAACCCGCGACGCCGCCTACGACCGAACCCGCGACGCCGCCTACGACCGAACCCGCGACGCCGCCCGCGACCGAACCCGCGACGCTGCCTGCGACCGAACCCGCGACGCCGCCTGCGACACCGCCCGTCACGACTGACGAGCCGAAGCCCACCGCCGCTTCCGGCGAGGCCGGCGCGTGGACCGAGGCGTCGCTTCCGGCGGAGACTCGACGCCGCGTCCACATCGTCGTCGACCGCATCTCGACCGCGCACGGCGAGATCGAGACCGAGGACGACGAGGTCATCGTGATTCGCGAGGCGCGCGGACGGATCCGCAGCTTCGCGAAGAACCGCGTCATCAACATCACCTATCTGCTCGAGGGCCCCGAGGGCCGGCGCGTGCGCGTGGCCTTCAACGACGGCCGCACGCTCGTCGCGCCGCTCGTCGAGGACGGCTACGAGGCGGTCGTGCTCGACATCGAGGGCATCCGCACCCGCTACGACCGCGCCGCGGTCGCCGAGGTCCGGCCGTATCCGACCGACGAGGAGCTTTACCGCCGCTTCCGCGAGTCGCTCGAGCCCGACCAGTACGGCGCGCGCTACTCGCTCGCGCTGTGGCTCGCGCGCAAGCGCATGTACGCCGAGTCGAAGGAGGAGCTCGAGAACCTTCTCGACGAGACCAACCACTACGAGGCGGGCCAACTGCTGATCGAGGTCGACGCGCAGCTGAAGCTCCTCGAGCCGCGCGGCCCGCGCGACCCCTCGAAGCCCCGGCCGCGCGACGGCGGCGCGGACGGCCGAGCCGGCGCGCCTTCGCTCGACGACCAGCTCCCCACCACGCTGCTCACCGACGCGGATGTCAACCTGATCCGCGTCTACGAGCTCGACCTCGCCGACCCCCCGCGCCTGCAGGTGCCCGAGCCGACGATCCGCACGCTTCTCGAGAAGTACGCCGACAGCGCGCTCATCCCGGCGAAGGCCGCGGAGAAGCAGGCCTTCTTCTCGAAGGATCCCGTCGACATCGTGAAGACGATGTTCGCGCTGAAGGCGCGCGAGCTCTACCCCGAGATCCGCGTCCTCGGCGAGCCGGAAAGCCTCAACCTCTTCCGCACGCGCGTCCACAACGCGTGGCTCATCGGAAACTGCGCGACGAGCCGCTGCCATGGCGGCGCCGACGCGGGCAGGCTCTTCCTGCACAACCGCAACTTCAAGGACGAGAACGTCCGCTACACCAACCTGCTGATCCTGCTCCGGTCGCGGATCGACGGTCGGCCGCTCGTCGACTTCGACAAGCCGACCGACAGCCTGATCTACCAGTACGCGCTGCCGCGCACCGAGGCGCGCTGGCAGCACCCCGAGGCGCGCGGATGGAGCCCGGCGCTGACCTCGAGCCGCCGCGGGCTGCAGGAGGACTTCGTGAACTGGGTGCGCTCGATGCGCGCGCCGAAGACCGACTACCCGGTCGAGTTCACGCCTCCGGCGATGAGCGCCCCCGACGTCCCCGACCGCACCGGCCCGGACCGCTGACGCGCGCGCGGGCGGACGATTTCAGTCGATCCGCCGCCGCGCTCCGGCCCCGTCGGCCCCTCCGGCCGGGGGCCGTTCCGTTACACTTCGAAACCCTCGCCCGGGCCTCCCCGGACGAGGCGAACCCGCGTCGCCGGAGCCCCGGCGCGCACCGAACCCGAATGTCCAAGGCGAACAGCATGGCGACCCGTCCGTTCCTCTCGAACTCGCTCCTCGCGCCCCGCTTCGGCTCGCGCCACGCAGGACTCGTCCTCGCGGCCGCGATCGCCACGACCACGCTCCTCGGCGGCTGCAAGGACCCCGCGGTCGAGCAGCAGGCCCGCTTCGAGGCCGAGTTCCGCGCGGTGGCCGACCAGTACGCGTCGCTGCTCGCGGAGAAGTCCGACCTGATCTCGTCCGCGCCCACCGACGAGTCGCTCGCCGCGCTCCGCGAGATCGCGTCGCGCGTGCAGGGCCTCTCGGGCGGCAGCGCCGCGCAGCAGACCTCGGCGCGCGACCTCGCGCACGCGGTGCACCGCACCGCCGGCTCGATCGGGCTCGCGAAGGCCGCCACGATCGAGGCGGCGCTCGAGGCCAAGCGCGACATCGCGACCGCCTCGCTGCGCCTTGCGAACGAGCTCGATGCGATCGCCGAGGCCGCGGAAGCGGTCGACCTCTCCGGCATGCGCGATGACGCGAAGGCCGCTCGCGACGAAAGCGCCGCCGCCGCGCGCGCCTTCGAGCAGCGGATCCGCGACCTCGAGGGTCCGGCGCGCACGCTCGCCGGCCGCATCGCCGACGGCACCGCGCGACTCAACCAGCTCGGCCAGGAGTCGGCGGTCCTGCAGCGCAAGGCGCGCGAGTCGACCCCGGTCGCCGCGCTCGCCTTCGTCGAGGAATCGGCCAAGATCCAGTCCGAGGCCCGCGCCACCCAGGTCGCGGTCGGCAACGATTCGATCAACGCGGAAGTCGTCCGGATCGACGCCGGCATCGCCTCGAAGCAGCTCGAAGGCTCGCGCGCGGCCGATGCCGCCGCCACCGCGGCGATGGACTACCTCGGCTCGCTCCAGACGAGCGTGGCCGGACAGGCCGCGCGCATGCGCGACCTCGCGAAGGAGCTCCGCGCGGCCGCCGACGGCGCGATGGGCGAGATCGCCTCGACCCGCTCGGGCGCGCTTCGCGACGCCTACGCCGCGGCCGCCGACGACTTCTCGAAGGCGAAGGGCGACTCCTCGAACTTCGTCGACTCGATGATGGCCGAGGAGCTGCGGCTCACCCTGAACGAGCTCGAGGGCGTCGCCGCGCAGGGACGCATGCTGCTCGCTTCGGGCGGCTCGGGCGCCGCCGGCGAGATCCGCACGGCGGCCGAAGCGCTGATCGCGACGCTCAAGGAGCGCGCGACCGTCGCCAGCGACTTCCTCGCGAACGCCGGCGAGGATCCCTCGCTCGCGGTCGCCAAGGGCTGGGTCGACGGCATCAAGAAGCAGGCCGACGCGATGACCGTCGACGCGCTGATGAATCCGCCGAAGGTCGCAGAGGCCGAGCCGCGCCGCGGCGTCGGTGCGAGCGGCGGTTCCGGCAAGAGCGGTCGCTCGATGAGCGGCGTGGCCGATGCGAGCGCGATCGCCGATCTCGACGCGTGGGTCGCGTCGGTCAACGAGATGCAGGCCGCGGGCAAGTACGAGGACGTGGTGAAGGCCATCGTCGGCGCCGTCGACACCTCGACCCCGGTCGGCAAGGCGATGCAGCGGATGACGAGCGGCATGATGCTCGCCGCGATCCCGCTGACCAAGGCGATGCAGTCGAAGTTCGGCGTCTCGGCGCTCGACGTCGGCCAGGGCGGCCAGCTCGGCGTCGGCAAGCTCGAGATCGTCTCCAATGACGGAACCCTCGCCGAGGTCTCCGGCAGCGGCACCGAGGCGCTCATCTTCCGCAAGTCCGCGGGCGGCTGGCAGATCGACTACCTCGAGGGCCTGAAGCGCCGCGGCCTGCCCGAGGAGCAGATCGGCATGATGGCTCCGGCGCTCGACATGATGGCGAGCCGCATGGTCGAGATGTTCGAGAAGGCGATGAACGACGTCGCCGCCGGCATCGAGGACGGCACCTACGCGACCGCGGAGGACGCGTCGGCGGCGCTCATGGAGAAGATGGGCGGCGCGCTCGGCGCGATGGGTGGCGGTGGCGGCGGACCGGGTGGCGGCTTCGGTCGCCCGCGGAACTGAGCCGAACCGCGACGAAAGACATCCCGAGGGCGGCGGCCGACGGTCGCCGCCCTCGTTCGTTTTCCTACCCCTCGCCGCGCGGGTACCCTTCACCCATGTCGCCGATTCCCACCTCTCCCGCTCCGGCTGGCTCGCGCGGCTGGCGTCTCGTCGGGCAGGTGAAGGGCTGGATGATGATCGCGACCATCGTCGTCCTGATCCTCGCGGCGTTTCTCGTGCGGCCGCTGATCTTCGCGATCCTCTCGAAGAACAACCTCGCCGCGTCGGGCGTCACCGTGCTCTACCTCGAGCACACCTGGCTCGTGATCCCGCTGTCGATTCCGGCGCTGGCATCGTGCGTGCCGCTCGTGCGCGGCACGCGGCGGGCGATCCTGTGGATGACGGTTGGATCGCTGCTCACCGTCGTTCCGCTCGCCTTTTTCATGCTCGGTGCGATCGGCGGCATCGCGGCGCTCTATTCGAGCGTGCTCGATGGCTGAAGCGGGCGCCGACGCGCGCGTCGCGCTGCGCGAGGCGATCGAGGAGCGTGCCCGCGAGCTCGGATTCGCGCTCGTCGGCGTCGCCCGCGCCGCGGAAAGCGCGCGCCGCGCGGAACTCGAGCGCTGGATCGCCGACGGCCGGCACGGCGAGATGCGCTGGCTCGCGGAACGCGTCGCCGACATGTCCGATGTGCGCCGGCTCGTCCGCGGCGCGCGGAGCGTGGTCTCGGTCGCAGACCGCTACCACGACGGCCATCCCGACCGCCTCGGCGCCGACCCGACCGCCCCGCGCGGCCGGATCGCGCGATACGCGCGCGGCAAGGACTACCACGACCTCGTGCGCGACCGGCTGCGCAAGCTCGGCCGCTTCATCCGCGAGCGCGCGCCCGGGTGCCAGACGCGCCTCACCGGCGACATCCACCCGA
>Ga0315906_10001888_pt1 | contig 30358 bp, 26 predicted proteins | sample LakEriMetagenome_4_FD_203526 | JGI IMG/M metagenome (GOLD analysis project Ga0315906, IMG submission 203526) | Freshwater fungal communities from buoy surface, Lake Erie, Ohio, United States - Buoy 2 MA122 | ecosystem: Environmental > Aquatic > Freshwater > Lake > Lake biofilm | place: USA...
GACAATTTTCGCTTTTCATTGGTTTTTATCTCAGGGCTATGCGATACTAGTTTTTCCTCTTTTAATGTGGCTGACTGTTCTCGCTTATCAGAAATAGTCTTTTTTCGATATTCTGTATAATTCCCTACAATATCTTTGACCATCCCCTCCCCTTCAAAAACGAATAAATGATCCACCATTTTATCCATGAAATATCGGTCATGAGATACTACGATCAAGCAACCTTCGAAGGACCGCAAGTATTCTTCTAAAACAGACATTACGAAAATGTCCAAATCATTGGTGGGTTCGTCCAGAATGAGAAAGTTCGGGTTGGCCATTAAAATCGTCATCAATTTCAAACGGCGCTTCTCTCCTCCACTCAACTTATGGACATAATTATAGTGCATCGAACGGTCAAACAGGAATTTCTCCAGAAACTGTGCAGCGGACATTTGTCTGCCTTTCTCAAGAGGAATGAATTCGGCAATGTCGCGGATGACGTCAATCACCTTTTTATCCTCAGGAACTTGAATTAATTCCTGACTGTAATATCCAAAAACAACCGTGTCACCCGTCACAACCTTACCTGTATCCACGGGTTCCCTTCCTTGAATCATATTCAAAAAAGTAGATTTTCCCGTTCCATTATTCCCGACAATTCCTAATCTTTCTTTGCGTTGAAAATTATAAGAGAACGAATTCAAGATGTTTTTCTCACCGAACGATTTACTAATCTTATGCAATTCCAAGATCTTTGAACCGAGTCGCTCCATTTTTACAGGAATATCTAACTCGTCCTCATCTAATCTTGTGGATGCCACTTTTTTCACATCCTGAAATGCATCAATCCTTGCCTTTTGTTTCGTTCCACGCGCTTTAGGCTGTCGACGAATCCATTCAAGCTCTTTTTTAAACGTATTCCGAGCTTTATCTACAGTGGATTGCAATTGTTCCTGACGTTCCGCTTTTTTCTCCAGGTAGTAGGAAAAATTTCCCTTGTATTGATAAATGGTTTGATCCTCCAATTCAAAGATCCGGTCACACACCACCTCCAAAAAATAGCGGTCGTGGGTAACCATCAATATAGTCGAACGAGACTTTGATAGATATTCTTCCAACCATTCGATCATATCCAGATCCAGGTGGTTTGTTGGTTCATCCAAAATCAGAAAATCTGCCTCTGCAACAAGAACTTTTGCCAAAGCCACACGCTTTTTCTGCCCTCCGGAAAGCGTTCCAATCAAACGATCTGTATCATCCAGCTTTAATACGGAAAGGATTTGCTTGACTTTAACTTCCATATCCCATGCATGAAGCTCGGTCAATTCCTGAAAGCAAGTTTCTATGGCAGCCTCATCTCCCTTTCTTAACGCTTGATTGTATCTCTTGACAGCACTTAATTCAGGAAGATCATGAGAAAAAACCTCTTCGAGAATAGTATGTGTTTCTTTCAAATTTTCGCTTTGCTCCATAAAAGCCACGCGGATGTCATTTCTGTAAACGACTCGGCCGGAATCGATTTCCTCCATTCCCATGAGACAGCGAAGCAAAGTTGTTTTGCCATTGCCATTTTTTGCAACGATCGCAACTTTTTGACCAAGATCAATTCCAAACGTTAAGTCAGAAAAAATCAGACGATCGCCAAAAGATTTGGTAAGATTTTCTACGGAAAGGTAATTCATGCTTATCTGATTCGGTCAGAGGAATCGATGAGCGCTTTATCTTTTTTGATTGCCTTCACAGCGAGGAAAGAAAAGGGAATACCCGCAATGAATAAAAACAAACCGATAGCAGGTGTTACTGTGAGACCTGCATCAAACATTTCACCTCCCGCAAGCCAGAAAATGAGAAGTGCCAAGCCCGAAATCACATAGATCAAAAAACTGTATTGCGCCCACTTAAGTTGTTTTTTCAATTTTTTAAAATTAAATATGGTTGCTAAGTGCATTAACATCAGAAGAATCAACAGAATATAATAAGGAAAAAGTAAATCCGGTTCGTATAAAGCATCCCCATTATTTTTCCAGAACAACCCAAAGACATTGAAAATGCAAGATGTTTCCGGAGATGAAAAATTCAATATTGTTACTCCAGAGAGCAAGGCCCCCAAACTCAGCACAGACAGAAAAAGATAAATAGTTTGAATTCGTTGTATCATTTATTTTTGATTTGTCTAACAAAGGTAGTCAATGTTACCTATTCCCATTCATAAAACCCCTTCAAGAGAATTTTCATTTTACGATGCAACTAATTTTAAAAAAGCGCGTAACTTGTCCAAAAAAAAAAATGAGGGTCTTATTTTTTGTTTTGTCAGTTATGATTTTATCTGGTTGCGGTAAAAAAGCAGTTGAGATAAATTTTGGCTGGGCTCAAGAATGGCAATACGTAAATGATACTTCTCAGACAGTAACAATAGAATTTAACGGATATGCCACATATAATACCAAACTTGGAAAATATAAGGGATATGCAAGAATTAGAGACAATTATTTAATAATTGGAACAAAAAAATCCTTAATTAAAAAACATCCCGTTTATTACAGTGCACCGCTGAGCAGGTGGGAAATGGAGATCGACGATATGCTCTTTCTCAGGTATTAGTTTATTTACAAATTGTATCTTCCGTTTCTCTGAGAATTTTTCTCACTTCCTCAATTGTCGGTGCTTCCGCATAGGTTCGCAAGACAGGTTCTGTTCCCGAAGGACGAATCATCACCCAGCGCTGATCATCGAAGAAATACTTGAACCCGTCAATGGTTTTAAGTTCAGAAACGGAATAGGAACCGAATGTTTTGTAATTATCAGCCTTGCAATTCGCGATAATTCTCTGTTTCAGCTCTTCTGTTATGTGTAAATCGTTGCGTTCAAATTTAAAACCACCAACAATTTCATAGACCTCGTCAATCAACTCATCCAGAGACTTACCCGATTTTGCCATGAATTCCCAGATAATCATCCCCATCCAGATACCGTCTCTTTCAGGAATATGCCCTTTAACAGCAATGCCCCCTGATTCTTCACCACCCAACAAGACATCTTCCTCGACCATGATAGAAGCAATCTCCTTAAATCCAATCTTTGTCGTCTGCACTTCCAATCCGTAATGCGCACACATTTTCTCAACTCTCGGCGTTACTGAAAAGGCTATTACGACTTTACCAGTCATTTTTTTGTATTTGCACAAGTAATGAATCAGCAAAAGAATAATATGATGGGAGTCTATAAACTCTCCTTTTCCATTATAAAGTCCAATCCGATCCGCATCACCATCTGTTGCTAAGGCACAATCGATATCCCCTTTTTCTATCAGTAAATGTTCCAACTCTTTTAAGTTCTTCGCTATTGGTTCGGGAGCCTGACCTCTAAAGGAAGGATTGTGGTCGCAGTGTAAAAATTCTGTTTCTGGAAGTATTCTCTTCAGTACATTTTGTCCAGCTCCATACATGGCATCATAAGCAAGCTTCAATCCTGAATTTTTAATCGCAGCAATATCAAAGTTCTTTTCCAGATGTTCCACGTAACGGGTTTCAAGGTCAATCACTTCGCATTGTCCAGCGGCAATGGCAGCTTCAATAGATACCGAATTGAAATTCACAGGGCATTCGTCCGGTATGCCATCTTCCACCTCTTGAACATGCCATGGAGCCAGAGGCCCTCCAAAAAAAGCCTTGAGTTTAAATCCGTTATAGGATGGCGGATTATGGCTGGCTGTGAGGATGACACCTATTTCGCAATTGAGTTGTTTTGCTGCAAGGGAGATCATAGGAGTTGACACAAATCCACGGGCCATGCGCACATGAATTCCTTGAGAAAGAAATACCTTGACGGCTGTCTCCATGAACAATTCACCGGCAAACCGACAATCATGTCCCACCACCACAGATGGTTTCTCATAGTTCTCTTTCAACCATTCGCCCGTAGCGAACGATACACGCGCGACATTTTCGACGGTAAAATCTTCAGCAATTATTGCTCTCCAACCATCGGTACCAAATTTAATTTTTGTTGCCAATCTCTTTAAATTAGAATATTTTCAAATATACGGAAAAGACCCCTGAAGAGTGGCAAATACACCCCTCAGGTCATATCCCTTAGGACTTGTATTCCAGAATTGTTTGTTCAATGATCGCTACACACTCCATCAACTGTTCTTCAGTCATCACTAGCGGTGGTGCGAAACGTATGATATTTCCGTGAGTCGGTTTGGCCAGCAAACCATTTTCCTTCAGCTGTACGCACAAATTCCAGGCAGTTTTACTGTCAGGCGTATCATTGACCAGAATGGCATTCAACAATCCCTTTCCTCTAACCTTAACAATCAGATCCGTTTTCTCAATTATTCGCTGCATTTCAGCCCTGAAAATTTCACCCAAGCGCCTCGCATTCGACATCAACTTTTCATCTTGAACCACCTCCAATGCTGCCATAGCCACTTTAGCTGCAATCGGATTTCCTCCAAATGTCGATCCATGCTGACCGGGACGGATCACCATCATTATGTCATCATCAGCCAAAACTGCAGATACAGGATACACCCCTCCTGACAATGCTTTACCGAGAATTAAAATATCAGGTTTGTTAAAAGTAGGTTGTCGTTCACATTTAGATTCGCACGAACAATTCCCACAAACGGCCAGTAAACTTCCGGTTCTTGCAATTCCAGTTTGAACTTCATCTGCAATAAACAAGACATTGTGATTTTTACACATTTCAGCGGCTTTGGTCAAGTATCCCTCCTGAGGTACATACACACCAGCCTCTCCTTGAATCGGTTCTACTAAAAATCCAGCTATGTTCTCTTGTTGAAGCGCTTCTTCCAATGCTTTCAGATCATCATAAGGGATTCGGATAAATCCCGGAGTATAGGGACCAAAATTCTTATTTGCATCAGGATCACTTGAAAATGAAATTATGGTGGTTGTTCTTCCATGAAAGTTTCCTTCGCAGACAATGATCTTTGCGTCATTTTCATGAATTCCTTTGCGCTCATAGGCCCATTTACGGCACAATTTGACGGCTGTTTCAACAGCTTCTGCGCCTGTATTCATAGGTAGAACCTTGTCATACCCAAAATAGCCTGTGATGTATTTTTCATATACACCCAAACTGTCATTGTAAAATGCACGCGAAGTGAGTGTAAGTTTTGTTGCTTGTTCTGTAAGTGCTTTGATAATTTTTGGATGACAATGACCTTGATTTACAGCAGAATAAGCAGATAAAAAATCAAAATAACGTTTACCTTCTACATCCCAGACATATACACCTTCTCCACGAGAGAGAACAACAGGAAGGGGATGATAGTTGTGTGCTCCGTGTTTGTCTTCCAACTGCATCAATTCAGCGGATGTCCATTTTTCCATGGTTACATTCATATATTAATCTTGAAAATTGAATATCACTCGTCACGGAGAGCGATCATCCTTTCCTCATTCGACTCAGGAGAGAAATCATCCTTAAACGTGTACAAAGATAGTTTGACGCAGCTAAAAAAGAAAATCAATCAATCAATTTCGTAGCGCAGACGAATGGTAATATTTGCAGTTTTCCTTTTCGAAGAAGTATTAAAACTACCACCCCAAGAATAATCTTCAGAGGAATTCTCCCCTGTAATCTGGAAAACACCCATATCCGCATTTTTCAGTCCGCCTAACGATCCACCGGCATTCTCTGCAATTTTCTCCGCCCTGTTACGAGCATCTTTCGTGGCGGCCTCAATCATTTTAACTTTTAGCTGCGCAAGTTTCGTGTAGTAATATTCTGGGGCAAATGATGTCAGCTCCACACCGGCGTCGATGAGCTCAGTCACTTTTCTAGAAATATCTTCCACAACGTCTACATTTTTTGATTGCACCTTAACAACTTGTGAAAGATTGTATCCATTAAAAACTGAGCTACGCAAAGTCCCATCCGGACCATACTCGTAGGCATAATCTTTTTGAATATCAACCGCTTCAAAAATGACATCCTCCGCTTGTACCCCTTTGCCAGTCAAGTAATTCTTGATGGTTCGCTGGTCTCTATTCAGTGCAGCATAAGCCGCTTTGAGTTCATAATCTTTTCTGGAAAAACTACCTCTCCATACAATCAGATCGCTGGTAAAGCTTTCCTCACCAAGTCCTGTAACGCTAATAGAATCTGCTACTTTACCGCGGCTTCTGTACCCGTCTGCCAAAAGGTAACCAGCAAAGATCACTCCGAGAGTGATCACAATTGTATTTAAATGTTGCTTCATACTTTTCTTTAACAATTAAAACAATGACATCTGGTCTTTACCTTCGTCGTTGTCCTCCTCTTTCTTAGTCAAATCCCATTGCATGGTGGGTGCCTCCCCTTCTTCATCCGTTCCACTGGTATCGTCAGACTCATCATCAGTTTCTAAATCAACCACTTGAACTTCGTCTTCAGGCCAGGGTTCGTCCCCCTCAATTGAATGCGTGAGAACAATCTCTTTCACCTTCAGCTTGGTCAGCTGGTTGCCCTGTGCTTTCATTCCTTTCACGTCGATAAAATCGGCAATGTTTACTTCATTATCGGGCAAGTTTTTGGTTTCCTTGAGCAATTTGTTGTATACGATTCTCACGACAGGTCGGTACGCGGTGGAAGCCACATCAAGGTATGAACCTTCTGATTCAGAAATGAAAGACACCTTTTTATCTGATGTAACTTCGCAGAGAAAACGTTTAACGAAATGCAGGTCTTTCTCAGCATCGTAATAGACTGCAGAGATCGGTCTGTCAGGGTGCCATTTTTCAATGTGAATCATTTCTTCATCAAAATGATTGGAAAGGTCAAAATTTGTCAATCGGTATTCGCCTGTTTTGTACAAAGTCAAGATTCTGTCTTCTCCCTTGAATGAGCCAAGAAACTTTCCTCTGCCCTCGTCATTCAGACGACCAACTACCGTGTCGAACCAAATTTTTCGAGCAGCAAGTGTTGAACCTCCCACCTCTTTCTGAGTGATCTTCTGAATAATCTCTTTTGTAACACGATTTCCTGCAGAGTTTCGGCCTTTGATAATCAAGTCACCAAGATCCACATCGAACCTAAGCCTTTTAAGGTGTGGACGTGGTCTCAAGAGCACAGAAACCACCTCCCGCTCTCCATTCGGATGAACGGAGAAATAAAGCATTTTTGAACCCTTTGTTCCCCTTGTTAAATCATACTCAGTATCGCGAGTGATCGAATTCACGTAAAAACGTTTCATCATTGCCGGACCGCCAACGCCATCCTGATAGATGAGATGATAAATTGTTCGATTGTCACCTTTCTTCCAGACGTCTGCATGAACTATTCCTTTCCCAACAAACTTTTTATCCGCCACCTTGGTAATCATCATTTTTCCGGTAGCAAAAAAGATGATGACGTCATCAATTTCAGAACAGTCATTCACGGGCTCAGATTTTTTCAACCCATACCCAATAAATCCTTCTTCGAAGTCCACATATAACTTTCTATTCGCAATGATCACCTTTGTTGCACTGATTGTGTCGAATACTTTAATCTCTGTTTTACGCTCCCTACCAACACCGAAACGTTTTTTGATGTCTTTAAAATATTCAATTGCGTATTCAATCAAGTTGGAAAGCTTCTCTTTTACAGAGGCCATTTCATCCTCTAGTTTTAAAATTGCCTCATCCGCCTTATCCCCATCAAAACGTGTAATTCTGATCATTGGAATTTGGGTCAACCTATGAAGATCATCATCAGTAATTTCACGAATCAGTTGCTTTTTGAATTTCTCAAAACGCTTATATAAATAGCCATAAAGAGCCTCCCTGTCACTGTACAATTTAAAATCTATGTACATTTCTTCGTTAATGAAGATTTTTTCCAGGGTTGAAAAATGCCATTGACGTTCAAGTTCTTCCAATCTGATCTCCAATTCGAGTTTAAGAAGTCGAACCGTACTATCAGTGTTGACCTTCAGAATTTCACTTACCCCAAGAAAACGAGGAGTGTCTTTGTCAATTATTGTTGAATTCGGAGAAATGGAAACCTCACAATCTGTGAATGCATACAAAGCGTCCAAGGTTTTATCCGGAGAAACACCGGGAGCCAGATGAATCATTACCTCAGCCTCTGCAGCGGTATTATCTTCAATTTTTTTAATCTTGATTTTGCCCTTATCATTTGCTTTAATGACCGATTCGATCAATGACCCCGTTGTAGTACCAAATGGAATTTCATTGATGACCAACGTTTTATTGTCTAACTTTTTAATTTTAGCTCTGACACGCACTTTGCCACCTCGAAGACCGTCATTGTACCCTGTAAAATCGGCCATGCCTCCGTTCGGAAAATCAGGTAGAATCTCTACTTTTTTTCCACGGAGATGATTGATCGACTGATCGATCAGTTCATTAAAATTATGTGGCAAGAACTTACACGCCATTCCCACTGCAATCCCTTCTGCACCCTGCGCCAGTAGCAGAGGAAATTTCATAGGTAATTGCTCAGGCTCTTTATTTCTGCCGTCGTAACTTGCCAGCCAAGAGGTAGTTTTTGGGTTAAAAACAACATGTAATGCAAACTTGGAAAGACGCGCCTCGATATATCTTGCAGCTGCAGCACCATCACCAGTTAGGGTGTTTCCCCAGTTCCCCTGACAATCGATAAGTAGGTCTTTCTGTCCTAACTGAACCAATGCATCACCAATTGAAGCATCTCCATGCGGGTGATACTTCATTGTATTTCCAATGATATTCGCAACCTTATTGTAACGTCCATCATCCATTTCTTTCATCGAATGAAGGATACGACGCTGCACCGGTTTCAAGCCATCGTAGAGAGAAGGTACTGCTCGTTCAAGGATGACGTAGCTGGCATAATCCAAAAACCAGTTCTCATACAGCCCATTGATAGGAATGATTTTGTCATCCACCGTTTTATTTTCAAACGGATTGGAATCATCCAATGGCTGCTGCTCTTCTAATTCGTCTTCGGCCATACCTATGATGCTTTTTCAAGGTTTTGTTGATCCTCCTGTACATCATCATCCTCAGTTGCCAAAGCAGGATCCTTTTCCACACGTAAATTATCAATTATGAAATCTTGACGTTCAGGCGTATTCTTACCCATGAAATACGACAGAATAGAATCTATTGAGGCATCTTTAGACAGAATCACAGGCTCCAATCGCATATCATCCCCAATAAAATGTTTGAATTCATCCGGTGAGATCTCACCCAAACCTTTAAATCGCGTTATTTCGGGATTTTTGCCCAATTCATCGATTGCATTTCTGCGTTCTTCATCGGAGTAACAGTAAATCGTTTTCTTCTTATTTCGCACACGAAACAATGGCGTCTGAAGAACATAGACGTGATTTCGTTTTATCAGATCAGGGAAGAATTGTAAAAAGAAGGTAAGCAACAACATGCGGATGTGCATTCCATCCACGTCGGCATCTGTTGCAATGACAATCTGATTGTAACGAAGGTTATCCATCTCCTCCTCAATATCCAAAGCCGCCTGGATCAAATTGAATTCCTCGTTCTCGTATACCACTTTTTTAGTCAGACCATAACAATTCAATGGCTTTCCTCTTAGGGAAAATACCGCCTGAGTATTCACATCACGTGATTTTGTAATCGATCCACTGGCCGAATCCCCTTCCGTTATAAAAAGTGTTGTTTCTTCTCTGCGTTCATCCTTCAGGTCAGTTAAGTGAACTCTGCAGTCACGCAGTTTTTTATTATGTAAACTCGCTTTTTTAGCCCGATCCCTTGCCAACTTTCGAATACCAGAAAGTTCTTTGCGTTCACGCTCCGACTGCTTGATCTTTCGTTCGATCAATTCAGCAACATCCTGATTTCTGTGAAGATAGTTGTCTAGACTTTCTTTTAGAAAATCATTCACAAAGGCACGCATAGACTTCCCTCCGGGTTCAATCTCCTGGGAACCAAGCTTTGTTTTAGTTTGTGACTCAAATACCGGCTCAATCACCTTAACAGCAATCGCCGCCACAATAGACTGGCGAATATCCGAAGGCTCGTAATTTTTATTATAAAAATCTCTTATCACCTTAGCAACAGACTCACGAAAGGCACTTTGGTGAGTACCCCCCTGAGTAGTATGCTGCCCATTTACAAATGAATAATAATCTTCTCCGTAGGTCTTGCCGTGTGTGAATGCAACTTCGATGTCCTCCCCCTCCAAATGTATAATTGGATACAGAGGATCACCATCCATATTGTTCTCCAGCAAATCCTTTAATCCATCTTTGGATTGAAACTTTTCACCATTAAAATAAATAGCAAGTCCACGATTAAGGTAACAATAGTTCCAGACCATCTTCTCAAGATAGGCTGTCTTAAAAGCGAATTTTTTAAAAATAGTATCATCCGGCACAAATTCGACATACGTACCATTCTGTTCTTCACATTTTGTTACCGGAAGCTCTTCAATCAATTCACCACGACAAAATGTTGCCTGTTTCTTTTCCCCATCACGCACAGAATAAACCATGAAATACGAGGCAAGAGCATTTACAGCCTTTGTACCCACCCCGTTCAATCCTACCGATTTCTTAAATGCTTTTGAATCATATTTACCACCAGTATTGATTTGGGACACACAATCAATCACTTTTCCTAAAGGAATTCCCCGGCCATAATCTCGCACGACCACCTTCCCATCTTTAACTTTGATATCTACCCGTTTTCCATTCCCCATGACAAACTCATCGATGCAGTTATCCACCACCTCTTTCACAAGAATGTAAATCCCATCATCCGCTGCGGCCCCATCACCCAACTTTCCAATATACATCCCGGGCCTTAAACGAATGTGTTCCTTCCAGTCCAGCGAGCGAATATTGTCTTCCGTGTATTGATTTTCAGCCATTATTTAACAGATAGCACTTAACAAACAAATGTAAGAAAGAAGCACCCTTGAAAAACGTTCGGTCAAAGTGACTTTTGAACTAAATTACGTTAAAAACTAAGTGATTTCGATGACCATACCATCCTCGGCGACATCGGTATTCAAAAAGATTTCTCTGGATTCTGTCAAATGCCCTTCTACATTTGAGTAACGTGCACTAATATGACCAAGGTATAGTCTTCCGGCATTTGTGTTTTTGGCAATTAATGCAGCTTGTTTAGCAGTAGAATGAAACGTAACTTGTGCCCTTTCAGCATCTTTATCACAAAACGTGGCTTCGTGATACAGCACATTCACATTTTTGATCACCTCTGCCACTTCAGACATATAGGCAGTATCTGAACAGTACGCATATGCCCTTGGATTCTTGGGCGGAATAGTGCAATCGACTGATCTCAAAAGTTTTCCTGATTCCAACACAACATCCTCTCCTCTTTTTAGCTTATGTATGGCTTGGATCCCAATTTCAATTCCCTGAATAGCCGACTTATCAATGTTGCGTTCCTTTATTTTCTCACGTATCAAAAATCCTGTAGTAGGAATCCTGTGCTTCAATGGAAAACTGACGATCTCCATTAATTTATCCGAAAAAATCACTTCAACAGAATTTGGATTAGTATCAATGAAATTGATCTCAAACTGAGGTTTTGCGCCACCGATTTCAAGTTGTTTGCGCACAATATCTTCGAGACCTTTGGGACCGTAAATGGAGACCCCTTTGTCTCTTCCCATCAAATGCATGGTACTCAGCAAACCCACTAAACCAAAAAAATGATCTCCATGCAAATGTGAAATCAGAATATGGCTGATACGCTGAAAACGTAAACCGAAGCGGCGAAACTGCATCTGAGTGCCCTCGCCACAATCGATCAAAATGTGGCGTTCATTGCAATTGACATATTGAGCGGATGGGTTACGGTGCAACGTAGGAATAGCTGCGCCACTGCCAAGAACCGTTACCGTAAAACTCACTTTCTGATTTCTACGAGTGCTGCCTGCTGATCAGAAGAAATTGAGAGCACCTTATCCAATTGAGCAATCTGAACTAACTTCAATACATTTTCCTGGAGACCACACAACACAAATTTGCCATTTGTATCCTTACACAGACGATTTGCAGTCAGTACAGCACTTAATCCCGAGGAGTCACAATACTTCGTTGCTGACATATCAATAACAATATTGTTCACCCCTTGTTTATTCAAAAGAGTGAGCTCAGCTTTCAGTTCTGGAGCATTTGTAGCATCCAACTTGTCGACTTGAGTCTTAACTAAAGCTTCATTCTTGTTGTGCGAGATCTCGAAGTTCATTGTGTCTGTTTGTTCAAATGTAAAAAAAATTAATGACGTTCAATTTTCGCTGCCAGCAAATAGATAACAGCCATTCTGACCGCCACGCCATTTTCCACCTGCTGGAGGATAATGGATTGTTTGGAGTCAGCCACATCACTCGTAATTTCCACCCCTCTGTTGATCGGTCCGGGATGCATCACCACGATTTCCTTGCTTAGTGAGTCTAAAATACTCTTATTCAGACCGAACTGCATCGCGTATTCTCTCAAGGACGGGAAATACTTGATATCCTGTCGCTCTAATTGGATTCGAAGCATGTTCGCCACATCACACCATTCGAGTGCTGCTATGAGATTATGCTCTACTTTCACTCCTAGCTCGTGAATGTATTTGGGTATGAGTGTCGTAGGACCACAGACCATTACCTCTGCACCTAATTTTTGCAAACAATATATATTGGATAATGCTACTCGACTGTGAAGTATGTCTCCGACAATTACCACTTTTTTCCCTTCCACGCTACCAAGTCGCTCCCTGATCGAAAAGGCATCCAAGAGAGCCTGCGTCGGATGTTCATGGGTTCCATCTCCTGCATTTACCACTTTCGCTGAAATACGCTCTGAAAGAAATTTTGCTGCACCTGGATTTGGATGACGCATAACGACCATGTCCACCTTCATGGACAAGATATTATTCACAGTATCTATAAGTGTCTCCCCTTTTTTAACCGAGCTTCCCGAAGCGGAAAAATTGATCACATCCGCAGAAAGCCTTTTCTCTGCAAGTTCAAATGAGAGCTTTGTTCGTGTAGAATTCTCAAAGAACAGATTCGCAATAGTAATATCTCTAAGAGACGGGACTTTTTTAATCGGCCTGTTGATCACTTCCTTGAAACTATCAGCAGTTCGAAATATGAGTTCAATGTCCTCACGAGTGAGGTCTTTTATTCCGGTCAAATGATCTACGCTCAAATTATGCATTGGCCTCAGGTGTAAATAAAACAACTTTATCTTCTCCTTCAAGTTCTTTCCATTCAACAGAAACTCGTTCGCGCGATAAGGTATCAACGGATTTTCCAACGTAGTCTGCCTGGATTGGCAGGTCACGATTAAACCTTCTGTCAATCATGACCAAAAGCTCCACCTTCAATGGTCTGCCAAATGCCAGCAATGCATCTAATCCAGAACGGATAGTCCTTCCAGTAAATAGTACATCGTCAATCAGAACAACTTGCTTTCCCTCAATTACAAAATCGATATTTGTAACACTTGGAATCAATGGACGTTCCCTTCTTCTAAAGTCATCTCTGTAAAATGTAATGTCAAGATTTCCACATACAACTGACTTTCCTAAAATTGACTCAAGTTGTTTTTTTAATCTAGAAAGGACATTCACTCCCCTAGGTTGTAACCCAATAAGTACTGTGTTTGAAAAATCCTGATGTCTTTCGATGAGCTGATAGCAAAGCCGGTTGAGGGTAAGTTCGAAATGCCTGCTGTTGAGGATGACCTGCTTTTCCATCAGCACAAATATAAGTTCTTTAAACTCAGTTGTAGCAAGAGAAATAAATAATTATCCTCATCTTTTTCACAGACACTGCTTATCCGCCTTTTCGTTTGACTTGATATCCCTCGTTAATGAGCAAATCCATTACTTTATCCCGAAAATTTCCCTGAATTAAAATCTCACCATCTTTGGCAGTTCCACCCACACCACATTTGCTTTTTAGCATTTTTCCCAGCTCCTTGAGGTCATCGTCCGACCCAACAAATCCTTCAACGAGTGTAACCTCCTTGCCCCCACGTTGTTTACGATCCAGGGAAACATATAATTTTTGCTGATTCTTGGGCAAGGTTGATGCCGTCTCTTCGTTTTCAAACTCATACTTAAAATCAGGGTTTGTAGAATAAACCACATTCAAACGCTCCTTCTTCTTTGCCATTACTTTTTCTCCAAAATTGCTGCTCTTATGTCATCCGTAAGAATACCATCGGGGATTTTTTTCAATGCCGAACGTATACCTTTGGGTGACCTCACTTCAAAAATATAGATTTTTTTTTCTGCTTGACGTATTTTGGTCACACCATCAGAAGTTATATCGCTATTTCTTAGAAGGTAGCTATCCGGAGAAATAGATAAACTCTCAGTAACCAAAAACCCTTCAATATTCTCGACTTGCAGACAAACTCTAAATCCGGCCTGCTTTAATTGCTCGATCCATGGACGATAATTCGTGATCACGATCAACCCTTTTTTATCAGGAAATGAAAACGATAAGGCATTTATGACCTTACCAACAGGGACAATAAGTTGGTCGCATGATGAAAAGTGTCTGAGATCGAGGAAGATGGTCTTTGCTCTATCCAGACTCTTTGAAACAAATTCGAGATTAACCAATCTTTCCTGATGAAGGGTACGGTAGCTGACCTGAGTGAGAAATTCATCCGTTGAATTGTAAATACATCCTTTCTGATTTGTCCGACTTTCAAGCGAAACATCATGATATAACCACAAATTACCATCAGCAGATAGTTGCAGGTCCATTTCAACACCATCACAACCATTGATTGCTTGGGCCATTTCGATTGACTCGAAAGAATTATCGTGATAAAATGAATTGGGATTTTCTAAGCCCATCCCTCCGTGAGAAATGAGTGCTATACCTTCAAAGTCCCCATCCTTTCTGCAAGCCGTAAAAAGCCCCAAGAAACTAATTACCAAGAGCAACCGATACCCCAATGCTTCCAAAATAACCCCAATTAGAAAATTTGAATTGTTCATGTTGAATATTTTTAAATCTCTCCTGAATCAACCCGAGCATGCTTTCCTGAAAAACTCTAATCGATCCTCCAAAACTAATCCGATAACCTAAATATTGCTCATTCCAAAAATGGGCAGTTTTCCCGAGCGTCAGAGCGGAAACAGAATAAGAGATGAGTGGTGTGAACATGATCTTTTTGGCTTCCATGAGATTGTATCCGAAAGCCAGTGAGAGACGAGGAAAGGGAGCGCTTTGAAAAATTGTTCGATTAATTCCAGTTTCCAGATGCAACATGCCGACGATCTTTTTCTGAGACCAAGAAACACCCGGACCGGTAAAAAAATCAAGGCGATTCACCGCTGTACGGTAGCTAAATTCTATTGTCCGAGAAGGACTTTTCTGAGCGTGAACGAAAGTTGTGAGAAATAAACATGAAATGATCCACCGCATGGATGGTAAAATTAGAGATTAGGTTACACTTTTGGACATTTTTTACAGTGTACACCTTTTTTCTTGTACTTTTTACAGCAGCTTTTCTTTTTGGAGCAATCACAGAATTCACACATTATCCCCTTTGAGAACTTGACTTGTTCGATAACACTTTGCTGCGAATTCACTTATTTAGAATTATTCCAAACAAAGGTATAAATGATTTTTACAGATACAAAGTTCAGGTCAAAATAAATTGCGCCTCTCTGAAAGTATTCGCATGGGCTTCTATGATAGCTCGTATGTCGGTACTGTATCCACCGCCCATACTGCATACAACAGGAACACTTAATGACTTGGCTGTTTCGAAAACTATTCTGTCGCGCATCTTACATCCCTTGATACTCAACCCGAGCTTCCCTAATTTATCCGTCTCTATCACGTCTACGCCACATTGATAGAATAGTAGATCCGGAGTAAAATTTGTCAGAATTCGTTCCAATGAATATTCCAAAAGGTACAGATAGGTACTGTCATTCGTTCCGTCTTCTAATTCTACATCGAGATCTGAATTTTCCTTTTTTAGAGGATAATTGTTTCTACCGTGCATACTAAAAGTAAACACACGCGATTCTGAATTAAAAATGGATGCAGTACCATTTCCCTGATGCACATCTAGATCTACTATCAACACCTTCTTTTCGGGATTGTGCTTCATATACCAACTTGCAGCAATAGCCTGATCATTCAGTAAACAGAAACCCTCTCCATGGTCATGATAAGCATGATGTGTTCCACCAGCAATATTCATTGATATCCCATCCGAAAGAGCATATTCGACGCACTTTCGTGTACCTTCCATAATTATTTGTTCGCGACGAATTAATTGTTGGTTATGAGGAAAGCCTGTTACTCGCTGCTCACGTTCAGATAGCATTAATGAGGTCAGACGTTTGTAGTAAGACGAACAATGCACATCAAAGACATGAGCATCTGCAATCTGTTCCGGTTCAAAAAGTTGCTCTTTTAAGATCGTGCCTTCATGAATAAGTTGTCGCGGAAGCAAGTCGTATTTCTCCATTGGAAATTTATGTCCATCCGGCAATGGCTGTACATATTCTTTTCGAAATGCGATCCTCATGAATGTTCAAAAAGTCTTACGAACGACTTAGTAGTACCTCAACAAAAAAACCAGAATGAATGTTCGTAAGTGGGACAATATCAAAGCCAAGTGGGCCATCTGATTTCATAATCATTGTTAGAAATCCAAGTCCAGCTCCGCCCTTGTCTGAAAGAGTATCGTTACTCAGTACTTCCAGGTATTTCGTTTTGAGTTGATCCGTACTCATCCCGTTCAGGCGCTGAATGTAGTTTTGAAGGAACACGGTGTCACTCTCTTCAATTAAATTTCCAAAGATCAACTTAAAATCGTCTTTTCCCCGGACAACAATTATAAACGCGAGCTGAATGCCATCTTTATCGGGTGAACCATGACGGTAAATGTTTTGAAGCCCCTCAATAAGAATAGAGAATGTACGTTTCACAAGTCGCTTAAGCTCGCCACTTGAAACCATGAACTCCTCAACTGACACGGCAATGCTATGAATTAAATCCTGAGATAACGAACCAAAATGACTCAAACAAATTACCTGCCCGTTTTCTTTTTGCGCAGAAACAAGTTGCGAATAAACTTCCTTTAAAGTTCTGTCTACATCAGCATTCACACTCATTCGAATCACACAACTTCTGACAAATTTACCTCATTAATGTAACATTTCCAGACATTTGTGAAGTTTTTTGATTTGTAGTCGTTACTGAGAGCTGATATACATAAACTCCAGAATTTAGTTCTTCTCCTTTAAATTTTCCGTCCCAATAAGGATTATCTACAGAATACTCGTACACCTTATTCCCCCATCTGTCAAAGACCTGAAGGGAGATTGAATCAATACACTGTCCAAACACACCAAAACGCTGATTCTTTGGTTGTCCACTTGTTCCGTTTGGAGCAAAAACTGTTGGAACATACACTTCACCGCAATCTTCGATTACGATTACCTGAACAGTTGTTGATCCAGTACAACCATCTGCTGTTGATCCGACCACCGTGTATGAAGTCGTCTCAGAAGGAGAGGCAATTGGAGTTGCGCAATCAGAACAACTTAAACCAGTCTCTGGTGACCACACATATGAATCAGCACCGGAAGCTGTGAGTGTCACATTTTGTCCGGGAGTTATACTTGCGAGGTCAGGTGTAACACTAATTGTCAGGGACCCAGTTGCCAAAACATTATTAATAGAAGTTTCCGTGCAGCCTAAAGCATCTGTAATTATCGTAGTGTAAGTTCCTGAAGGCAGACCAGTCAAGGAAGCTGTCGAGGCCCCACTTGACGACCACGCATAAGAATAAGGTGCTGTGCCACCCAATGCATTAACTGTTATTGATCCCGTGCTTGAACCACAATTCGTAGGATTTACATCTGATGACACCGTCAAAAGTGTCGGTTCGTCAATTGTAACCGAAACAGAGCCCACGCATCCACCATCATCCGTGACAACCACCGTGTATGTACCAGCTGTTAAAGCTGAAGCACTAGCCTGATTACCCCCGGAAGGACTCCAATTGTATTGATATGGTGCCGTTCCACCAGTTGAATTCACTGTGGCTGATCCATCCGAACCTCCATTGCAACTAACATCTGTCTGACTTGCAACAGAAACCACAGGTCCTCCAAGAGAGTTAACCACCAGACTCAATGAGGCAGTACAAGAATTATCATCCGTAACTGTTACCGTGTAATTCCCTCCCGGAATAGCACTTGCCGTAGATGCATTCCCACCCAAAGGAGACCATGAATAATCTAAAGTTCCCGTCCCTCCGGAAGCTGAGATACTCGCTGATCCATCCGAGGACCCACAAGTTGCTGGCGAAATGGTTCCCTGACTTAAAACAATAGGTGTTGGTTCAGAAATCGTAAAAGAGACACTGTTGGTACATCCGTTCTGATCCGTAACAGTTACCGTGTAAGCATCTGCAAGAAGTGAGGATTGTGTTATACCCGACAGACTACCAGGCTGCCAAGAATAACTTAATGTTCCTGTTCCACCAGCTCCATTCACAGTAGCCGATCCATCATTGCTACCATTGCAGGTGATCTCCTGCGAAGAAACCAGTGAGATAGTTGGATTAGGACTAACCTCAATTGTGACAGTCAATGTAGCAGAGCAACCTTGATTATCGTTTACAGTTAAGGTATAATCCCCAGCTGCAAGGCTCGAAATATTCAAACTACTCTGACCATTTGACCAGGAGTAAGATGGACTTATCCCTCCAAGAACGACAATTCCAGCAATAGATCCAGTGTTTGATGTACATGCCGTTGGCGTAACGGTCATACTTGAACTGTTTATCAGTAATGGAGTAACGGCACCCACTGTGTAAGGCGCGGATGTCACACTACATCCGTACTGATCCGTGGCAGTAAGAACATAAGTATCAGGCAGAAGTCCTGTGATATCCAAAGTAGATCCTCCGGAATTTGTCCATGAATAGGTTAAATTAGTTCCAAATGCAGTTATGCCACTAATTGTTCCTAAAGTTCCATCACACTGAACATCCGTTACCACGACAGAAGATTCATTTAACGATGGGCCGGGTGCTGTACCAACAGTAATTGGAGGACTTGTCACCGAACATCCATAAAAATCTGTGACTGTAATACTATACACACCAGCTGAGATACCCGACACATCAAGCGTAGAGGCAGTCACGCCTGACCATGAATAGGTGTAGGTTGGAGTACCTCCTGAAGGCACAATTCCTGAAATGGCACCATCAGCGGCTGTACAATTTTCATCAGTAACTATTACAGAAGAAATATCAATTGTGGGACCCTGAGTGTTTGAAACGGAAATTGGCGTTCCTGAAACAGTACAGCCGCCAGCATCCATGACAGTGAGTGTATAGGTCCCTGCCGCAACACCTGAAAGGTCAGCCGTTGCAGTTCCAGAACCGTTCCAGCTATAACTCAATGACGATCCAGTAGCAACAATTCCCGAAATTGAACCATCTGACTGACCACAATGTTCGTCCACAACCACAACCGAAGCTTGATCTATGGCAGGACCAGTATCCGTATTGACTGTGTAGGGTCCGGACGTACTCGAACAACTATTTGCATCGGTTACAGTAAGCGTGTAAGATCCAGCGATTAATCCACTTGCATCCAAGGTAGCCCCCCCACCATTATCCCATGCGTAGTTGAGTCCGGTTCCTGTTGCAGTGATTCCCGTAACAGAACCTGGATCTCCAACACAATTCACATTTTGAACAACAACTCCCGAAGCATCGATGATTGGACCGGAAACTCCAGTAAGCGTGTAAGGACCACTTGTGGCAGTGCACCCTTTCGTATCAGTCACCGTAAAACTGTAAGTTCCTGATGCCAGATTTGTATAATTGACAGTTGGGTTTACTACACCATTCCAATAATATTGGTACGGTGAAGTTCCCGATGAAACCCCTAGTCCTGTTATACTTCCAGCTGTGCTACACGTTGGATTTGTTAAGACCGCTGTCCCAGTGATTACAGGAAGTGGATTTATTGTAACCGTTACGGGAACACGAAATGTACCGGGACAAACTCCCGCATAATATGTAGTGGTTACTGTCGGAGCAACTGCCGGAGTATACGTTAAACCAGTTCCCAAAGAAGAACCTCCATACGCAGATGCGTACCAATTCACAACTCCCGGGAGAGTACCGGAGGATGTAACCGAAAAGGAACCTGACTGACCAGCACAAACTTCTGTGTTTACAGCTGTAAGATTAAAAACGGTGGTAGTGTTTCCGCTCAATCCTGGCGCACCATTCGTTGCACCATTCATATTGAATTCTGTTAGATGATCTGAATTCGTGGTACCTGCAGTTCCACCTGAAACATTTTGAACGGGTGTGCCAGAGGAAAAAGAAATGCTTCCACCGCCTCCAGCACCACCTGGGCCGGCAGCCTCCCAAGCGGCAAAACTACCTAAAGAAAGAACCTGATTCCCTCCATTTCCACCTTTTGCACTTAACGTCAAAGTGGATGGCAATGCTGAGCTATTTTTGATAAAAATAGAACCGCCGCCACCACCGCCGCCAGCACCATCATTCCCTCTAAGTTGGCTACTCAAGGCAGGTGGTGAAGAACCTGTAGGATTTGTATTCACCCCATTCCCGCCATCAGCATCAATCGTACCCGTGCCAGAAACCGTTCCATAGACTGTTAGAAATACTATTCCACCACCTGTTCCACCTGACCCTCCTTGAGTCTGATCCTGATCACCTGCACCGCCGCCGCCCCCCATAAAGATTCGGGTAGCGTCATAGTTCAATGGATGCCCACCAAAACCTCCATTTTCCTTTCTGGCATCTGAAGAGGTCGAGGTGTTGCACCAAGCTGTATTATTCGGACCAGCTGTTGTTGCATTTTGGTTTGAATTCGAAACGGAATACCCTCCTCTTCCTCCACCTGAACTTGAAGAACCACCAAAACCAGCAGATTCTAAATTCCAAACAGAATTGGTAAATGTAGTTGAAGGAACACCTTTTCCTGTGTATGAACCAATACCAACATTGCATCCACCGCCACCACCGCAGTTTTGATAACCACCGCCACCACCACCATTACCTGGCGCACCTCTTCCATAGCCAGAGTAAATCAAATCATATTCCGTAACATATCCTCCAATACCTTCACCTTTTCTCGCTCCCTCCTGAGAGTTAGAAGAACCTACTTGGGTACTCCCGTTACCGGTACCATTTGTATGAACGGAACACGTGCCTCCAAAACCAACCTGATTTGTAGGTGTCGAAGTAGAACCACCCCTGAATCCCGCTGCATTTGCAGTTATTTTAGAACCGGTATTAAAAACCAAATTACCATTCACTTCAACTGCTACTATACCCCCAGTTGTACCATTCCAGTTTGGAGGAACAATTGTAGAAGAGGCATTGAGCGTTAAATTATTGAAACGGGGCACACGAACAACCTGCACTTTACCGGCGATGGTGTAACTGTTCTGCAGACCACAATTGAGCGTAATATTGGTGGTTCCTGAAACTGAACGCACCTCTGCCATTTCAAACTTACCGCAGGCATTGTAATTGGTTACCTGCCCCCAGGTCCAGGGTTGCGAACCCCAAGCCAAAGCTCCTGTGATCCATGCATCCGGAACCGTATACGTACCGCCCCAAGTAACAGTAGGCGTAGTGTTCACATCAAGGGTTGCACCCTGCATTTGAATGATTAATATAAGGTCTCCTGCTGCAAGATTCGCCGAAAAAGCGCCTCCAGACAATACATTGCTCCCGACAATGATATTTGTAGCACCTGCAATAGCATTACTGTTTAAAAAAGTATACGCATTAACAATGTTAACAGGATCTGATGCAGTGTAATTCCCATCCTTTCCACGCTGGGCGTAAAGGCACATAGCCAAAGTGCAAAAAAGAAAAGCGAATATGGATTTGAAATTCATAAGCAGCGTTCAGAGTTTTACAGTTAAGAGACGAACAAATCTACTAAAAAGTTGGACTAATCACGCATTTCAAAATTCACAATTATGGAGGCTACTGCTGGACAAATTTCTGCATTTCGCTCTGTGAGATTTAGAATTTGATGCATGTTTTTTCTGTCAGTATGTGGGTACTCACTACAGGCAAGGGGCCTGAACTCGTAAATTGAACACGTATTGTCCTCATTATTTAAAAAGGTACAAGGTGAGCTCTTCAAGACATAATCATCATCTTCATCCAATCTCAGGTAACGATCAACGAAAGCTGACTCTTTCATTTTCAACTGTTTTGAAATTCTTCTAATATCCACATCACGAAAAATCGGCGAGGTAGTTTTGCAACAATTTGCACAAGACAAACAGCTGTTTTTCTGAAAAAATTTTGCATGTCCGGAATGGAAGATGGCATCCACTTCCTGAGGTCGTTTTCTTTTTAATTTCGAAAAAACCTGCTTAAAACGCTTCGTATCACCCTTGATTCGTTCTATAAATTCCCTTAATGCGGCTTCCATAAATATTTTGTGATAAAAGTTGTTTCTATATTTAACACCGAAAGTAAGGAACTTATGGAAAAATTTGATCTGGTTGTGCTGGGAGGAGGTCCTGCGGGATACGCGGCTGCAATGCGTGCTGTTGACTTCGGAAAAAAAGTGTGTTTGATCGAACGTGATAAAGTCGGAGGAGCTGGAGTATACAACGGTGCGCTGTCATCGAAAACACTTTGGGAGATTGCCAACAAAGTTTCTTCTATCAATGAAACTATAGTTTCGACAGGTCGAACCCCATATGAAATTCCATGGCAGGACGTCAAAAAAATTCTGGCAGAGGCAGTGTTTGAAAGAAAATTCCAATATTCTTGTCACATTAAACTGATGCAGACCGAGTCCATGAATAAGTTGCTTCAGTACGAGCGAGGACACGGACAGCTCTTGTCAAAAAACGAGATAGAAATCGACCATGAAGGTGAAAAGAAGATTATTTGGGCTGATCACATCATCCTTGCAACAGGAAGTAGGCCCAGAAGTGTTCCAAATATCAATGTTGACGAAAAACACATCCTTACCTCCAACGGTATAGACAATATCGAGGATTATCCCAAAAGTCTGGTCATTGTAGGTGCAGGTGTCATAGGTTGTGAATATGCTACCATTTTCTCCAATTTTGGAAAAACCAAAGTATACATTATTGACAGACAAGAGCGAATTCTTCCGTTTGAGGATCAAGACATCTCAAAACTTGTTGCTGAAAATCTAGCAAACAAAGGTGTAACAATTCATCACAATGCCCAGCTTCAACGCATGGAAGTGATCAACGGTCAGGTTGAATACGAGTTATCCTATCCGGACGGAACGAAGGAGGTAATTCAGGTTGAAAAAGCCTTACTTTCTATTGGTAGACAGCCTAATGTTGAAGGAATCGGCATCGAACAAGCTGGCGTTGAAATGTCGAAACGAGGAATTCACATTGGCGATGACGATACACAAACGAATGTTCCAAATATCTACGCCGTTGGTGATGTTTCAGGGAGAATAGCACTTGTAAACATGGGCGAAATTGAGGCACGACACGCTGTAGAAAAAATATTTGGAAACAAAAAGGAACGACTTTCATACGATAACATTTGTACGATCATGTTCCTAAATCCTGAGGTGGCTGCCGTTGGGATGAATGAGCAACAGTGCATCGAACAGAATATTGCGGTAAAAGTAGTCAAAGTAGACTTCTCACTTATTACCCGAGCAATTGCAATGCGTAAAACGCAAGGCTTCTTCAAAATCATTGTTACAAATGACGATAAGATGCGAATTTTAGGGATGCGCGCAGTTGGAGAACACGCCTCCACGGCAATTCAGGCGGTTGGACTACTAATACAACTAAACATGCCTATTGAAGTTCTTTCTGAGCTTATTCACCCTCACCCATCTATTGTGGAAGGTATTCAGGAATGTGTTCGTATGCTGTTGAACAAATCTATTTTCAAATCTTCCGTCTTTAAAGACAAGCTAGCGTGTTACTCGTTGAACGAGGGCATAAAAACACCTTTGGAAAGGTTATAAAAAAAGGAGCTCAAGGCTCCTTTGAAATTCATTAGTTAAATTTAGATAACATCGAGAAGCTTAAGAATCAGCACAACAATAACAACAATAATTATTATTCTCACCAACCAAGATAATAACCCTCCCAATAAATAATCGAGAACTGTAAAAAGAAGTAAAAGCAGTATCACCAAAAGAATCAATCCAATCAAATAACCAAGCTGTCCTTTGTCTGAAGGTGCCTTAGAAACATTCGCTTTTTTATTATCAAATACCCCTTTCTTTTGAGCAAGCTTTGCAATCGGACTTCCGTACAAACTCTTTGCAACATTGGAAATACTTTTGGAAACAGTCGCTCCATTTGTTTTGGATTTCTCAGCATTTGTTGGAACTGACTCCTGATTTTCAGCTTTGCTGAACTCTTCCTGCCTATCCGTTTGAAGTAAGGTTTCAGAAACTTGATCCGCCTCTTGATTCACATTTTCAATTTTCCCTGAAACGACCTGCTCGTTATCCTTTGTTCCATTGGCCTCTTTGGAGAGTTTGCCGAGGTTGAGGTAAAATCCGTTGTTGTATTTTCTTTTCTGGAAGATTCCTCCCCCATTGACATCATTTGTTGTTGCGCAGGAGGACAAAATTAGAATTGCTCCTACTAAAATTCCAAAAATTGATTTCATTTTCATGTGATTGATATTTAGGGTTTAACTTATTTACCTTTTAATTCCATTGCCTTCAAGGTATTGATCATTAAAGAAGCAATGGTCATGGGTCCAACTCCTCCGGGAACCGGCGTAATGAATGAACATTTCGGCGCTACATTCTCAAAATCCACATCACCTCTCAATCGCCAACCTCTTGCACGGGAAACATCCTCCACTCGGGTTGTCCCAACATCAATGACCACAGCGCCATCTTTAACCATATCCTTCGTCACAAAACCAGGTTGACCAATCGCAGCGATCAAAATATCTGCATTTCGGCATACCTCATCCAAATTTTTCGTTCGGCTGTGAGCCAAAGTTACCGTACAATTACCTGGATTCGAGTTTCTTCCCAACATTATACTCAACGGTGTTCCTACAATATTGCTTCGGCCAATGATTACACAATTTTTTCCTTCTGTGTCAATGTTATTCCTTTTGAGCAATTCCACGATTCCTGCCGGAGTAGCTGGCAAAAATCCCGGAAGATTGAGAATCATGTTCCCAAGATTTACCGGATGAAATCCGTCCACATCCTTACGCGGATCAATCGCCTGCGTAATTTTCATTTCATCAATATGAGCCGGAAGTGGTAGTTGAACTATAAATCCATCGATGCTTTTATCTTCATTCAACGAATGAACTTTTGCGAGTAAAATATCCTCAGGGACAGTCTCGTCATATCTGATCAAGGTGCTTTCAAAACCAATTTGCTCACAGGCCTTGACTTTTGCTCCAACATACGTTAGGGAACCGCCATCATTGCCCACAAGTATTGCGGCCAAATGTGGAATTTTTTTACCGTTAATTTTTCTTTCCTGAACAGCCTGAAAAAGTTCTTTACGAATCTGTTCCGAGGTCAATTTACCGTCAAGTAATTGCATTCAATATATTTTGGACCAAAGATAATTCCTCATTGAACGCCGTAAACAAACGTTAAAAAGTTTTGAAAACTTCAAAAGCATTAATTTTGTCCTATGCGAAACGTACTGATCTTTTTGATTTTTTGTCAATTGGCAGTTTCTTCACTTCACTGTCAGCTCATTGAAGGGTTTGAAATTGGCATCGATGGCTCGGTGAGTGGTTCCAATCTTGGGGGCGCTGCAGGAGGCGGATTGAAATTTGGGTTCAAAACCACTGAAAGCTTTATATTCGGACCTTCCATTCGTATTAATCGTTCCTGGTCGACATTTAATGGAAACACCCAAACATTTAGTTTTACCAATTGGGGTGGTGGTTTCTTTGCCCACGGAAGATATGGCAACGTTGTTTTCGGAGGGGTCGAAGCTGAAGTAATCCAAAACAAAAATATTTTTGTTGACACCAGCGCAGTTTTCAAGAAGCTCGTTCCCACAGTATTTATTTGCGGAGGATTTTCGAAGGAATTCAAATCTATCGTCAGAGTAAACTTCGGGCTCTATTACGACCTCATAAATGGCTTGAACAGTCCCTATAGAAATGCCTACCTTATTTCATTAAAGGATCCACAAACCGGACAGATCGTTCGGCGTCTTCCTCTCATTTACAGATTAACTTTTTTCTTTCCTATTCCTGTAAAAAAGAAAAACGCCCCGTCAGAGGAAGACGAACTTCAGGACGAGGCGTATTAAATTTCATTCAAGAGTTTCAGGGCATTCCCATTTCGGCTTGTGTCTGAGGTTTTACAAACGTACCCGCCTTGGCATAATCGATTAGCTCGATCACAAAACACAGAGATTCGTATGGTTTTATGTCCATAGATTGCGTTTGAGGGTTGTACATGCCTTGTTCGCCATAGGCTTGTTTCCATGGAACAAACAATTTATAAGTTCCACCTTTCTTCATTTTTGGAAGTGCATACGTCCAAGCTGGAATGACAGCTTGTAATGACAAGCTTACCGGATCTTTTGTGCCGGTCATTTTCTTCATATCATAAGAGCTCTGAAGGGTATCTCCTTTTGCATTTAACAGAATGTATTCAATCTTTACATCGTCAGTAGAAGATGGTGAGCCACCACTTCCCGGTTTGAGCTGCTGTAAAATAATTCCGTTTTCAAAAAGCTGTACTCCTTTCAGTTTCGCCGCTTCAGCAAGCATGACTTCGCCTTGCTCTTGGTTTTTTCGATACATTACTTTTTCAACTTCTTTAATGAATCCTGAGAACAATTGCTTTTGAACTGCTTCCGGAATCACAGAGTCTTTTTTGAGTAGACCATGGCGAAAACCCTGAACTGTCATTTTAAGGTCAATTTTTGGCAAGGCCTCCACATCTTTCATTTCGCGATAAAAAGAAAAAGCCGTCAGTCTACCCAAACATTCTGCTCCCGGAGCTGAGTAGGACGAATCGAAATCCTGAAAATAAGGACCAAACAATTTTTTCAAGGTTGCCTCACAATCCGAAGGCATTTTTTCATTTAAATTGTCCTCAAATCCCTTTGCGATGAGTTCCATATCAAGCTTCATGATTTTTGGATCATTCGCTCCGACAATAGATTGTGCATTGATCGCTCCCAAGACGTAAGAAAGTGAATCCTTGTATGTATTCAAAACAACAGGGGCTTCATTTTTCGATCCATTGCTGCATGACCACAAGCTTAAAAGCACTATAAAAATCAAACTGTATTTCATCATCCAATAGCTAAAAGTTCAACGTCAAAAATAAGTGCACTGTAGGGTTTAATTGCTCCACCCGGATGTGGATTGGCACCGTATGCTAATTCTTGAGGGATGTACAACCTGTATTTAGACCCTACAGACATCAATTGCAAGGCTTCTGTCCAACCGGAAATCACCTGATTAACTCCGAATGTCGCAGGCTGCCCACGATGAACAGAGCTATCGAAAACAGCTCCATCGATTAACGTTCCGTGATAATGAACCGTTACGCTATCCGTTGGACCCGGTTTCGGTCCTGTACCGCTGTTGATTACCTCATATTGTAATCCGCTAGAAGTCGTAATAACTCCTTCTTTCGAACCATTCTTTGCAAGAAAATCTTCGCCTTCTTTTTTAACTGCTTCAAATTTCGCCATACTCGCTTGAGCCAAATACTGTTGAATGATCTCATTCGCTTGTTCTGGCTGATAATCCAACTGATTTCCTTCGAATACATCGCGTATAGCCTTGGCCATTATATTGGTATCTATCCCCTCCAAATCCTGCTGCATCAAGCTGCCAGCAATGCTCATTCCAACGCAGTAACTCACAGCCTTAATTTCTTCTGTCATACTTTAAATTTGCACGAAGGTAATGAAATAATTCGCCATACCCGACGCTGGATTGATTCAGTATACCTCAAAATGAATTCATTTTGAAAAAGGCAGAATTTCTTTTAACTTTGAATATCAAACCCAATGCTATGAGATTTTTTGCTTATATGTCAGTTATCACTTTAACAATACTAGTATTTACAGGCTGTGGTAAAAAGAAATACGACAACAGTAATGCTCCCAAACTAAATGCGCTAACTGAAACCTATTTTTCTGAATTTTCAAACATGACCGATCAGGCCATTACCGGAAATATGGTCTATTATAAAGTTGGAGAGGTAGTCGTAAATAATTCAACTGAAGGTAAACCCTATTTGAATGACAAAGCCAATTGCAATGTTGTCATCACTCTGGATACTGCGAATGCAACCAAAACCATTACAATAGACTGGGGATCGACAAATTGTACGTGCAATGACGGTAAAACACGGAGAGGAAAACTCGTAACGACGTTTACCGGATCCTATTTTGCTCAAGGAACTGTAATCACACATACGCCTATTGATTATTACGTGAACGACAACAAGGTTGAAGGCACCAAAATTGTGACAAATATGGGACTAAACGGAAGTGGACAGCCTTATTACAATGTTGAAATTAATGGAATTGTCACCATGTCTACCGGAGAAATTATAAACTACACATCTACCCGGGTTCGTACATTCATCTCGGGTTATACAACGCCAAGCATATTTATAGACGACGAATATGAAATCACTCTAAGCTCAAATGCAACTGTAACAAATGGTGACAGTTACGAAGCGCACACCACCTCACCACTTGTTGTGAAAGTCGGATGTGGATACATAAAGAAAGGTGTTTTGTCAATTACGCCTTCAGGAAAACCAGAACGAGTAATTGATTACGGAGAAGGCTCTTGCGATGCAACATTTACTATCACGGTTAACGGAAATACCTACGTCATAAATTGAACCCCTTTCTGAAAAACTTTAAGAGCTGGCTTCACCGGCTCTTTACATTTTCTCAAAGCCGCATTTCACTCATCTTTCCTTCTTAGATCAAGATTATAAGTTAACCCAAGCTGAAGTGTATGATTTCGCTCAGCCTGGATACCGTCTTTCTTAGCAATAAATTGGTTAAGATAACCAAACTGAATATTGAAGTTTGAATTAAAGCGCCATCCAAGTGCTAAATAAAGTCGGTTTTGATCAAGGATATTCTTTCCAATTCCTTTGCCGAAGCCCAAAAATGGTTCATCGTAAACAGATATAAAAAGAGTTTTGTCAGCCATTTCTTTTCTTGAAATAGGCATTGTGACGAGCAAACGATATCTTACACGCTGTCTGAAAAGAAATCCATCCAAATTATAATCCCCAGAGGCATCTTTTACCCAGTTTTCCAAAAAACGCTGCTCAAGTCGATAGCGATGCTGAAAATCCAAACGTCCTGCCTTCGATTTGAGAATTAGCTGTTCCCAAATTCGGTGTTCATTGAACGTATTAGCAACTGGCTGTTCTCCGTATTGATACGTTCTGATAAAGGCATATCCACCCGTTAACTGAGAGCCGTTTTTCGCATAATAATCAACACCAAGTCGTAACAGAGACTGCTGCCAGTCATTGAAAAAATCCGCTCTGCGCCATTGATATTCCGTGTGCAATCCCCAACGTTCGGATAATCGATGATTGCCGAAATACATTACCCATGCATTTGTAGAGTTTGCGAATTCCTTTTGTGCTGAAACAGAACTGAAGAGAAAAAGAAAAATGAAGATTCTCACTATTGATTTTGTGCTTCCCACCTCGCCTTTTGAAAATTAAAGAAATCCCTTCTTCTCTCCGATTCGTTTTTGAATTTGAATACACCTGAATTCAAAGCAAGATTTAATTCAAGGTCTGCAGTTGCAAAATCTCCCTTCCAAATATACAATTCAGAAAGATTACAGTGAATCATCGCCGTAATTTTATCGTTGATGCGAGCCTTTTCATCGTATAAGTTACTTTCCTGCAAAATACTTTTCCATTTCGCGATGGCTGCTTCAAGCTTCGGAATGGCTGTTGCGCGATTTCGGTCTTTTGAAACCATTGCCAAAGCTTGAGTTGTTAATGTGTATGCTTCAGTCACATCCGAATACTCATAGTCTTTGTAACGTTTGATAGAATAGACTTCAGTTTCTCTACTCGTGTTAATAAAACCGAATTGATCGTTCAGAACTCTGTTGACTTCTGAAAAAGCATAATTTCTAGCTCTAAGTTCCATTTCCTGAAATAAAGTAGCCTCATGATCTACCATCCACAAGAGCCATTCATACCTGCTGGAATACTTATTTATGAGCTCCGATCGCTCATTGTCAAGCAATATTTGTTTGTAAAGCACTGTTCCATCGGTTTTTGTAACTGTTAATCCAATCGGGAGAATGTACTGATATAGAAACTCATACTTGGTGCTAGCACCTGAACCTGTCTTTCGTTCTACAAGCTTGTTTCCTCGCATTGGATATATATCA
>Ga0315906_10001889_pt1 | contig 30350 bp, 12 predicted proteins | sample LakEriMetagenome_4_FD_203526 | JGI IMG/M metagenome (GOLD analysis project Ga0315906, IMG submission 203526) | Freshwater fungal communities from buoy surface, Lake Erie, Ohio, United States - Buoy 2 MA122 | ecosystem: Environmental > Aquatic > Freshwater > Lake > Lake biofilm | place: USA...
GGTTTTACAATGAGAGGAGGCCGCATCAATCGTTGGGCAACAAAAGCCCGGCGGAGTTCCACCGAATGAATGGTTCATCGTGGGCTCGGAAGGCTGGCGCATGATCTTTCGCCCCGCAACCCCACGGTAGGGTGAGGGTCACGGGGCGAAAATCATGCTTGGGTGACTGGAACTAAGGATAGACCTTGGGGAATTTCCGAAGCTAAGAAACGGCAAAAAACTGTCCAATGGTTGAGGTTCACCTTACAGGCCTGGGTGGGGGAAGGTCAAGTAGGGCGGGGTAATCCGCTTGCATTGGGCCTGGATGGATCACATCCTCGTAGCCTATGTCCGCCTGCATGTCGACACGCATGGACCCAAGGCATCCCTGGAGTGTGACCTGCAGCCCAAGCCCTTTCACTGCGGCCCGGATCGGCGTGCAAGCCACGGTCGACGGATCAAACTCCAAACCGTCCGGCTCCACGGGCTGCAGGCATATCGCCTGAAAAACCGCGATCACTTTTTCAGCGTCACCCGGTTCCAAACCCAGGAGGTCGATGTCCTTGGTGGGCCTGGCCCTGGAGCCACCCCATACCGACAGCATCAAGGCCCCTTTGAGGATGTACCTCCCGGCATGGGGGGAAACCGCCAACCGGTGCAGGAATCGCTCCATCGCGAAATTCTGCACCACCTCCTGGAATGGCCGCCCGCATCGAACAGCCAACTGGGACAGCCGTTCCCGGACGGATGCCGCCATATTCCGCGGTCTTTTTTCACTCACACGACAGCCTCCAGGTAAGGCCGCATGACTCTCTCGACTCGGCAAACCCTCGCTTGCCTTTCCAATAGATCGCCGTCGAAACGGCCGGAGTCCCTGTATTTCTTCAGGGCCTCCAGACATGTTTCCAGACCGACAACCCGCCGAAACTTGAAACAGTCGGCCAATGATTTCTCCCGGCTGTAAACCCTGAAAACAAATGGTCCATGGCCATGGACCTCCACACCCGCATCGAACGATTTGCCCCCGAACCGGAACACCCGAACCGGCGGGTAATGGATTCGGGGCAAAGCCGCGGTTGGTTGGATCGCCAGATCCACCTCCTGCGGAATCCGCGTGGTCAACCCGTGAAATGCCAGTGCCGAAACCAGACAAACCACCCCGGACGGAACCCTCATCCCCACAACTGCCAGATCCGGGTGCGGTAATTTCTCCAAAAGCCCAGGCAAACAGTACAAACCCCGGCCAGCCTTTTCCAGCAGGCCACCTGACACCATTTGCCGAAGCGTGTCACGGTGCACCCCCTGACGGACCGCCTCCGACATCCGCAGGGCCCCTCCGCCCCTCCGGAAAATCACCTCCACTCTTCGGCTGGTTTTCCCGTCCATGTTTCGTCCAAATTATTTATACTTATTAAAATGTAAATATATTATGGACGAAATGCTGGCCAAAACAAGCCTGCTGCCATTCACGCTTCTGCCAAAGCGCAACTGGGAGGCCTTTTTTGACCACAATTCGGATTGGACCCAAAATTCTCAGACATGCGTCATGAGGTACCCAATGCCCTGACCGTTCAATCTGCAAGGGGGATTTTTTATCTGTCCAGGTTTTCCCTGGGTCTTCCTTGTGCCATTTGCCGTTGACCCCTCAGTGTGGTGCTGAGTTTGCGCTGCTTACTCACCGCCGGGCAGTTCAGTACCTTCTAATCCCCTTCTTCAGACAGCGTCTTGGGCTTCAGTCAATGCCTCCCTCACATTAGGGCTGTCCATTTCATCCCTGCGTGCTCAGCCATTGGTTGCCCCCCTCACCCACCCGACAATATCAGGCACGCCAACGCCGCCGGCACCTTCACAACCTCCACCGCCCCGGTGCCGGAACCTTTGCCCTTGCCCGGGCCACGTTCCACACGCGTCACCCCCAGGTCGTCCCGCATCCGGGTGATGACGATCCCGCGCCTGCCGCCGGTCTTCTCCAAAAAACGCGACAGTCCCGCCAACTTGCCCGCATGGATGGAAGTTTCCTGATACTTCACCTCGATGGGCAACGGGCCTTCCCCACGGTCCACGATCAGGTCCACCTCCAGGCCGTCAGCGGATCGGTCCCGCCAGTAGGACACCTGCGCCCCCTCCCGCCGGTAACGGGTGAGGGCATGCTTCACCACGGCACACTCCACCGCGGCTGCCAATCTCACGGGCCGTTCCAGCAGATGCCGCCAGGTCATCAGCACTGCGCCCGCGATGGCCGGATCCGCCAGGTACACCTTCTCCCGGCCACGCAGCACCTCCTTGCCGTAGCCGTGGGGGCGCAACCGGTGGACCAGGTGCGGAGCTCTACCAGCAGATCCTCGGCCGCGAGGCCGACCAGGTCGGACGAAAAGTCTGGGCCGGAGCCCTCGCCAACGGCATGTCACAAGCTCAACTCGAGGAGCAACTCCTCCTCTCCAGGGAATTCGCCATCTGACCCCCTCAGAACAGGGCCGGTTATCCAGGGAATACCGGCCCTGTTCTTCTCAATAATTTCCATCAGCCCACTTTGATATCTTTTGATACTTGACAACCCGATGGCTTTGGGAATGATTGGATACATCGATCGGTTTTTCGGCTCTCTTTTTTGCGCACATAGATTTGGATTTTTAACCGATCCGGCATGGCTGGCGGAATTTTTTCTTGCCTTTGAAAGGTTCATTATGCATAGCAAATCCATTGAACCAATCAGGACTTTCTCCCCCCGGTTGGAATCCCTCGAATCCCGCCTCACGCCGGACGCCTCGGCGCAGGCGGTGGTGACGGGGCTCTACCACCAGGTGCTGCTGCGCGCGCCCGATGCCGATGGCCTGGCCGCCCACACCCGTGCCCTCGAGTCGGGTGCCACAACCGCCGACATCGCCGGCGCCCTCTACTTCTCCCGCGAGTTCCGCACCGCCCAGTCCGGGCGCTACTACGAGAACCTGCTCGGCAGAGCCGGAGATCAGGCAGGCATGGACCACTGGGCCGACCAGCTGTTCGCCGGCATGCCCGAGGAAACCGTGGCCGCCGCCATGGCCTCCTCCCAGGAGTACACCGCCCGGTTCTCCCGTCCCAATGACCTGGTCACCCGCTGGTATGTGGACCTGTTGGGCCGCCAACCCGACAGCATGGGTCTGGAAGCCCACACCCGGGCCCTTGAGTCCGGCCGCTCCGCCCTCGAGGTGACTTCCGCGCTGACCGCATCCGCCGAATTCCGTTCCGCCAAGATCCGCCAAGTCTACTTCGCCGCGTTGGGTCGCGACGCCGACACCGCCGGGCAAGAGGCATGGTCCGTAGGTTGGCAGGCCCTGGGCGGTCTGGCCGGCGTGACCGCGGGCATCCTCGGCAGCGCCGAAAACCACGCCCGCCTGTCTTCCACCACCGGCGTGCCGCTGCCGGACCTGGAGCTGGCCAACCAGTGGGCCTCCATCCTCCGCGCCCCGTACGATGCGACAGCCGATGGGTTTGTGTCGATGTATAACAGGCTGCTCGGGACGAAACCGGAATACGACCAGGACGACGACCCTATTTTCAGCGAACCCGGCAACAAAGACTTGTGGAACTTCTCCAGAAACGCCGGGGATGCGGATGGTTTGCCAGATGATGAGAAACGCCAGGTCACACCGGTGAGTTTGCCGGTCGCCTATGCGGTTCTGGAATTATTGCCCACCCAGAACGAGGTGGACATGAACCAATCGCTCAAATACCCGCTTCAGGATCCAGTCTCGTTGGACCTGTACCTGAAGGGCGGCGACATCCGGCACCCGCGCGGCCTGATCATCACCGGAGGCGATGGCCGCTATGTGCTCAACGGCCATCACCGCTGGTCCACCATCTACACCATCAACCCCCAGGCGCGGATTCTTTCAGTGGACATCGGCATGGGGGAAACACCCCAGGAATACCTGAAGGCGACCCAGATCGCCGTCGGTGCTAATCTCGGCTTTTTGCCTGTGGCCACGGTCACCGAAGGCTACAACCTCTTCGATGTCGAAGAGGGGGTGTTCCGGGAGTACGTGTCAGCCACCATCAATGAAAAGACCGAAACCAGTCAGGCCGTCATGGATCTGTTCGCCCGGTACGGATATGCCGACATGACCGCTGTGCAAGATTACCTGTGGGGCAATGTCCTGCAACTCCGGGCCAACAACCATCCCGCGGTGGATGTGAAGCGCGATTACATGCCTCAGCCCCTGGAAGATGACCCGGCCCCCGTCGCGGCCTGGATGCGTTCCGGCATGCTGAATTTCCGGCAACCCGTCATCGCCACGCTCGGCTAACCGCCGGCGCCTGGGACACAACGATCGCTGAACTGCACGGGGGAGTGGGATGTTCTGGAAAAAGCTCGGGTGGTCGGGTTCCCACAAGGCAATTCTGCCCAAACCCCGCACCAGCAAGCCGTCACTACAGGCTCTCGAGGCACGGCTGGCGCCCGCCGGTGACTTCCCGGTCGTGGCACCTCCGTTCAGCCTGGCTGCCGGCAGCCTGGTCAGCGCCTCGGGCGAGGGCAAACTGGCCATCCTCTCCGAGGACGGCTCCCGGCAGGAGTTTAGCCCCTTCCCCGGCTATCGCGGCCCCCTGAATGTGGCCACGCTGAACCTCGGTGGCGGAACCAGGGCGGACACCCTGGCGGTGGCTGTCGGCGAAGGGGGTCGCGCCGCCCCCCATGTGATCCTGGTCGATGCCGCCACGGGGGAAGTCCGTCGCAGCTTCCACGCCTTCGATGCCGCTTTCACCGGCGGCGTGTCGCTGGGTGCCGGCCCAACCAAAATCGGCGGTGCCGCCACCAGCGTGCTGGTCTGCGGCATGGGCCCCGGCGCCGAACCCCGCGTGTCGGTGGTGAACGCCGCCTCGGGAGAGACGCTCTCCTCCTTCCTGGCGTTTGATCAGGCCTACCGGGGCGGCGTGCGGGCAAACCTGTCGCAGCCATTGGCCGATGGCACCGCCTGGGCCGTCGTGACCAGCCGGGTCAACGGCCATATCACCGGGTTCGACCTCTCCGGCCAACCGACCCAAACCGTCAGCTTCCTGGCCGACCCGGCCCGGCCCTTTGCCCGCGGACTCTCCGTGGTGGCCGGCGACATGGACCGCGATGGCCGCCTCGAATTCATCACCGGCGACAGCGACGGTTCCGCCCTCCGCGTGTTCAACGCCCAGGGGCAGCTCCGCAAGCAACTGCAGGCCTTCGCACCCGCCTTCCAAGGTGGCGTGACCTCCGGCCTGGCCGATGTCAACCGCGACGGCTTCCTCGATCTCCTCGCCGCCTCGGGAGCGGGTGCCCGAGGCACCCTCAACGCCTTCGACTACAACAGCGGCCGCCTGCTCGACGCCCGCTTCGTGGGTGAGGGCCGCTCCGGCGTCTCCATCGCCTCCAACCTCACCCCCGGCCGCGACCCGTCCGGGTTCTTCACGCTGCAGGTGCTGCACGCCTCCGACTTCGAGGCGGGCGTCAGCGCCATCCAGGATGCCCCCTGCTTCGCCGCCATCACCGACAAGGTGGAAGACCTGTATCCCCATTCCATCACGCTGTCCTCCGGTGACAACTTCCTGCCCGGACCGTTCTTCAAGGCCTCCGGCGACGCCTCCATGGCCTCGCTGTTCGGCAACCAGAATGCCCAACAGGCCGGCCGCGGCGACATCCTCATCCTGAATCGGATCGGAGTCCAGGCCTCCGCTATGGGCAACCACGATTTCGATGAGGGCACCGATGATGTCCGGGAAATCTTCGGCGCCAAACCGTCGGAGGAATGGGCCGGCGCGGATTTTCCCATGCTGTCCTCCAACCTGGATTTCACGCGCGATTCAGACGGTGTGGCCCCGCTTCTCACACAGGGTTTGCAGGAAGCCTCCACCATCGCCGGCAAGATCGCTCCCACCGCCATCATCACCGAGAACGGCGAGCGCATCGGGTTGATCGGCCTGACAACACCCATGCTCCGTTCGCTGGTACCGGCCCTGAAGAATGACCCGGATGTCTCGATACTGCCCGGCGAGACCGAATCCGACAACACCCCCCAGGCAATGGCCCCCATCGTCAACGCCGCGGCGGCCAGCCTCGAGGCGGCCGGGGTCAACAAGATCATCCTGCTGGCTCACCTGCAGCAACTCAGCCTGGAAAGGGGACTTGCCCCGCTGCTCAAGGGTGTGGACATCATCATCGCCGGCGGCTCCCACACCATCCTGGCCAATCCGGGTACGACCGGCAGTTCCATTCGTCCGGGGGATATCCCGGCCGGGGCTTATCCCGATGCCTTCACCGGGGCCGATGGCAACCCGGTCTGGGTGGTCAACACCGGCGCCAACTACACCTACCTGGGTCGGCTAGTGGTCGACTTCGACGCCGCGGGCGTCATTGCGCGCAGCTACGACCAGTCGGTCTCAGGCGGTCTGGGGTCAAACCAGGCAACGGTCAATGCCCTGTGGGCCTCCGCGGATCCCTTCGGCTACGGAACCCGGGGCGCTGCCGTGAAAGAAGTGACCGACCGGATCGCCGGTTTCCTCAATCAGAAGGATGGGGAGCTTTTCGGCCGGACTTCCGTCTACCTCAACGGCACCAGCCCGGCGGTGCGCCAGCAGGAAACCAACCTGGGCGATCTGATCAACGATGCCAACCTCTTCGCCGCCTCCGCTATCGATCCGGCCGTCCGCGTGGCCCTGTCCAACGGTGGCGGCGTCCGCGATTCCATCGGCGAGATCGATCCGGCCACCGGAGCCTGGCTGCCCACCGCCGCCAATCCCCCCGCCGGCAAGCAGTCGGGCGACATCTCGGTTTTGGACATCGAGAACGCCCAGAAATTCAACAACAACCTTTCCCTGATCTCGGTCACCTCCCAGGGGCTCCGCCAACTCCTCGAGTACGGCGTCCAGAAATGGGACGGCAGCGCCGGGCTCGGCGTGTTTCTTCAGGTCGCCGGGCTGCGGTTCAGCTTCGACCCGAATCAACCTGCCGGGGACCGGGTTCGCAACTTGGCCATTGTGGACGAGCAGGGAAAGGTCATCGACGCAGTGGTGCGTGACGGCCAGTTGATAGGCGACCCCGCCAGGGTGATCCGCCTCGTCACCATCGATTTCATCACCGACGGTGGCGAGGGCTTCCCTCAGATAGGCACCGATCTGGTGCGTCTGACCGAAGGCTCTGGCCGGCTCACCGAGCAGTCCGCTATGAAGTCCTACCTGCAGGCGCGCTTCCCCATCGGCGGCTCCGCCGTCTACAACCAGGCCGATGACAACAACTTCGCCAGCGACACCCGGATCCAAAACCTAAACTACCGCCAGGACCAGGTCTTCGGCACCTGAGCAGGCGGGTGGCAATTCGGTTACCAAAGACGCCTCTCGGCCGCTTCCCGACGGCATTTCCCAAACCGAAGCGGGGTTCACTCCCCCCCCTTCGCCCCAGCCTCCCGAGCCCGCCGCGCCTGGATGAACGAGTTCACGCACATCCCCACGAACACCGCGCTGATCAATACAGTCAATTCCCCTGCGATGGCCGATCGCTTCAGCGGGTCAAACCCATCCCCCTTCGCCATCTGCCGGATCAGCGGCGCAAACCCGCCCAGCAACCCGATCACACCCACCATGGCCGCCGCGTGCATCACATGCTTGCGCAGCTTCTCCTGGAAGGCCAGCACCCCGCACACCATCAACAGCACCCCCAGCCCCGCGGGAATCAGCGCAGTCTTAGGCGCCGGCTGCAGCTCCGAGGTCAAAAACCCGAACAGCCCCACCGCCACCATCAACCCGCCCGAAACAATCGTCGGCCACGCCATCATCGCTCATCCCCCGTTTGGTTCCCCGCCTCGGTCAGCCAGCAACCTCTCATGATAGGTAAATTCTTCCAACCAACCCTTGACCCATCCAGCCTACTGCCACCCCATCCCGCGGGGCTTTCCTCACCAAGCTTAGCGTTCCGGTAGTTCCCACCCCTTAAGTAGATTGTGATATCTATGATAATTATGATAGTATCTACATACATTTGATCAACCCAATCGCCCCATTTTCATCATTTTTACACAGAACCTGCCTTCCGAGCCTGCTAGCCTATACAGACAGATTGTCATCAAGCGAATTCAGGTGCGCTTAGCCATGAATCGTTAGATTGCCACGATGGATTTATTTTCTACTCTACCTATTGTTTTTGTTTTCAGAGGACACCTATGGGCGCTTTCTTTGGGCTGTTGAAGGGCTTTGCAGGAAGAAACCGCATCGTGAAGGCGGCCAGGCCCGGCGGAAAGTCACCCAGCCACCGCGGCCAACTAGTCATCGAGCGCCTTGAATCCCGCATCAACCCGTCCTTCAGCAACCTGAGCACCGTCGCCCAGTCCCTGCGCCAGGCCGAAAACGCCCTACCCCAGGTGCCCGGCCTGGACACCTCCATAGGCGCCATGCTCCCCAGCCGCCTCAGCGATGTTGTCGGCCTCAACGCCTACGGCAGCGGCGCCAACACCTGGGCCGGCTTCGACCAGCAGTACCCCAACCCCACCGTCGAAAATCTCGTCAGCATCGCCAACACGATCACTACGGGAATCCCGAACTCAAGCCAACCCATTAACCTCATCTCTGGCTTCGGAAGCAATGGTACGGGATGGACCATCAACAATGGCTCAGGGGCAACGTCTTCAATCAGCGCAAACAGTCTTACTTTCACCAATGGCACCCAGGGCCAATACAACAGCATTTGGTACAACACTCCTATATCAAACCTGAATAACCTTGATTGGACCGCCGAATTCACGCTGACAAATGTCGGGGCCAAATCCCAGGATGGCGGCTCATTCATGCTGCAGACAGCGGGCACATCCGCAGTAGGAAGTGCCTGGTACGGCACTGGAATCACCAATGGCCTGTCGTTTTCCTGGAACAATTACAACTATCCCACCAATGGAGGCACCCAATTCGCCGTCACCACGGGTGGCGGAACCCCGGTTTTCACCACCAACCAAACCGCCATCAACATGAGCAACAGCAGCAATCCGCTCACGGTTGTGCTGCAGTACAACAGTCTCATCGGGAATCTGACAGCCACCGTCTCGCAGGTTGGTGGCAGCCCCGCAGCCGTTCAAACTTGGCAACAAACATACAATGTCGGAAACCTGAGCGTTCTCCAGTCGGGAGCCTATGTTGGTTTTGTGGGTGGTAACGGCAGCGCCTCTTCAGAAACAACCATATCCAATTTTTCCCTTTTCTCCCAGCAGCCTTTCATGCCGGGTACCCTAGGTGCCACCATCCTCCCCACCAACAGCGGCACCCCCACCGCCACCAATGCCCTCACCAGCTCCGCCACCGCGCCCATCTACGGCAATCTGCCGGATCTGAAATTGGGCCAATACACCAGCGGCTTCACGGTTCAGGCCTGGTTCAATTCCAGCGATATTACCAATACATGGCAACGAATTATTGATTTGGGAAATGGCGCCGCTTCAGACAACATTGTGGTCGGATTCGTCGACTCCCAACTTGCATTGTCTACATACAATGGCTCTAATGGATTTGATTTTATAAATGTTGGCTCAACCCTCTCCAGCAACACCTGGTACCATGTCACCGCGGTGTTTGGCGGAGGTAGTTCCGGATATGGCGCCATTTACCTCAATGGTGTCCTCCAGGGGTCCACTTCTTCTCTTCAGGCTATCCCAAATGTTGCACGCACAAACAACTACTGGGGAAGAAGCAACTGGTCAGCCGACCCGGTCTGGCAGGGCCAGCAGGATGAGCTGCGCTTTTGGAATTATCAACTGACCGCTGCGGAAATCGCCGCCAACTACAATGTAGCCCTCGTGGGCCCACTGCCCTCGGGCCTCATCGCCTACTACAACGCCAACGAGAATTTCGGCTCCACCTGGCACGACATCACCGGCAACGGCAACAACGCCACGGCCATGTTGAATTCAGCCTCCGGTCAGTTCACACCCGGAATGCTGAATCCCGCCGCCTTCACCCAGACCAACACCCTGCCCGGCCAGGTCTACATCAACTATGCCAATGCTTTCACCTCCGCCAACCAGCCAGCCTCCATTAACACAATGGGGCTGACCAGCGGCAATCAAATCACCCCGCTGCTGTTCCAAGTAGGCGGCACCAGCACCGTTCCCACCTACACCCTGGTGGCCACCTCATCGGCTATCACCCCGTCCTCCACCTTTGCCAATTCCACCCTGAACTTTGGCTACACATACACATCCGGTGCGCAATATGTGGTGGGATACATTGACCAGGCTATGACTTCCAGTGGAGGCGCCCTGTCAACCGGTTTTCCTCTCAATAACCCGAGCTTTGAAGACACCCTGATTGCAGCCGGCACCTACCAAAGCCCCTACAATCCCACCAGCAACTGGGCCTACTCCAGCTCGGCAGGCCTGTGGAACAATGGCAGTGGCTTGGGCTTTCCCGATGCTCTTGACGGCCAGCAGGGAGCCTGGCTGCTTGGTGCTAATTCTACTATTGGAACAGCAGGTTCATGGGTCGATGGAACCGCAGGTTCGAGTGGGGGACAAACCCCTGGTTATTTATATCCATTAATATCAGGTACTGATAATGCTGATCCTATTATTGGGAGTGGTATTATTGCTTTTGCTTTTGCTGCCACACAAAGCTCTAATTTAGACTTTAGCTTAAACGGAGTTCAGGTTTCAATCAATGCATCTGGTAATCCTTTGAGTGTAAACTTCTTCCCCTCCACAAGCTGGAGTTTCTTCAGCACTCCATCTATCAATTATAATGACCCAACTTATCGAGGGTCTGTTTATTTGAATTTTACGGGCCTCAACGCTGATCCAAATGCTCTGGTAGGAATTGACGACATCGTGGCCGGATATGTCGGCACGGTCCCATACTGTGCCACTCCTGCCGGCACCCTTTCCGGTTGGTACGAAACCAACACCTTCCTTGGCAGTCCTCAGATTGGGGATCTGTTTGGCCCCGGGGCATCAGGCTTTGGGTATGCCACCACCGATTTGGGTAAGGTATACTCCTTTGGCACGGTTGGCACCTCCATTACCACAACTGATGTCCCTCTAAACCCAGCCGAATTTACTGGTAACAACTCTAGCCTCAGCGCCCAAAACGGCGTCCAGATCCAATGGGCTTTGGGTTCAAGCACCAGCCCCCTCCTCTACAACTCCGTCATCAGCACCGGCGGCCTTGATGCCGGCCTGCACCTGACCAAATCAGGCAACGCCACTCTACCTGTCAGCGTCTACGGCAATCTGAGCCTCACGCTCGCCCTGAACAGCGCCAACTCCGTCGCCGTCGGTGTATCAGGCACTTGGAATGCCAATGCCAATCTGGCCAACCTGAACCTGGCCGCCGGCCTCGGCTACCTCGACAGCAGTATCAGCGGCGGCTCCTATTCTGTCACCGCCACCGGCGCCTTCAACTTGGTCGATACCGCCAACAACAACGCCAACGCCTCCGGCCAGGTGAACTCTTCCGGGTATCTCACCCTTTCCTCCGTGGCCCCCCCCTCCGATTTTCATTTCCCCAGCGCCAACTACTACTCCACCAGCGGGTCTATCACCGTTTCTGCCACCATGCCCTTCATCGGCGAGGTGGGCGGGCAGCCCTTCCCCACCGGCAGCACCGCCCCCACGCTCAGCCTTGCCAGCAACACTCAAACCTGGGCCCAGGGCCCTATCGGAACCACCACCGCCTATATCCAACCGCAATGGACTCTGCAAAACTTCAGCAACTACCTGGCCCTAGCCCAACTCGATGCCGCCGCCCTGGTGAACACTGGTCTCAATAACGCCGGCGGAAGTTTGACCTCACTCAACCAAACCAACTGGCAACAGGTCCCCTTCAGTACCAGCAGCGTGGCCTACAACTGGGGCAATGGCCTCAATGGAACCGCCAACCTGCTCTATCAAAACAAGTTGGCCATCGCCGGCCAAACCCGCATGCAGGGCACCCTGCCCCTCAACAATTACGGCGCCTCGTTCTCCATCACCCGCGCCTCGGGTACCACACCGTTCAACCTCTCCGGCAACCTCACCACCGATACTCCCGCCGTCATCACCGCCAGCAACCTCATCGCGGCACCCGTTGCCTACCACTTCAGCCAGATCCTGCAGGCCAACAACACCGGCCTGGCCTGCCGCGAACAGCCCAACCACCCGGGTTACCTGGAATTTTTCGCCACCGATCCCACCATCACCGGCTTCCAGATGAGCCCGTACAGCCCCACGACGGGCAATTACACCATTGGTGCCACCACCGCCAACGCCTTCGCCCAGTTGGGCTTCTTCAGCCAGCCGGTCAACTCCACCGCACTGCAGAACCCCAGCTTTGAGGGGCCACTCGTCCCGGGCACCCCCAACAACTCGGTCTACCAGCCCACCACCGCGCAGTGGAGTTTCTCCAGCCCCACCTCCGGGATCGCCGGCCAGGGAACCTGGTTCACCACCACCCCACCCAATGGCAACCAGGCCGCCTTCATGCAGGGCCCGGGCACAATCACCCAGCAGCTTCAGCAGGTGCAGGGCGGCCTGTACCAGCTCTCCTTCTTTGCCGCCTCTGCGCCCAACTATTCCGCCAATCCCTTCACGGTCCTCGTGGATGGCGTTCAGCAATTCACCGTGCAGGCCACCCAGATCAATGGCACCAACTGGACCCAGTTCACCACCAGCCCCTTCTCGGTGGCCGCGGGCAGCCACACCCTCAGCTTCAACTTCACCGGCGGCAGCGCCACCGCCACTGCGATCGACTCGGTGCAACTGTTCACCAACACCCTGAACGCCCGCCAGGCCACCTACCCCGCCGCTCTCACCCTGCAGGGCCTGCTCGACACGCTGAACCAGCCCAACCTCAACACCCCAGGCGGAGCGTCGGTTACCCCGCCCGCCCCGCTGCCCGGCACCAACACCGCCACCGGCCAAATCTATATCAACACCGCCACCACCTACACCGCCAGCACGCTGCCCACCGCCGCCCAGTTCGTGGCCAACACCGTCGGCAACTACATCACCCCCCTGCTGTTCTCAGTGTCCGGCAGCGGTGGCTCAGCCACCTACAACCTCGTGGCCGCCGGCCAACCCATCCAGGCCACCCGGGCAGGCCTTCAGACCGCCAGCCTGGTCTTTACGGCCTTCACCCCCTCCGCCACAGCCTCTTTTGTGCTCGGTTTCACCGACCAAAACATTTCCGGCAACCCTGCCACAAGCAAATCCGTTACCCCAGGAACGGTCGGTATCGATCCTGTTTCCCAAACCGGCTCGTGGAGCGTGTTCCCCAACGGCACCTTGACACCCGGGTCAACAAACCTGGCCGCCAACACCTCGGTTGCCAGCAACTGGCTGGTCGCTTTTTCCGGGGTGGGCGGCTTGGCCCAAGCAGGCCAGGGCTCGGTAGCTAGGCCGAATACCGACGCCACCACTAATTTCAGCTATGTCTATAAAGGGGCCAGCTACACCACTGCCTTTGTCCCTACCAAGATCCGCTACTACACCAATCTCACCAACAGTCAGCTCTCATCCTCACCCGCGCCATCCATCACCCCCATTTTGTTCACCTGGGTCTGGAACGGCATCAACGGCAGCGCCAATTACACCGTGGCTGCGATGGGCAACCCGATCACTCCAACTCAACCAGGCCTGAACGAGGCCAACTTGCTGTTCCCCAACTTAGGCTCGCTCACCCCTGGAACCAATTACCTGTTCGGTTTCCGGAACAGTTCCACAGGGGTGGTGGCCGTTCAGGCAGGGGCAGATGATTGGCTTTACACCTCCGACACAGATATTGGCATTGGTGCCTCCCCCAACTTCAATGCGGCGGGCATCTACTCCCTCGACATCATCGCCTCCCAAACGGCTGGCAACCCGCCCACCGGCAGCAGTTCCGGCACCAGCGCCGCCTCCACCTACGGACAAGTGGCCATCAACCCCAACACCACCTACACCGCCGCCGGCAACACCCTGGTGCTGCCCACCGCCATGCAGGTCTATGCCACGGTGCCCGCCAGCGGTTCCGGCTGGATCACCCCGCTGCTGTTCCAGCAAAACGGCACGGGTTCCACAGCCACCTTCACGCTGGTGGCTGCCGGGGTCTCCCAGCAAATCGCCAACAGCGGGGCCAGCCAGTTGCCGGTGGCCTTCCCCACCGCGCTGGTCTCCGGCTTGCCCACCACTGGCACCTTTGTCATGGGCTATGCCACCCAGCAGGTGCAACTGGGCAATGGCGGTTCCATCGCCTCGGTGACCAGCTATTCCCAGGGCATGGTGCAATACTCCACCGGTGGGTCCGCCTCTCCCTGGCTCACCTCCGCCGGAGGCGGTTCAGACAGCGCCACCGGCTGCCCGGTGCTCACAGTGGGCAGCTCGGTCTTCACACAAGGGACTTCCCAGTCCACCATCGTTCTCACCTCGGGCAACGCCTACGCCTGCACTTTCCTGACCGATGCCACGCAGTACCAGGCCTATTCCGCCCTGCACAGCCTGCAGTACAACCCCGCCGCCAACAATGGCAAGGCACTGCAGTTCAGCCGGGCAGACATCAACCATTCTGCAGCCACCGTCAACATCTCCGCCACCGGCATCAACACCGTCAGCATCCCGAATGTGAGCAACCTCAACCTGACCGGCAGCGCGGTCGCCCAGGCCGCCGTCAGCGCCACCCGCCAGTTCAGCCTGCTGCTGGATGCCAATGTCTTCACCAACGGCGCCACCGCCGCCAACCTGCAGCGGCAAGCCACCGCCACCGCCCAGACCACCGGTGTGCTGACTTCCGTCAACACCAACCCCGGCAACATGCCCTATGGCGTCGATGGCTTCCTCTCCAGCATCATCCAGTTGACCCCGAGCACCCAGGTCTATGCCACCGCGCCCCAGGTCAGCATCACAGACACCGCTGGCTACGCGCTGAACAGCAGCAAAGCCTTCCCGGCCTGGGTCAGCATTCCAGACCTGCAACTGGGCCAATACGCCGGCCCCTCCATCATCGGTGCCCCCACCCTCACCAGCGGCGGCTCCGGCTACACCTCTGCGCCCACGGTCACAATCACTGACAGCAATGGTGGAACGGGTTCAGGGGCCACGGCAACTGCCACAATTGCCGGGTCAATAGAGGCCATTATAATTGCCAGCGGCGGCACCGGCTACACTTCCGCGCCCACCGTTACCATCACCGACAGCAATGGGAGTACCGGTTCAGGCGCCACAGCCGTTGCCACGATCGGTGGATCAATCACCAGTATCAACCTCATCAATGGTGGTGCAGGTTACTTGACAGGTGATCAAAGTAATGTGCCAACACCTCCTGTTGTCACGATCACCGACAGCAATGGCGGAACTGGCACAGGTGCCACCGCTGTCGCCACCGTGAATTCTTCAGGTGTGGTCACGGCAGTCACCATCACCAATGGAGGGACCGGATACACGGCACCGCTCATTTGGTTCTCCGATCCAACGAGTATATGGGGTTCGCTTGAATTGCCAATCGCCACAGCCTCGACAAGCTTTTCGGTAATCAGCATCACCATCACCAACCCCGGCAAGGGGTACACCAACCCGGTCATCACGCTCTCCGGCGGCGGAGGTTCAGGGGCGACCGCCACCGCGTCACTCGTCAACGGCACGGTGACAGGGGTCACCATCACCAATGGCGGAACAGCCTACACAGCCCCCGTTGCTACTTTCTCCGGCGGTGGCGGCTCCGGTGCCTCCGCCCAATTCACCTCCCAAGACCTGCTGCCCCCGGCCTCCGGCTTCACCGTGCAGGGCTGGTTTAATTCCAGCAATCTATCAAGCTCCTCGGGCATCCAGACCATTCTCGATCTGGGCAACGGCGCCGCCAGCGACAACATCATCGTCGGCGTCAACAACAACCAGCTCTTCATGTCTACCTACAACGGGGCAACCCCTTCCACCTGCACCGGCTCCACCATCCTGGCCAGCAACACCTGGTACCATGTCTCCGCTGTCTTCGGCCAAGGCACCGCCAACCTCTACCTCAACGGCGTCCTTGTCGGCTCCTCCACCAACATGCAATTCCTCAACAACTTGCCCCGCTCCAACAGCTACTGGGGCCAATCCAACAACTCGGCCAATCCCGTATGGCAGGGCCAACTCGATGAGTTGCGCATCTGGAACGCGCCTCTGACGGCCGGCCAGATTCAAAGCAACTGGAACACCCCCTTCGCCACAGCCCAGCCAAACCTCATCGCCTATTACAAGACCGACAAAACCTTCGCCCCTGGCGGCACCTACGCCTCCGGCTTCAGCGACGCCGATGATTCCTCCGGCTTCGGCAACAAGGGCCTGATGACCGGCACCATCAACGGCCTGTCCATCAACAATGGTTCGGTTGCCATTACCAAGAATGGCACAGCCACCAGCTACAGCAGCGGCTCGCTGACGGTCTCAGCCCCCGGGGTCTATTACCTCACCGGCACCGCCTCCCCATCCACCGGCTCCCAGCCGGTCTCTTTCCTGGTCACTATCGATGGCGTGCCGGTTGGCAGCGTGGCCGCCAGCCTGCAGGGTGCCTCCGGATACACCATCGTGTCCGCCGGCCTCAAGTTGAGCCCGGGCACACATACCGTCGCCTTCCAGCCGCAGGGTACCACCGCCGGTTCAACCAGCCTCACCAACCTGCAATTGAATTTCCGCCCGCTGGTGCAGTCCACCGCCCCGTTGCAACTGATCGGCAGGGGCGCCACCGCGGTGGCCAACCTGAATTCCAACACCGGTATGCTCTCCAGTATCACGGTCACCAACCTGGGCTCGGGTTATGCCAACCCGGTGGTGACCCTTTCGGGCAATTACGCAGCCACCGCCACCGCCACCGCCAAGCTCGGAACCGGGTCCGCCAAGGGCACCATCCAATCCATCAAGGTGCTCAGCGGGGGCCAGTACTATAGCTCGGCGCCCTTTGTCACCATCCAGGACCGCGAGGGAGCTACCGGCACCGGCGCCACCGCCACCGCCATCATCACCAATGGCGTGGTGACCGGCATCACTGTGAACAATCCGGGTTCCGGGTACACCCATCCGGTGGTCACTCTCACCCCACCCATTATCGCCCTGGCCACGCCCGAGCTGATCATCCCCGTGCCAGCGGTGGGCGTCTCGGATCTTCCCGGTGGTGGATCAGGGGCTTTCGCCGCACCCCTCCTGAACCAAAACGGCACCCTGTCGGGTATCGCCATCGCCAACAACGGCGCCACCGCAACCGCCAACCTCGTCAGTGGCACCATCGGTAGCCTGAACCTGACTAACCCAGGCCAGTTCTACACCTCCGCACCCACCGTCACCATCACCGACAGTAGCGGCGGAACTGGTTCCGGCGCCACGGCCACAGCCACCGTTGTCACCGGTATGATTATTGCGCCGCCGGCCATCACCAACCCGGGCTCCGGCTACGGCGTCTCGCCCACGGTCACGATCACCGATCCCACCGGCACCGGTGCGGTAGCATTCGCCATCCTGAATGGCAACACCGTGGCTGGCATCATCATCGCCAACTCCGGCTCCGGGTACACCAATCCCACCTTTACCTTGAGCCCAGGGCTTTACGGCACAGCGACCACCAGCTACGCCGGCATGTCCAATTATCTCGGCGGGCAAGTGACCGGCTTGACAGTCACCAGCCAGGGCAGTGGCTACACCAAGCCGGTGGTGACCATCACCCCCCCGGCCACCTTCAACGGGGGCTATGTTTCCCCCGTCATCACGCTGCCATACAACGCTCAGTTCGCCGCCACGGCCACCGCCACCATGGGCTCCAACGGCACCGTGGCTGGTATCGCCATCAACGCGGGCGGAAGCGGTTACAGCGCCCCGCCGACAGTCACCATCACTGGTGGCGGCGGCTCTGGTGCCACGGCGGTCGCCACGGTTATCAACGGTGTCGTCACCGGCATCACCGTCCTCAACCCCGGCTCGGGCTACACATCCCTGCCCACCATTACCCTCGGGTCTCCCAACCAGCAGGCCACCGCCACCGCCGTCGCCGGACGCATCACTAACATCTCGGTTCCGGCCGGAGCCGGCGGTTCCGGCTACCTCTCCGCTCCCGCCGTCACCATCATCGATCCCAACGGCTTCGGGGCTACCGCCACCGCCATGATCACCAACGGGGTGGTGACAGGCATCACGGTGACCAACCCGGGTTCAGGTTATGTGAGCCCCAGCATCGTCATCGCCCCACCCAGCGCGCCGGCCAGCGCGTCGATCGCTGGCGGTATTGGCTTGACAACGCTGCTTTCAGCAGGCTCTGGCTACACCTCCGCTCCCACGGTGACTATCACCGATGCGGCCACCAACCTGAACGGCCCGGCCTCCTCCGCGTTCCCCCTGGGCTCCTCACTCGACACCTACAAGGGTCAGATCTACATCAATGCGCTGGACTCCTACACCAACACCAACGCCCCTGTCTCCTTCTCGTTTTACTCCGGCAATAGCACCAACTACATCACCCCTCTCCTTTTCACTCTTTCCAATGGCACCTACACCCTGGTGGCCTCCTCGGCCCCGGTTCAGGTGCAGTCCGGCCTGAACAGCAATGTCCCGCTCAACTTCAACTACACCCTGAATGCTGGCACCAATTACTACATGGGTTTCAGCGACCGGAACGGGCTGGCCGACACCACCGGCTATGCCGGCTCAATCGAATGGTCTAATGCGTCGTCAAATCCCGCCAACCAATGGCTTTTCACAACCTCTGGTTCTTATTCCAACGGAATCTTTGTCTATGGGCAAACGGCCTTGAATTCCACATTCAAAACCGGATCGAACCTCTCGGGAGGCACCAGGAACTATAGTTTCAATGTTACTTCCACCAACACCAGCGCCACCGCCTTCGCCACCATCTCGGGCGGCAAGGTCACTGGTATCACCATTAGCTCCCAGGGCACCGGCTACTCCAGCCCCGTGATCACCATCTCAGGCGGCGGCGGCTCCGGTGCCTCCGCGTCCGCGCTGCTGGCGCTCTCCGGTACTTCCGTCACCAACCTGGTCGGTGGCTACGGCTACACGGTGGCACCTACCGTGCTGGTGCAGGACACCAGCGGCGGCACCGGTAGCGGACTCACCGCCACAGCCACAATCAACAGCTCAGGTGTGGTCACTGGCATCACCCTGTCCGGCTCCGCAAACGCTTTCAACAGCTACAACGCCCCGCTTCTGGTCATTGCATCCCCCACCGGAACCACCGCCTCGGCAAAAGCCACGGTGAATAGCACCGTCTCCGCAATCAACCTGACTGCCGGCGGTTCCGGCTACACCTCCGCCCCCACCGTCACCATCACCGATAGCAACGGCGGCACAGGCACTGGGGCCACCGCCATCGCCACCGTGGTCAACAATGTGGTGACAGGCATCATTATCACCAACCCTGGCAGCGGCTACACCAACCCCGTGGCCACCCTGTCGCCACCCAACGGTTCCACCGCCACCGCCCAGGCCGCCCAGTTCAGCATCCAGTTGACCGCACCCGGCCAGTACTACTCCCAGGTCCCCGCCATCACCATCTCCGGGGGCGGTGGCAGCGGGGCCACCGCCATGGCCACGCTGCAAAACGGCATCGTGACCGGCATCACCCTCACATCCGCCGGCACCGGCTACACCTCCGCGCCCACCATTTCCATCACCAACCCCGTCTCCGCCACCGCCGTGCTGACAACAGGTGTGATGGATGGCGACCTCACCTACGCCGGCCAGCAGTACCTGACCACCCCCACGGTAACCATCACCGATGCTTCCGGAAGCGGCACCGGCGCGACGGGCTACGCGGTACTCGTCGGCGGACAGCTCAGCGACATTGTCATCACCAACTATGGCAGCGGCTACGCCAACCCGGTCATCACCATCGCCCCGCCGACGGTGAACATCAGCCAGGTTCCGGCAGGCCCATCCAGCATCAACCACACCTTCTACTTCCTGGATGGCAGCTCCTGGAACACCACCACCACCTCAAACAGCGGCATCAGCATCCAATACCAGTTAATCGAACAGTTGACCCTCCTCGCCAACGCGGCGGCCAACGGCCTGAACGGCGGGAATGGCTCGTCCGCGGCCAATTACTACAACCTCCAGGCCTACCTGACTCCCTTGCTCTCCGAAACCTCTCCAACCTTTGCCCAGACCGCCAACCTGGGCATGGTGATGGCGGACTCCGCCGATTCACCCATTTTGTGGTACATGTCCGCAGCGAACCCGGGGGACCCGTTCCTCACCCAGGCCCTGTTCGCCAACAACCAGTGGAATGTCGCCACCCTGGGCGCCGTCTCCATGGGCAATATCGACCTGGTGATGAACCTGGCCGGCAACAGCGGCTCCCCGGGTTTCACCGGCACCGCCCAGATCGGCTACCTGGATGTGAACCTCCAGGCCGAAGATTTCTCCCCTGACATCGACTTCACGCTCGACACCACACCCGGCCAGTTTTTCAACTTTGGCACCTGGCAGGGAATCCTCAGCACCAATGGCGGTCTGGCCCAGTACGCCACCACCACCGCCACCATCAACAGCTACGACCTGACCCTCAGCGCTCAGGTATCCGCCAATGTCGCCGCCTTGCTGGGTCTTCCCACCAGCGGTAGCGTCATGCCCGAGGTCACCTTCACCGCGTCGGGTGGATCCGGCGTCTACACCGGCTCGTTCAGCGACGCCAACTGGGGCCCGGCGGAGGGCCTGCTCTACATCAGCCAAGCCAACATCGGCGCCGCCTTCGAGCAGATCGCCCAGGCTCTGGCCTATACCGATACCTCCAGCTACCTCGGTGCCAACCTGCCCTTCCTGGGCGGCAACTTGCAGGACCTGACCGGCTTCTCCGACTACTTCGTGGACTACCTGCAGCAGGAGCTGGTCGGCGGCGCCCCGCTCGACCTCGATAGCCTCATCGATTGGGTCAATGACAACAGCAGCACCTTCACGCTGGCCTTTGGCACCCTGACAGTGGGCGGCAGTACCGGCCAGGGACTCTACCTGACCCCGGTCAATTGGGCCGATTCGGTCAGCGTCACCACGCCCATTTCCTTCAATGTGGGCACCTTTGCCGCGTTGGCCGGCGGCCTGCCCGCAAGCCAGAGCATGCTGGCCTACACCGTGGTGCCGCCCAACAACACCGGCGACCTAACCGTGACCGCCGATGTGGCCTGGCAGGCGCCGTTCGGCGTCTTCTTCTCCCAGACCGGCTCGGGCACAAGCCTGGGCTATGGTACCCAGGGATATTTCTCCGGCTCCGCCACCACCACCGCATGGAACCTCAGCAGCATCTCGGTCCAGGCCGATGACCTCGACTTCCAGGGCACGCTGGGAACCCTGCCCATCTTCTTTGAATCCGATACCAGCGATACCGCCAATGTGGCTGTCACCAACGGCCAGATTCTCACCACGCTGGGCGCCACCGCCACGGCAAGCGTCGTGGTCACCTCCACCTTGGCCGGCTCCATAGTATCCGGCGGCTACTCGGCCAACCTGCCCGTCTACTACCCCACCAGCACCTGCTATTCGGGCAATTTCAACATCAGCGGCCCCTCGGGCGAAGGCTCGACGGCAACGCTGGTCACTTTCCTGAACCAGGCGGCGTTGTTCAACGCCACCCTCTCCGGCGGCGCCATCACCGGATTCACCGCCATCACCTCCGGCTCGAACTACCTGACCGCTCCGCAGGTGGTGATCACCGATGCCGCAGGCAAGGGCACCGGAGCCGCGGCCACCGCCACCGTGAGCAGCACCGGCAACATCAGCCTGTCGCTGACTTCGGGCGGCTCGGGCTATATCTCCCCGGTGGTGACGCTTGTGGGCGGCACCTTCAATTCCAACAGCCCCACCGGAACTCCCAGCGTCACCTTCTCACTGCCGGATATCGACAATAACGATATCGCCGCCCTGTCCCTGGCAAACGCCATTGGCAACCCCGACAACATGCAGTCGGGCCTTGGTGCGCTGCAGGCCGCCCTGCAGTCGGTCTTCACCCAGTCGATGGCCTACACCAGCCAGATCATCATCGGCACCGGCACCAGCCAGTTCTCCCAAGCCTTCGGCATCTATGGCCAGATCGCCGGCTACCTTGACCAGAACCTGACACCCTTCGTCCCCGTCTGCGACCAAAACGCTACCGCCAGCGCCACCATCAATTCCTCTGGCGCCATCACCTCGATCACCGTGGTCACCACGGGCGAGTCCTACCAGTCCACCCCAGCAGTCAGCATCACCGACCTCTCAGGCACCGGATCGGGGGCAACTGCCACCGCCAACATGGTCTCCGATGGCAACGGCGGACTGAAGGTGGCCAGCATCACCATCAACAGCTCGGGGTCCGGCTATCTGCAGCCCATCGTCAGCATCGGCAGCCCGTCGGCCGGCAACCAGAGCGCCGATGAGCAGCTCTACAACCAGGCCTGCACCGCCTTCAACCTGCTCCTGGCCACACCGGGCCTCGTGCTCGATCCAACCCAGCCGCAGAACCCAGGCACCTACATCCCCAACGGCCAGACCGCCAGTACCAGCGGCCAGATCCCACTGTTCTTCGACGCCTACGGCAACCCGCTGACCTACAACTCCGCCGCGCAATATTTCATCAATGCCTCAGGCGATGAAACCACCGTCCAGGCCGTGCAGTTCCCCCTCATTGTCGATTTCACGCTGCAAAACACCACTATCCCGTTCAGCCTCGGCATGCCCGGCATCCCGCTGACCATCAACAACCCCGCCGACCTGAATCTGGTCGCCTCCGGCAGCGCCATCGTGGACCTGACTTTCGGGATCGATGTCCTCAACGGCTTCTACATCGTCCCGACTTCCGGCAACCAGATCTCCGGCACCATGGACGCAGGACCTGACAGCGACTTCAGCACCACCATGACACTCGGTTTCCTCAGCGGCACCATGGACGCAGGCACAGGCGAGATCTTTTCCATGCCGTTCACCTCGACGCTGACAGACCCCAATTTCAACCCATCCAACCTCAACAACGAGCTCACACTCGCCGAGATCAACAACCTCACCCCTTCCAGCCTCTTCCAGACCATCTTGAACATTCCCACTGTTGGCCTGAATATTGACATGTCGCTGCAGGTCGCCGGCGGTGGCATCGCGGCCGCACTGCCGTCCATCGGCAACACCATGAGCATCACCTGGACACCCGGCCAGGGCGCCCCCCAGCTCAGCTACAACAACTTCTACATCGACCTCGGGTCCTTCATCTCCGATTACATGGGAGCTATCGCCCCGCAACTGACGCCGATCACCAATGGCATCCAACCCATCCTGAACGCGCTCGACACCCAAATCCCCATCTTGGGCGACATCATCGGTGGCGACACCTCCCTCCTTGGCTTGGCCAACCGCTTCGGCGGCGCCAACCTCGGGTTTGTCCAGGCGGTGGACGCCATCGTCGACATGCTCGGCGATGTGACCAGTGCGGTGAACTACATCAATGCCAATCCGGGAACGAGCTTCATCGTCCCGCTGGATGTGGTGGCCACCTTCGCGAACGACTTCCGTACCGCCGCCAGCGGCCTCAGCAAGCCCCAGCAATTGAACCAGTTGCCGTCGCAGGCCCAGGTGGTCTCGGCCATGAACAACTTCATGTCCAAATATGCCAACCAGGCAGAGGCGAACTTCACCGCCCCGGCCAGCCGGGTGGTGAACCAGAGCTACGGCGTCTCCGGTGGCTTGGGCATCTCCTTCGACATCCTTGATCCGGTCAATATCATCGGCCTCATCACCGGCCAGACGGTGGACATCTTCCATATCGACTTCCCGTCCCTGTACGCCAACTTCAGCATTGATGAATCGTTCCCGCTCGACCCGCCGCTGTACATGACCTTCGGCGGCGGCGTGAACGCCGGCATCAACCTGTCCCTCGGCATGGATTCGGCCGGCCTCGAGCAATGGCTCGCCGCCACCGTCAACGGCACCCAGGGGCTATCGGTCGCCGCTCTCGAGGGTCTAGCCCAGGACATCCTGTATCAGGGCTTCTTTGTGGATGGCGCTGGCACCGACATCTCCGCCAACGGTTACCTCTCTCTAGGCGTGCAACTCAATGCTGGCATCGCCAAGGCCGGCGTGAACGGCAATTTCAACATTGGCATGAACATGACACCTAATGTTGATTCCAGTGGCCGGCTCGACCTGCAGGAGATGATCCAGCTCGCCGGCGCCAATTTCTCTAGCCCCCAGAACCTGTTCGATTTTGACCTCACAGGCTCCATCTCCGCCAACGCCTACCTAGACATCTTCCTCCCTTTCCAGTGGACCCAAGTCTGGAACCACAATTTCGGCAGCATCACCCTGTTCAATGTCCAAAACAACCCGGCGCCACCCACCGAGCAGGCCGCCAGCTACGGTTCCCTCTACCTGAACACGGGCCCCACCGCCGGCCGCCGCACCCTGACCGGCAAGGTCACCGACGAGCACTTCGAGATCCGGCACCTCGCCGGCGTAGCCGGCGACGAGTCGCTCAGTGTGCAGTTCTATGTGGCCGGTGTGCCTCAATATCTCGACGCCCAGGGCAATCTCAAGCCTCAGGTCTACCACCATGTCGACAAGGTGGTGGGCATTGCCGGCAGTGGCGATGACATCATCGACTGCACAGGAGTGCTCTCACCCACACACCTCGAGGGCGGCGACGGAAGCGACACCCTGATCGGCGGCCAAGGTCTCAATTACCTCGACGGTGGCAACGGCCCCGACACCCTGATCGGTGGCCCCCTGGCCGACACCATCCTGGGCGGAGCCGGCAGCGACACCATCAACGGTGGCGGCGGCAAGGATTCCCTGGACGGTGGCACCGGCAATGACACCATCGACCACCCAGCGGGTGGCTTGGTGATCCCGTTCAGCGATCGTTTCGGCGGCGATCTCCTCACCCAGGCCGCCATCGCCGGTTCCACCCTCGATTTCTCCGGAGTCACCCAGAACCTCAAGGTCACCCTGGGCAGTGTCAGCACCATCCAGATTGGCAACAACCACACCATTTCCTGGTCCGGCACAGGCCCGGCCAAAATCATCCTCGGCAAGGGCAGCGACACGGTCATCTTCGGGCCGGGCTACAGTTCCCTGGCTCTCGACACCGGCCCCGGCAAGGACCTTGTCGAGATCCAGGCCCTCAACCCGAATGTCACCGTGACCATCAACGGGCCCGTGACTGGCCAGACTGACCAGCTCCTGGTCCAGGCCTCCACCGGCCAGGCCGTCAGCGCCGATTCCTCGGGAATCCAGTCCAACGGCGCCACTTTCGCCATTGACTGGACCGAATTCCGCAAGCTGAACATCCACCAGACCGCCTCGCAGGTCCAATTGGGCTTCACCTCCACCGCCCCCCGAAAGGTGGTGGTCTTCGGCTCCGAGATCGGCCTCACCGGCACCCTCAACACCACCGATGTAAGGCTCGAGGCCGCCAACCTGGTCTCGGTGCAGGGCAACATCACCACCCAGCCGGGTGGCGAAATCGCCCTGGTGGCCGGCCAAAATGGCAAGGTCCAGATCGGGACACAAAACAACGCCCTGCTGACCGCCACCAACGGCAACATCGAGGTGGAAGCCCCCATCGCCTATCTGGGTGGAACCGCCAGCAAACAGGCCGTGAGCGTCACCAACGGCACATTCAGCAACGAAGCCGGCAAGACCATTGTCACCGCCACGGCCCCGACGCCCTTCTTCAAAACCTCGGTGCCTTCCATCACCGTCGGCCAGGGCGGCTCCCTCCGGGCCTGGTCCACTGATGGCACCGCGCTCACCGCGCCCCTCACTCCCTTCCAGGGCTACCAGGGCGTCCCCCGCTTCAACAGCGTCTCCGACCTCGATGGCGACGGCACCGCCGACCTGGTCTCCGTGCCCCAGCCCGGCGTCTCGCCCCACATGGTCGTCTTCAGCGGCAAGGACATGTCCGTCCTCCGCAGCGTCTATGTCTTCGACCCCCGCTTCCTCGGCGGCGTCAATGTCGCCACCGGCGATGTCAACGGCGACGGACTCGCCGACATCCTCCTCGCCGCCGACGCCGGCGCCACCCCCCATGTGGTGGTCATCTCGGGCGGTACCTGGGAGGTCCTCGCCAGCTTCTACGCCTTCGACAAGGCGTTCCACGGCGGCCTGCGCCTGGCGGCCGCCGACGCCAACGGCGACGGCGTCCTCGACATCATCACCTCCACCGCCTCCGGCACCATCTCCCATGTGGTGGCCTTCGCTAACCTCGGCCAATCGGTCATCACCAGCTTCTACGCCTTCCCCGAGGCGGTGAGAAACGGTGTCGAAATCGCAGCCGCCGACCTCGACGGCGACAACATCGCCGAGCTGATCCTCGGCACCACCGGCGGCACCGCCAACCAGGTGGGGATCTACCGCGGCAACCCAAACGCCATCGACTACTTCATGGCCTACCAGGGCTGGAGGGGCGATGTCCGCGTCGGCTCCGTGCAGACCGCCGGCAAAACCCTCATCACCACCGGCCCCGGCCAGGGCGCCGGACCCAATGTCCGCACCTTCGACCCAGATTCCTCCGATCTGGTCGACAGCTTTTTCGCCGGCAATCCAGGAGACCTGTCAGGCATCACCCTGTAGGTAAAACCCTGCGACCCAATTCCACCTTCCCCACCCGCGGTTCAAACCCGGGTGGGGTCTTCTTTTCAAATCCGTAAATATCGCCCACACCTAGGCAGTTAGGCACAACCACCAGCCTGGAATTCCCGTCCCCATCAACCCGGTTTCGCCGGAAGCAGCACCTCGAACAGCGCCCCTCCCTGTGGACCAAGGCTGTAGTGGATGATGCCCTGATGGGCCTGGGCGATACTCATGCAGATGGCCAGGCCCAAGCCGGTGCGGATGCCAGCGTGGCCATTGGGGCGGGTCAACCGGTCCGACTGTGACCGGAAGAACCGTTCGAAAAGTCCGGGGACGTCTTCAGGGGGCACCCCGCGGCCCTCATCCAGCACCCCGATAGACACCATCGGTTTGCCATCCAACTCGGCCGGCCGGACCCGCACTCGCACCACCGATTGATACGGGGTGTGCCGGATGGCGTTGCCCAGCAGGTTCACCAGCAACTGGTGCAGCAGCTCCGGGTTGCCAGGCAGCACGATGGCTGTACCATAGGTCTCGATAGCCACTCCCTTGTCTTCCGCCGCCCTTTCCACCGCCTCCACCGCTTCCTCCACCACCGGCTCCAGATCGATGGCGGGGTTTTCCATCCCCTGACGGGCCTGGGCCAACGACAGGATCAAAAGGCTTTGGCGCAGGTGGTTCATCCGCCGGACAATCTCCAGGCAAGAGCGCAAGGTCGCCCGCAGCTCCTCAGCGTTGGCATCCTCCTCGCTGGCCACCTGCATTTGCACCATCACGGAAACCAGGGGGTTGCCCAGCTCGTGCGAGATGTCGGCGGTGAACCGGGCGTGCGCCTGCAATTGACCCTCCAGCCGGTCAAGCATCGCGTTCAGGGCCTCGCCTAGCCGGCCGATTTCCACCACCATTTCCTGGGGGCGGATTCGCAAGTGCGTCTCTCCAGCCTCAATCCGCCCGGCCAGCTCCGCCACCCGCTGCAGCGGCATCAGGGCGATGCTCATTAGCCAGAGAGAGAGCAATGCCAAAAGCGAGGTCCACCCCACCACATTCAGGGCGTAGAAATATATAAGGCCATTCTGGGTCTTTTTAATATCTGATATGCTTGCCCCAGCAAGCAGCAGCGTCCCGTCCCCAAGAGGACGCGCGGTCACCCGGTATTGGCCGTTCCGCAGGGTCCATGGGTCCCCCGGTTCGCCTTCCCCCGGCGTGATAGCCAGCCCGTCGGGCACTCTCCACGGTTCCACCCGGTTGTCCAGGACCAGGGCCCCGTCGCCCGGGGCGGTCCGGACAATGCCGGCGAAATACTGCCTGGGGGTTTCCTCCACCAGGTACAGCCTGCCCAGGAATTTCTGGAGCGGCTCCAGCTTGTTACCGGCCAGGTCCTGCAACAAGGTATCCATGCGTCTGAACAGCAGGGCCGACTCGAACCCCTCCCGCACCAGCCGGGAGTGGGTGTCCACGATGAGGCGCAGGTCTTCGTCCACGCCCGAATAGGCCAGGGCGCTGATAAAGTTGTAGTTGGAGATTCGGACCAGAAGGCTGGCAATCAGGGCAAACACCCAGAAAAACAGCACGACCCGCACCCGTATGGAAGCCAAGCCCGGCAGAAACCGCTGGATGCCCCTAGCCATGGAAGATGAATCCCAGCCCGCGCCGGTTGCTGATCCTTTCCTTGCCGATCTTGCGGCGCAGCCTGAGGATGTAGACATCCAGGATGTTGTTCTTTTGCGCCTTCTCGGAGTCCTTGTTTGCAAGGGCTCCCTCCAGCTCGTGGCGGGACAACAGTCGATCCGGGTTGCGAGCCAGAAGGACCAGGATCTCGAACTCGGTGGGAGAGAGGTCCAGTTCCAGGCCGGCCCGGCGCGCCGAACGCGTGACGAGGTTGACCTCCAGGTCGCCGGAAACCAGCATGGCGGACTGACTCGGGTTCGTCTTGGCGCGCCGGACGATGGCTCTCAGTTTGGCCATCAGCTCACGCGGATCCACCGGCTTCACCAGGAAGTCATCCGCCCCGGAATCAAGGGCCCGCAACCGCTCCTCCACCCCCTCGAACTGGGAAATGAAGATCACCGGCACCTGGCTGATCTTGCGCAGCTTCACCAGCAGGTCCAACCCGCCCCCGCCCGGCAGCCCAAGGTCAAGAAGGATAGCGTCGTAGGCCCTGGTCAACCCCATGTGCAGGCCCATGCCAGAATCTTCCGCCATATCGACAGTATGGCCCGCAGCCTGCACCTTCCGGGCGACAGCCATGCGGGTGTGGTACTCATCCTCCACGATCAGGATCGATAACTGGTGCTGGACGGTCTGATTCATGCCCTGTACTCCCACCGGGTCTGGGGGTTGGCCAGATGGCCCCCAATGGGATTGGGAACCTGACTCAACATTTTGTTTTATCAACCCGGGAGAAAAAGCGTCAGGAAAGAACGGTCCTTCATTCGCTGCTTTGGTAAAACCTGTGGTTTTCAAAGTGCGACCACTTCGCCAAAGTGCCAGATACTGATTAAAAACTAAAAAAGGTTATTGGCAATGGCCTAGGTGGGGAATAATGAATGGCACTTATTTGTGAACGAAAACTAAACAAAAAATGAACAAAATCTGAACACCAGAGCGATTTTTGACCATTTCTTCAAATCATCACAAAAAAATTTCCAGGCCCTCGGCGAGGCCTTGAGGCACCCTTTCGGCAAAGGGATTGTTCCGCCTGCATTTTGCTGCAAACAGTCCATGGCCCTTGCCAAGTGGCTATCGGGCAATGGTTTAAGGAATACAGAGAAAGGATGTAATGTCGTATTGCCTTTGATTTACCCCTGCATGAATAGCCAGGAGGACATCCCAATACCAAGGGAAAAGCGGTTCAGGGAGTGAAATGTTGACCTTGGGGTGGACTTGTTCACACCACTGTAGAAGCGAGTCGATTAGTTAATCTAATTTTTCGAAGAGCAAATTGTGATGAATTCGTTTGCTAGAGGCTAGTTAATAATGACCGCAAAGTCGGCGACCCCAGCCTTATTTCTGCTTGCGGGGAAGTATTGCAGAAATATTGCGACTGTTATTGCAGCATTCCTTTTTTTAGGGTCTTCACGCGCCGATGTTTATTTGGCTAATCTTAATCCTACAAATGGAAATGTAATAAACCCTGCCTCCAATATAGTTTTTAACGCTTCTCAATCTGATTTTGTGAAGGTCACCGGGTTAAAGCTTTTTGGGGCTACCGGACAAACCATAAGCGCAAAGTTTTCTTGGGACTTTAGCACAGCTACAACTCTAATATCTTCAACCGAAATTGCAAGTGGTGAATATCTATTTAATCTTTCAAATTTAAATTATTCCAGTTTATATGGTAACGAACACCCATTAGTTTTACGCGATATGACAGCAAGTGGTACCGGTGTTCAAACAACCGCAACTAGCGGCTCGACCTTTGCAGCTCCCGGTTTTAGTTACAATCGAACAGACGGTGATATCCTTAGGTTTGAATTAGTCTCCGTCCCCGAACCTGGCACCATGCTGTTGGCATCTTTGGCTGCAGCCTGCGGTGGCGGTGGTGTTTGGTGGCGCAAGCGGAAAACTGCCAAAAACCAGGCCGATCCGGAGCCTCAAGCCGAGGTATAAAAATTTCTGCCTTCTATTCCGTTGAAAGCGTCCCAGAGCACCCCAGGTCAAGGCCCTGGGGTGCTCTGTTATTTTACACTTCGAAAGATGGGAAATTAATCCAAAACAGACAGCCACCCAGGTTTTTGCTTGCAACCCTTTATCCGTTCGGCCCCGGCCAGGGCGCCGGACCCAATGTCCGCACCTTCGACCCCGACACCTACGACCTCCTCGACAGCTTCTTCGCCGGCAATCCAGGAGACCTGTCAGGCATCACCCTGTAGGTAA
>Ga0315906_10001893_pt1 | contig 30296 bp, 24 predicted proteins | sample LakEriMetagenome_4_FD_203526 | JGI IMG/M metagenome (GOLD analysis project Ga0315906, IMG submission 203526) | Freshwater fungal communities from buoy surface, Lake Erie, Ohio, United States - Buoy 2 MA122 | ecosystem: Environmental > Aquatic > Freshwater > Lake > Lake biofilm | place: USA...
ATTCAGAATTGGAAACAAGCGCTAAGCCAACTGATGATCCGTTTCGAGCAACAATTCAATAACGCCTAGCAAAATCGATAAACACAAAATTCGGGACAGCCTCCTTAATCGCGTTCATCAATACACGACGCGGCTGTGATTTTCTTCACATTCTTAGCGCTGAATGATCTTGTTTCCTAGTTTGTTGTCCGTCGGTGCGTGCAGGCGCACCGCTGGTCGGTCGCCTTTGTTCGCAATCGTCGCAGTTTTGTACCATCTTGTTTGTCATCTGGGGGTCTCATGCATTCACATCGTGGATTTACGCTAATTGAGCTCATGATCGTTGTTGCCATTATTGGCATTCTTGCCGCAGTGGCCTTGCCGGCCTACAACGACTACGTCCGACGCGGCAAAATCGCCAACGCCACTTCCGTGTTGTCGATGATGCGCGTGCAAATGGAACAGTACTTTCAAGACAATCGTACCTACGATGGTGCTTGCGTCGCTGGTACAGTCGCCCCGTCACCGGCATCCAACCAAGACTTCTCCTTTGCGTGTTCGAATTTAGGGGCGTCGACCTACACCGTGACGGCCACTGGCAGCAGCGCGCCCATGAGCGGGTTTGTCTACACCATCGACCAGAACAATATTCGCGCGACCACAGGTACGGGAGGCTGGGGCAAAACCAGCACAACTTGTTGGATTCAGAAGAGCGACGGTAGTTGCTAATGAATGCGTTAAGCCGAGGTTTTTCGCTTGTCGAGCTCATGATAGGGCTTGTGCTACTCGGCGTTTTGATTGCGATTGGTCTTCCCAGCATGCGGGCATATTCGGTTAACTCCAAGATTCTCGCGCTTGCGCAGTCGTACCAAGCGTCTGTGCAGCAAGCCCGCAGTCATGCAGTGTTAGTCAATTCCAACGTCGACGTTGTACTAACCAGCGCGATACCGACAGCGGCGAATGTCGCCGCGACTGCTAGTGCGACCGGTCCCAATTGGATTGTACGTGTGCAGCCTAATCCAGATGCGCCGCCACCAGTGGCTCCGATCACTGCCAGTAATCCGGCGACGGTTCTCACAGACGCCTACGTGTTTGTTGAAGGCAGGGGGGGCTCGGACGACACGACCAGCGCTGGCTTGGCTGCGGTGGACATCAATAGTAGTGTCGGCACCTTCAACGGCGTTACTTACGATGATGCAAAGTTGATAACGTTCAGCGGACTCAGTAATGCGGCTTCGCTCCTAAAATCAGCGGCCGTCCAATTTAGCGCGTCAGCGACAAGCGGCTTGGCGTGTGCACCGACCGGACCGATCCGCTGTTTGATGGTCGTGATCGCGCCTGGTGGCCAATCCAAGGTGTGCGATCCGGCGGCCACGACTGTGGGGGATACTCGCTCATGCACGTAAAAATTTACCAAACCCGCGATTTATCACCTGTCTTCCAGCGTATTGAGCATGGTTTTTTCTTGCTCGAAGCGCTCATTGCAATCTTGATATTTTCTCTCGGTGTATTGGGTATGGTGGCGTTGGGGGCTGTTGCCATCGGAGCGCAAAATGACGCGCAATACCGCACGGAAGCCGCTAACTTTGCCAGTGATATCGCCAGTGAGATGCAACTCACTGTCGGGCGTGTCCCCTTCGTGAATGCGAATAACGTCAGCATGAATATCGTAGACACCACCGCTTTGGCGACGTTTGCCCACATGGCGGGCGCGCCCTCCGGGACGCCGTGTGGGTTCAGCGGAAGTGCGTCGACAAATGCGGTTGTTACCGCATGGCTGACTAGGCTCACGGCCGCGCAGACCGGTCTTCCGGGTGCTTCCGCCAAAGCCGTCCAAATACAAATCCTTACCGGCGCAAGCGGGTACAACCAAGCCAACATCACAGTTTGCTGGCAGGCCCCGAGCGACAGAGCGCAGCGTAGGCACACGCTGGTTACCTACATTAACTGAGACTGATGTGCGCATGGAGTCCCCTCACTTAACGTCCGCGAAGAAGCTCAGATCAAGCGGCTTCTCGCTGATTGAGCTACTCGTCGGCGTGGCCATTGGCCTGATTGGCATCGTTGCGATTTTTCAAGTCTTGACGACTTGGGATAGCCGTCGGCGTAGCACCACTGCCGGTAGTGATGCACAAGTCTCCGGTGTGATTGGTCTATTCCAGATTGAAAAGAGTTTGAAGCTCGCCGGGCTGGGGTTCGCAACACTGCCGCCAGCAATTTTTGGTTGCCCGGTTTCCGCCTACAACGAAGGATTTACGACAAAAAATTTCACGTTTTCGCTGGTGCCGCTCTCCATTGCACATGGGGCCGGCGGGCAACCGGCAAGTATCACCGTGCTGGCGGGCAGCTCAAGTTTTTCTGCCGGTGGGACGTTATTCAAGGCGTCAACGTCCACCTCAAAATCCACTTCGGGCAATGGCGGTTTTCAGTTGGGTGATCTGGTGATCGTGGCACCGCAATCTGTTGTGGGCACGTTGAAGTGTTGGTTGATCGAAATCACCGATCGATCTGATCCCACCTTCGTCAATTTGGGACATTCCTCCGGCTCTGGTGGCCAATACGTTTCCGCCTATACGGCGGCGACAACGTTGCCAAAATACAATGATCCCTCAAATGACAGCAACACCCTCGGCGTCGGAAATTTATACAATCTAGGCCCCACGCCTGCACTAGAGACGTGGACCATTCAGCAGCCTACAGCAGGCTCGATGTTGAATGCCCAGAAATTGATTAAGACCAACAGGCTAACAAACGTCACGACCGAGGTTATGGATGGCGTGATTAATTTGCAGGCCAGATATGGTATCGACGGTTCGGATGGGACCACCCCGGATGGCCTCATTGAGGATACAGAATGGCAGACCTCTGCCCCGACCGACTGGTCGAGGCTGCTAGCTGTGAGAGTCGCCATCCTGACGCGCAGCCAGCAGTTCGAAAAAGACTACGTTGCAGCCCTGCCCGCGTGGTGGGGGGGCAACTTCACCATGTTCAATATTGACGGGACCACAGGTGCTGCGCCAACAGATCCCTTGACCAACAGTCCCAATGATTGGCGCGGTTACCGCTATCGCGTCTACGAAAAAATCATCCCTCTCAGAAACGTTATTTGGCCGACTCTACAATGAAAAACGCCCCCTCCCATTTTCGCCCGATACCCAACAATCGCTCGAAGCAGCATGCCCTATTAGGGGCGGCCAAGGGCTATCAGCGTGGCGTTGTGCTGGTTGTTGCGCTAATCGTACTGGTGGCCATGACGTTGGCCGGCATCGCGATGGTTCGACAAATTTCGTCAGGCGTTGGTATTGCGGGCAACATTGGTTTTCGGCAAAACGCAGTCGCGGCGGCAGACTATGGTGCTGAGGTCGCGCGCGTTTATGTCACCAGCAAAACAGCCTCCGACAGTGGTCTTATCAACGATAGCCTTGGTGACGGTTACTTTTCGAGCATGACTGCTGCAAACGTTGACTTTACGAAATCATCAGCGTGGCAAACCGGCACGAAGACCGTCAGCAATACATCGGACAGCACTGGCAACACGATTGCCTATCAAATCCATCGTATGTGCAGTGTCCCAAACCTCAGTGCCTATGACCCTTCCAACAATTGTGTGATGGCAAACACGAACGTGGGCTTGAATGAAAAGGGATTGGGTAACCCGCCGCTGATGACGAAGGGGCAGCCTTATTTTCGAACCACGGTTCGGGTTCAAGGCACGCGCGGGACGACCAGTTTTGTTCAAATCATGTCGCATTGAAGTTCATCGTAGCAAGCATTGACGTCTTGATGGACGTCGGGGAGAAAGTAATGGATACATCCAATAAAAAGAGCCGCTTGTTGACGCATAACGTGTTTTCTAGCGCGTTGCTGCTTTTGGCGTGCCAAACAGCTTTTGCACAGACTGACATCGCGACGACACCTGTCGCGTCGGGCGTGTCCGTCAATGCAAAACCCAACATCATGCTGTTGATGAAAAATTCCGGTACGACGGGTTTCACACACATGCCTGATGACGTGGAGCCAGCCTCCAGTACTCCCATGCCGATTGGCTACAGGAACTACCAGTGCAACTTGTCTTACTACAATCCGAACACAACCTACGTCATCCCTAAAGCGGCGGACGGAACCTCCCTGCCAACGCCGAGTTTTGGAGCCGCTTATTACAACTACTTCCTGACCCCTTCTGTACTGACCAACCTGTCTACCTCGTTTCAGGCTTGGGACGCAAACACGCAGCGTTTGACTACTCGCGCGGCAGATACGCCACAGCAGGCGTATTACTACCTTTATGCTGGCCCGGAGACGCTGAGTGGCACCTCGGCCCCGTGCACAGATGCAGACAGCGGCGAGCCTTCCCAGACAACTGCGGGGGGGGGCACTTTTAACCGGGTGCTCGTCAGTCAAACTTCAGGTATCGGTAACTCGGATGAACGGCTGAACTTCGCAATCTGGTATAGCTACTACCGGACCCGCATGCTCCTCACCAAGAGCGCGGTCAGCTTGGCGTTCTCGCCACTGAGCAGTAACTATCGTGTGGGCTTCATCAACACTCGCCCGGGTAACCCGGTGTTAAGCGCGAACTATCTCCCCCTTGCTGACTTCGATACGTCTCAGCGTAGCGAATGGTTCAGCAAGGTGTTTTCGCAAGTCTCTCAAGGAGCCTCGCCAGTGCGCGAGGCGTTGGCCCGCGTTGGGCGCCACTATGGAGGCAAGCAGGACAGCATCAATTCCGGTATGACAGGTGATCCGGTTCAATACTCGTGCCAGCAGAATTTCACCATCCTTACCACCGATGGCTACTGGAATACGGCTGCCGAAACGGCAGGGCCGGTAAAGCTGGACGGCACAACATTGGTTGGACAGCAAGACAGCCCTCTTACCGACGCGAACGGTAATGCGCCAAGGCCAATTTATGACGGTTCCACCGATACTTCGCTTATCGTGACCAGCCAGAACAATACGTACCAATACGCGCCATGCTCAGACGGATATTCGCTAATCCAGACGGTGCAGAACCTAGCGAGTACGAGTCAAACTTCGCAGGCAACTTCACAACAAGTTCAGAGCACCAACCAGAACCTCGCCACGACGACGCAGTTGCTTCAGAGTACGGTGCAGAATCTGGTTAGTACTGCCCAGACTTTGCAAAGTACGTCTCAGGTATCGGCGACCACGACACAAAACCTGCAAAGCACAGTACAAAATCTACAGTCCACCACACAGACACTGCAAAGTACAGCGCAGAATCTGGCGACGACCACGCAAAACCTGCAGAGTACGGTGCAGAATCTGCAATCCAGTGTACAGAATCTTCAAAGTACGTCGCAGCTCACGGTGAGTACGTTACAGAATCTGCAAAGCACGGTGCAAAATCTAAGCTCAACCACACAGAATTTAAAAAGCACGTCTCAGACCACCCAAAGTACCACCCAGAATCTGCAAAGCACGACGCAGATTCTTGCTTCCACTTACCAGGTCACTCAGACGGCGACGCAAACAACGCAGAGTACACAGACGCAATTGCAGAGTACTGTACAGAATCTGCAATCAACAAGCCAAAACGTACAGACTACGAGTCAAATGCTGCAGTCGAGTACGCAAAACTTGCAAAGCACCACGCAAAACTTGAGCAGTACCGTGCAAAATTTGCAGAGCACCGCGCAGACTACCCAGACCACCACCCAAATCAACCAAAGTACGACACAAAATTTGGGAAGCACAGTACAAAATTTGCAAAGCACCTCGCAGTTACAGATCAGCACGAACCAAAATACGCAGTCCACCTTGCAGAATCTGAGAAGCACAGTACAAAATTTGCAAAGCACCTCGCAGTTGCAAATCAGTACGAGCCAGAATTTGCAGTCCACCGCACAAAATCTGCAGAGTACCTTACAGACCCGTCAGAGTACGCTCCAAACGCTGACCAGCACTAGCCAAAATACCCAATCGACTGTGCAGAATCTGGCGAGCACCGTGCAGAATTTGCAAACCCAAACACAGGTGCGGATCTCAACCGTGCAGCAGTTCCAATATGATGCTTTGGCAGAGGTTGAAAGTGCAGTCCTTGTCTGTACACCGGGTGGGACGATTAGCTGCAGAACAGAAACCACCGGTCCGACTTTGGTGGCCTCTTGTACCGCTAGCGGTCCAACTGCGGCCAATAACTACACTACAACAACGTGTGCCACGACAACCATCGGATCGGCAAACACGCCGGTCCAAACCTGCACGCCAGCGACGGCCTCGTCCGGTAACTCATGGACGACCACAACCTGCTCGACCAACAATACGGCAAACGTGCCGGTGCAGACGTGCACGCCGGTGACGGCCTCGTCCGGTAACAACTGGACGACCACAACCTGCTCGACCAACAATACGACAAACGAGCCGGTACAGACTTGCACACCAGAGTCGGCCTCGTCTGGTAATGGCTGGACCACCACCACATGCGGCACCAATAACACGGGCCCGACAGGCACGCAGACCTGCACGTCCATCACCGCCAGCGCTGGCAACAACTGGACAACGACCACCTGTTCAACGACAACCACGACCAACGTCGCCGTGCAGACCTGCACGCCGGTGACGGCGGATGCCGGTAATGCTTGGACGACCACAACCTGCTCGACTAACAATACGACGAACGTGCCGGTGCAGACTTGTACGTCCAGCTCCGCGACATCCGCTAACTCCTGGACGACCACGACCTGCTCGACCAACAATACGACAAATGTGCCGGTGCAGACCTGTACGCCGGCGACCGCCTCGTCTGGGAATAACTGGGTGACCACCACCTGCGCCGTCAACGCGACTGGCCCGACCGGGACGCTGACCTGTTCGACCGAGAGCGCCACAGCCGGTAACAATTGGACGACGACCAGTTGCGGTACGGCGTCGACAACCAACGTGCCGGTGCAGACCTGCACGCCGGCGACAGCGGATTCAGGTAACGCCTGGACGACCACAACCTGTTCGACTAACAATACGACGAACGTGCCGGTGCAGACTTGTACGTCCAGCTCCGCGACATCCGCTAACTCTTGGACGACCACGACCTGCTCGACCAACAATACGACAAACGTGCCGGTGCAGACCTGCACGCCAGCGACGGCCTCATCCGGCAATAGTTGGATGACCATCACATGCAGCGCCAATACAAGCGGCCCGACCGGCACGCAGACCTGCACGTCTATCACTGCCAGCGCTGGCAACAACTGGACGACGACATCCTGCAACACGGCAACCACGACCAACGTCCCCGTGCAGACCTGCACGCCAGCGACGGCCTCGTCCGGCAACTCATGGACGACCACAACATGTTCGACTAACAACACGACGAACGTGCCGGTGGCGACTTGCTCGGCAAGCGCGGCGACTGCGGGTAATAGCTGGGTGACGACAAGCTGCGCGACGGCGACGACTGGGCCAACGCCGGTTTCGGCATGCACACCGGCGGCGGCGTCTTCAGGCAATAGCTGGACTGCGACAACCTGCGCAAACGTAACCACTGGACCAACCGGCGTAGCCTCTTGCACCAGCATATCAGCCAGCGCGGGTAACACTTGGACAGCGACGACGTGCGGCAACAACAACACAACAAACGTACCAGTTGCGTCATGTACGACTTCTAGTGCAAGTGCCGGTAACGCTTGGACAACCACCACGTGCGGCAACAATAACTCAACCGACGTGCCGGTTTCGAGTTGCACAGGAAGCTCTGCGACATCCGGGAACGGGTGGACGACCACGACCTGTTCAACAAACAACACCAGCAACGTGCCGGTGCAGACTTGCACGTCTAGCTCCGCGACATCCGCTAACTCCTGGATAACCACGACCTGTACGACAAACAATACAAGCAACGTGCCGGTGTCGAGCTGCACCTCCCAGACCGCCGCTGCGGGTAACAACTGGGTGGGCATTACCTGCACGCCGAATAACCTAACTACGCCAGTTGCAAGCTGCACCGCTTCTAGCGCCACCGCCGGCAACGATTGGACGACCACCACCTGCCCATTGCCTAACACGACGACAAACGTACCAGTTGCAAGTTGCACCGCTTCTGCCGCCTCCGCCGGCAACAACTGGACGACGACCACCTGCCCGACGCCCAACACGACGACAAACGTGGCAGTAGCGACTTGTACCGCCTCTTCCGCCAATGCTGGCAACAATTGGACGACCACCACCTGCTCAGGCAGTACCGGCCCTACAACGCCGGTGGAAACGTGTACCCCAGAAGCGGCGTCGGCGGCCAACAATTGGACTGCAACGACTTGCGATACCACCTCGCCGACCACTGGAACTCCTACCTGTACACCGCAAACTGCGTCCGCTGCAAACAACTGGACGACTATTACCTGTGGAAACAACAATACCATCAACGTTGCGGTGGGAGGGTGCACGCCCGCGGCGGCCTCAGCACTCAACAACTGGACGGAAACGACTTGTGGCGCGAACAATACGACCAATGTCCCGGTTCAGACCTGCACGCCAGCCACAGCGGCTGCCGGTAACGCTTGGACGACCACAACCTGCTCGACTAACAACACGACGAACGTTGCAGTGCAGACTTGCACGCCGAGCCCCGCTACATCAGGTAATTCTTGGATCGCCACGACCTGTAGCACCGCATCGACCACAAGTGTGCCAGTACAAACCTGTACTGCGGAAACTGCTTCGGCCGGCAACAACTGGACCACCACCAGTTGCGGCGTCTCAACGACGACTAACGTCCCGGTCGCATCATGTACTGCGGCCAGCGCTACTGCCGGCAATAGCTGGGTAACGACGACTTGCTCGACGAACAATACGACCAATGTGCCGGTGCTCACCTGTACGCCGATCGCAGCAACGTCCGGTAACAATTGGACTACCACCAGCTGCCCGACGCCAAATACGAGTGGCCCAACCCCGGTAGGCTCGTGTACCGCATCCGCCGCCGCCGCAGGCAACTCGTTTACCGCAACCACGTGCAACGATGTGACGACGACCAACGTTCCGGTGGTCAGTTGCACGGCCGCTTCAGCCTCTGCGGGCAACAACTGGACTGCGGTCACCTGCCCGTCGCCGGTGATCACGACCAATGTTCCTGTGTCATCTTGTGTCGCTCAAACCGCATCGGCCGGCAACAGTTGGACGACCACGACCTGCTCTACCAACAATACGACAAATGTGCCGGTGCAGACCTGCACGCCAGCGACGGCCTCGTCCGGCAACAACTGGACCACCACCACATGCCCGACACCCATTGTCGTCGGTCCGACACCGGTGCAAACGTGTACCGCTGCGGCAGCCACGGCGGGAAATAGCTTCACCGCGACAACTTGTTCAACGGCAACGACGGTCAACGTGCCTGTGCAGACCTGTACCGCTTCAGCAGCCTCAGCCGGCAATAACTGGGTTACCACTGCTTGTACGCCGAACAATACGACTAACGTGCCCGTGGCTAGCTGTACAGCATCATCAGCCTCCGCAGGTAACAGTTGGACCACCACGACTTGCCCGGCACCGATTGTTACCACCGATGTTCCCGTCGTCAGTTGCACGGCGGCAACGGCAAACGCGGGTAACGCTTGGACCACCACAACCTGCCCGCTCGCCGTCGTCGTCGGGCCTACGCCGGTGCAAACGTGTACCGCCGCTACGCCGGTATCGGCAAATAACTTCACAGCAACAACCTGTTCATTGGCGACTACGACCAATGTGCCTGTACAAAGCTGCACCGCTTCAGCACCCTCCACTACGAATAGCTGGGTTACCACGACTTGTACGCCGAACAATACGACCAATGTACCCGCTGCCAGCTGCACAGCATCAGCAGCAACCGCAGCCAATAATTGGACAACCACGACCTGCCCGGACCCGCTTGTCACCACGAATGTTCCAGTTAGCTCGTGTACACCCGCTGTTGCAAGCTCGGGTAATGCTTGGACGACGACCACCTGCCCGGCCCCGATTGTGGTTGGGCCAACACCAGTGGTAAGCTGCACGCCGGTCGAGGCGAGTTCTAGCAACAGTTGGACCACCACCACCTGTCCTACCCCGGTGCAGACTGGACCAACGCCGGTGCAGATGGGCACTTGCAGCGCGGCTACGCCCAGTGCCGCGAACAATTTCACCACCACAACCTGTAACACGGTAGATACGCTGTCAACACCTGTTCAATCCTGCACGAGCTCATCGGGTACGGCTATAAATAATTGGGTCGTCTCCACCTGCTCAACTGCGACGACGGGTCCTACGCCGGTTGCATCGTGCGTCCCTATCACGGCGTCAGCTGCGAATAACTGGCTCACCACCACCTGTCCCGCGCCAATCGTGAACGCCCCTGTCACGCCGGTTCTTGGTTGTGTGGCGGCAACGGCTTCGGCAGCAAACAGCTATGTGACCACCACATGCACACCGGTGGCTGGGCAGAAAGTGCAGTACTCAACACAGACGACCACCACCACCACGCAGTACAGCGGGGGATTCCAGATTTCCCAATCCGTGGTGCCGTCGACCTCGGCATTTGCCGATCTCAACGGCGTTTGCTACACGCCTGGCATTGCGCCAGATCTGCCATCAATTCTTGGTCTCGGTGCGCCAGGTACCGTCGATCCGGCGTTAGGTCTGCTGCCACCTGCGCTACCCGCAGGATGTGATGCTTGGCCCTGCACGACGAGCGGCACGGTGTTGTCCGGAAGCGTGAATTCGCTGGCTGACGTAGCACAGTATTACTACGTAACGGATCTCCGGCCCAGCATGACCGACAACGTGCCGTCCATCAGTATCGGGCCGGAGGATGACCGCGCGAACTGGCAACACATGACGACGTTTGTGATTGCGCTCGGGGTGTCTGGAACAATTCCCTACCACGCTGACTATAAGACGGCCGCAACGGGCTCATTTGCTGATCTGCGCAATGGTGCTTCCGCGTGGCCAGTATGGCCGGATCCAACGAAAGACTACACGGCGCAACCAGTGCTCTATCAGGCCGCGCAGTCGATTGATGACTATTGGCACGCGGCTGTCAACGGTCGCGGTGAATACTTCAGTGCGACCAATCCATCGGCGGTGGTATCCGGTTTGACCACAGCGCTCAATAGCATCAGCGCACTGTCTGGTTCTGGTAGTGCCGCGTCGGTGTCCAACCCAATTCTTAACCAATCGGCCAATTACTCGTTCCAAGGCAGCTTCAAGACAGTCGATTGGACCGGCGATGTCACGGCCCGCACTCTGGATCCGACGACGGCGACGCCTTCCACGTTACCAGTATGGTCCGCTGCGAGCATATTAAATGCGTCCGTCGGCGCAGCTTGCGATAAACGTAGCATTTACTTAATGCGCACCGGGACTGCGCCCGCATCTACGCTTGTGCCGTTCACATGGTCATCGGATAGTTGTCTTACTAACATGACCCCAGCCGGGTCGCCGAACACGGCATTGAATACCGCCGAGAAGGCGCTTTTCGGTTCTACTCAGGTAGCACAGTTGTCCCAATATTCATCCATGACAGACGGTACCCTCGGTTCCGTCGACCAGCGCGGTCAGGCTGCTGGAGCGCTCATGGTTAACTTCCTTCGCGGGCATCGTGGCAACGAGGGTTTTGCGACGAATGTGTCCGGAAAGTTATTCCGTACGCGCTCCGGGGTTCTGGGGGATATCATCAACGCACAGCCGCGCTATGTCACTTCGCCTCAACAATCCTATGCGGATTCTGGATACACCGCATTCAAAGCAGCGAACGCCACTAGAACGCCAATGGTTTATGTGCCTGCGAACGATGGCATGGTTCACGCGTTTTATGCGGGAACAAGTTCAACTGATCCACTTGCAGGCGCTGAAGCGTGGGCGGTAATCCCATCCTCGGTAGCGCCAAACATGTACAAACTTGCAGATACTCTCTATGCCAATATTCATTCTTACTTTGTTGACGCTACGCCGGCCGTAGGCGATATCTACGACGCGGGCGCAGCCAAGTGGCGGACAGTGCTCGTGGGCGGCCTTGGTGGCGGTGGCAAAGCAATATATGCCCTTGACGTTACGGACCCAGCCAGTCCGCAGGCACTTTGGGAATTTAAGTGGAGTGCAACCTGCTACAGCGCAGGCAGCAGCGCAACATGGGGTGCCGACTGCCACCTTGGCTACACATTCGGACAACCGCTCATTACGAAAATGAGCGACGGAACTTGGGTTGTGATCTTCGCCTCTGGCTACAACAACATAAGCAGCCCGCCAATTTCTGGTGACGGGCAGGGCTACATCTATATTGTTAACGCATCGACGGGTAAGGTTATCCACAAGGTCGCAACGGGCGAGGGAACCGCATCAAGCCCAGCTGGGTTGGCGCACCTTAGCGCGTTTGTTGATAATCAGTTAATCAACAATACGGCTTTGCGGGTTTATGGCGGCGATTTGCTCGGCAACATTTGGCGGCTTAACTTGGTGGGTGCCCCCTCGACAGCACCGACATTCACACTGGTCGGAACGGCAACTGATACTAATAGTGTGCCACAGCCAATCACCACCTCGGTCAACTTAGCCGAGTTGAATGGTACGTCGCAGTTTCTGTTTGTGGGTACTGGGAAGCTGCTGGGCACTACGGATCTGGCAGATACTCAAACGCAATCTGTCTACGGCATCGTCGATACGCTCTCCAGCACAACGGTTTATTCGAGCTTGCGTACTGTACTGGCACCGCAGCAGATCAGCGGTACCGGCAGTACAGCCCGCACAGTGAGCTGCACTGGTACGACGACGCAGTGCGCAGCGTTTTCGACCGCTGGCTGGGTCGTCGACTTGCCGAACCCGGGCGAGCGGGTGAATCGCGATATGAGTTTGCAAAGCGGGACTATCACCTTTGTGAGCAATTTGCCGAGCAGTTCAGCATGTAGCGGCGGCGGTACGGGTTTCATCACCAGTCTTAGTGGGTTGAATGGACTGGCGGTACCCGGTTCCACGGGAATTTCCACCATGTATAACAACACACTTGTGGTGGGGCTAAGTGTCGTGCTGGCCGGCGGCAGATTGTTTGCGTTACCCACCGGGGGCACGCCGACTACGTCGGTCGGTAACACTGGTACCGGAACCCAACTTGCCCCCGTGCCGATTCCAATGGCACCACCACCGCCTGTGGGCAAGCGCATCAGTTGGCGCGAGCTTTAACCCGATACAGGGCATTAGATGAGTGTTTATTTGTCAGCTGGAGATTGGATGGGGAGGCTAGGTCTTGGCGACGTGGCTAAAGATGTACATACCCAAAAATCTCTCGGCCCAGCCTTTGCGGTGGCGCTCTCGGCAATTTTGCACCTAGGATTACTGTTAGCCCCGACCCAGTGGGTGCAAGGCGAGGCAAATGTTGAGGGCGTGCAGCGATACCAAGCGATAATCGTGCAGCGAACACCCACTGCGGCATTTCCAAAGGAGGTATCGATTAGCGCGCCGTTGGTTGAATCCGCCCGATCGGTTAGGCCTGACGAAAGTAGCCGAGACTCGCGCCTAGCCCCTGCCGCCCAACATCCTGCGCAGATGCGTACAGATAAACGTTTCAGCGAATACATTCCGAGATTGCAGTTGGAAAGACCACCGATGCCGATTGAGGAGGTTCAACTCGAGTATCCGCCGGAGGCGCTTGGGCAATCTGGAACCGTTGTTCTGCGCCTGTTTATCAGTGAATTCGGTACGGTGGATGAGGTGGAGATTGTCAGTGCGGCCCCGCCCGGTGTTTTTGACTCAGCTGCGAGGCGGGATTTTGCCCGCGTCCGATTTGCTCCCGGCACGCGGTTTGGCCTAGCCGTGAAGTCTCAACTTCAGATTGAAGTTACGTACGCGCCGACAAATCGCGGCAATAGCGTTGAAGCAGCGCGATAAACGAGTCACCGCGAAAATCGGTGGCCCATCTTGGCCGAAGATGTCGCTGCTGGGCAACTAGACATTGTTTTCCGCGAACGGTGCTAAAATTTTAACAACGCCCGAATAGCTCAGTTGGTAGAGCAGCGCATTCGTAATGCGAAGGTCGTAGGTTCGACTCCTATTTCGGGCACCAATAAAATCAACGGCTTACGTGAGTAAGCCGTTTTGTTTTTGGGCCGCCGCCCATCCATGGCCCACGCATGGCCCACTTCTGGCCCGCATGCTCAACGAAGCTTGTTTGAGATCCATATCAGGAGATTGTCTCCGCGACAACTTCTGTGCCAAGGTCGCCGGCGATCAGCCTGAATTGCTCAAGCGCAGCCTCTAAGTCCTCAACGATCTCTTGAGCGATGACATCTGGCGGTGGAAGATTGTCGGAATCTGCAAGGCTATCGTCCTTCAGCCAGAAGATATCGAGACTCGCCTTGTCGCGCGCGATCAACTCGTCGTAGCCATAAGCGCGCCAACGTCCGTCGGGATTGGCCTCACTCCACGTCTCGGTGCGCTGATGCCGATTTGCCGGGTTGTAGAGCGAAATGAACTCATCAAGGTCTTCGCGCTTGAGTGGATTCGTCTTTAGCGTGAAATGCTTGTTGGTTCGAAGATCGTAAATCCAGAGCTTCTTGGTCCAAGGCGTTTCAGATGCAGGCTTTCGATCAAAGAAAACCACGTTCGCCTTCACACCCTGCGCATAAAAAAGCCCAGTCGGTAGCCTGAGCAACGTGTGCACATCACACTCATGCAGCAGCTTCTTGCGAATTGTCTCGCCCGCGCCGCCTTCGAACAAAACGTTATCCGGCAGCACCACCGCCGCGCGGCCATTGATCTTGAGTAGCGTCTTGATGTGTTGAACAAAATTAAGCTGCTTGTTCGAGGTCGTCGCCCAGAAGTCATCGCGCTCAATGATGTCTTTTTCGCTCGTCGTCTTGCCGTCGTCGCCTACGATCATGGTGCTACTCTTTTTGCCGAAGGGCGGATTCGCGAGGACGATGTCAAACCGGTCACCTGGGTCACTCGCAAGTGCGTCTGACACCGCCACCGGCACGTTGGTATCCGACCCTATCCCATGCAACATCAGATTCATCGCAGCAAGACGCGCGGTGCTCTGCACAAGCTCCCAGCCACGCATAGCGTGTTCTTTCAGGTGCTTCTTCTCTGCCTTGGTCAGGTTGGTATTGTTCGCCACCAAGAAATCATGTGCGGCCAATAAGAACCCCGCAGTGCCACATGCAGGGTCGCAGATCGTCTCACCGGGCTTGGGCGCAACAGCGTCGACCATCGCTTTGATCAATGCGCGTGGTGTGAAGTACTGCCCCGCACCGGATTTCGTGTCCTGCGCATTCTTTTCCAGCAAGCCCTCATACGCATCGCCTTTTACATCCGCTCCCATCGCGGACCAATTCTCACCGCCAATCAAATCAACGATGAGGCGGCGCAACTTTGCGGGGTCTTGAAACTTGTTTTGCGCCTTGGTGAAGATCAGCCCGAGCACGCCCTTCTCTGTGCCGAGCTTTTCGAGTGTGTGGCGATAGTGGTCAAACAACTCGTCGCCATCTTTTTCCAACAGCGTCGGCCATGCGTAAGCATTTGGAATCATGTTCGGTTGGCTCGCATCTTGGCTAAATGGCGGTTTGCTACGCTCGTCCGCCATCTTGAGAAACAGCAAATACGTGAGCTGCTCGACGTAGTCGCCGTAGCTCATGCCGTCGTCACGCAAGACGTTGCAGTAGTTCCAGAGTTTTTGGACGATGGTTGCAGAATTCATACTTTGCTTTCTTTGAAATTCACGAGTCGGATCAAGCAGTCAATGTGCCTGGCTACTGCAGAACTCCTTTATTCGCGGGTATTTCGAGGAAAAAGTGTCGGAAACGGCAAGCTGGATGCGGATTTTATAGCCAGTGGGAGCCTGCTCCGTCCAATTGCTCAACTTGGTCGATCACGCGCAACCAGCTTCGCATGAATATCAAAATGCTGCCGCACGTATGAAGCAAACCGCGCACTATCCGTTAGGTTCAGTGCGGGCAGCTTGAGGCGTGCATTAGCCTTCACATCCAACGAGCTCAAAGTCTTCGCCGCCCTAGGGTGGATAGAAACTTGGAACTCGTCGGAATCTTCCTTAAAGCTAAGCAGGTAACGATCAAACGCTTTATCGATATGCGTGGCAAGCAGCAAGCCATTGCAAGAGTCGAGACGTTCGCGATCGGAGGAGTCGCGCCACGGCTTGATGTGGGAAGCCACAAGTAATTCGGGAAGATCAATTCCTGAAGCGCGCAAGTCTCACCTCTGCCCCAAAGCGCAACAACATCCGCTCTAAACTTGCCTTGGCCGATCCTCGCGCGGGACAAAGTTTCGCGTTCGGTAGCCGAAATATCAGTCCGCTGATCAAGCTCTTGAAGGTCAGTCGCAAGCGCGTCGCGGTCATCCGCAAACTCCGCCAACAGCAAATCAAATCTCTCCTTAAAGCGCGGCTGAATGGGGTTGAAGTTTTGCCCGCTCGAAAAGTATCCATGTATTTCGCCACGGTCATACCAATCCTGCCTGGTCATCATGATCGGTTCAGATGGTTTGCGAATTGCAACAAGCGAAAGTCGGTACAAAAAATCCATCGGCTTACCAGACAACGACTCAAGCTTAAACGGGCCGCGTTGCCGCCGATGAATGCGAAACAATCCTTCTATTGCGTAGTCTTTTCCACCATCGATTGCGTCGTGACCCGAGATCACATAGATCAAGTCACCCTCAGTGGCTGTCTCGCTGTTCGTGTGATAACTCTCAAGCCCGAACGGTCCGAAGAAGTGGGCCAGATGGTAGGCAAAAAATGTTTTATCCAACCGAGATCCTCCGAAGATTGCAAGCTTGAGCCTGAAACCTACTCACGCAATAACTCTCTAGCGCTCCACTTAGCCAAGGCAATAGTTGCCAGAGATACTGCAGAGCAAGATATGCCGGCCGCAATAAGCGCAGTCCCTTCTGAAAGCTTGTGCTTTGCAACCAAGAAGAGTCCTGCCACGACCAACAAGAAACCCAGAGAGCAGGCGCCTAGTGTAAACAGCACGCGCCGCTTTAGCATGGGGTAATCTGGCCAGTCGAGAAGAAGTAGACGCTTCCCTTGTGGGGAAAGTAAATCAGTACTAAATGTGTAGGAGATCGCGAGTAGACCCAACGGCATTCCAGCTGCTCCAACAGCCCACCTAATGTCGCTCACAATCAGCGAAGTAACAAGTTCAAACGGCTCGGGCAGCCATACAAAAAGACCAGCCATCGCAACCAACGTCAGCAGTTCCGGCGAAACAAGCAATAGGCGCAAGTAATCCAGAAACGTTCTCAAGGGTGTTCTAGCTTTCTGTCTTCACTGATTTTTGAGAACTGCGCGTAAGCAATTGCGTAGAGTTCTTCAGGCCCAATTTCACTCGGTACCATAAAGCTCTTTTGGTTGTCGCTCGTTCTAATAGTTACAGTTCGCTCTTCTTCCACGCCAACTACTCGCGCCCGACCATAACCGTCCGCTGCCATCAGCAGTGCAGCATCGCCAACTCCATCGAGCAAAGGCTCCATCAAGGATGCTAGCGCCTCCGCAGAGTTTCCCGCGTCTTCAATCGCCGCCGCAATCTTTCGCACATTTGTTGAAATTCCGGATGCAGCCTCTTCTTTGATTTGAACGGCATCTAAATCGCGCTTCTTTATGTAATCCTTGAGAGACTTCCAGCAAGGACCGAAAAGTGGGTTCGGCGGCCTTACTGTTGCTTGAAGCACGTTTATTCGATCAAGCCTCGCGAGGCGCGTGACGAACGTACGCAGGTCCGTAATTGGCTCAAGTTCACACTGAACAAAAAAGTTTTGCTGGCTTTCCTCAACAAGCGCACAGAATGCGCGCTCAAATTGTTCTTGAGGTAGCTGGTTCCAAACGTGCTTGTAGGCCACCCCACTGAATTCGGGCAAATACACAAAAGGACTGGATGCATCAATCAGATTGGCGACTGGCTCACTTCCGACAGCATGCATTTCTGTCCGAACAACATCAACTTCCCCCATGCTCTTGTACTTAGCTAGCCGTGCAAATACCCCTAGCGGCTTCTCCCGCGGCCCAAATGTCTGAAAGTCCGTAAACGTATAGCGGTTGCCCCTCATTTGAATCGAAGGTGGGTCGCCGATTGCTGATACGATTCTTTCGGTCGTAAGCTCACCAATCTTTACAACCCTCGACATATAGAAACGGGATCTCGTCGGCACTTTTGGGCTCCTAGTTGTTTGAACCTGCGAAAGCACTAGCCAAAACTGAAGATCGAAGGCGCTCCGCTCTACGCAGATTGGAAGCGACTTGCGCTTCCAGCGACGAAATCAGCGACAACCTCCGATCTATCTCGGCAGCAATCCGCTGCTGCTCTAAAGCGGGTGGCAGCGGCACAGTGAGCGCTTGGAGCTTGCTACCGTTCACATTCGCTTGCCCGACTTGTTGAGTGACAACTGACTTGACCCAAGCTCGTCCAAAACTGGAATTAATGTATGCAGCGACGAAATCTGGGGCGACCGGCTCAACGAAACGAGCACGGATCAGATATGACGCAAACGAGTAGCTCCTGATTTGTTCATTGAAGACGGCTGATTTGCCGACAAGCTCTGGGCTGTTGGTACGATTAAAAAGCAGATCGCCATGATTCAAAAGTAACTTCGGAAACTCCGCATGCGTACTCGGTAGGTACTTTAGTTTCGAGAAATCAAAACTACCTTCAAATATATTTCCCATTCTAAGAACGGGGACGCCTACATCGTTCTCTGTCGTCTTAGCGGAGGTGCCGTATTCAACAATTGACGATAGCTGCTCGATGGTTGCGATCGTCCATCCTTCAGGCGTTGCTGTGACAGTAGCCTCGGCGTTGCTACTCGGCTCCTTGTACTTGCCTTTTCCTTTCCATTCCCTGCGCCGCGTTTCGAGGATGCGTTGGAGCAACTGCTCACCCGTCTCGTAGTCGTGCCCGTCTTTGCGGGCGAGTTCGGCTTCGGTGGGAACCAAGCGACCTTCGACGGCGGCTTTGAGGACGGCGGCCTTGTAGCGTTTGAGGTTGGCCTTAACGCGCTTTAGGTTGGCGATGGCTTCGTCGAGACGGGAGAATTGCTTTTCAATTTCGGCGACGACCTCTTGCTGCTCGGCGATTTCAGGTAGCGGCACTTCGAGATTCCGCAGAATTCCTTGGCTGATGTTCGGCTGAGCGCCACCGATAGCGCTCTCGATCAACGCTCTTCGTTTGAAACGTAGAAACCAGAAAAGATATTTCTGCTCTAGCGCTGCTGACGGGAATACCGCGCACACAGCTTGGTTTGTTGCCGCAGCCTTCGTAAGCACACCTAGCTTACCTACTGTCGCACCATAAAGCGCGATGAGTAACGTGCCAGCTGGGAACAATTTGGCGCTTGAGTTATTCAGTGCTTCCTCAGAAATACTCTCCTGAATTTCCGCTACCGGTCCGTCCGGTAGCTCGCCGGATTTAACCCACGGAATGTCACCTTCGAAATACGAAGAATTTGAGCGACTCGGCGTGCCGCCACTTGTTGTTTTGCAGACATCCCCCAAGAGCGCAACTCGGTGCGGCACAGGCTTTCTCCCCATATGGCGCTGCACCACACTCATGCCGCCAGCTCCCGATTCAATTCCTCAAGCACCTTCGGCAAGTCATTACCGAACAACTGATACACCTTGCCAATGCCACCTTGCTGCGCGAATGGCGCGTATTCGAAGTCTTCTTTTTCAATGCCAAGGTTTGCGGCGATGTGGTCGCGGATCATTTCTAGCCAGTGAGTTTGTTCGGGGGTGAAGGCGGATGATGATGGTAAAGGCGAACTTGGGCCCCGGCCTTCGCCGGGGAGACTACTTTTTATTGATGGTGACTGGTTCTGTTGTGCCATCCACGCATTGAAGTTGGCATGAACACGCTCAGGGTAGGGCACGAGTTCGTTTTCTTGGTGCATGGCGTAGCGCACGAGTGACACGAGGTCGGTGAGGATGCGCTTTGCGCTCGCACCTTTGACTTTGGTTTTGTCGAGCGCGGCGTAGGCTTGCCAGAGTTGGCTTTCGCTCCACAGGCGTGGTGGTGCGTGCACCGCGTCGGCCAGGGCCTTGAGGTCTTCAAAGCGCAGTGGCGCTTTGGTGGGGCGGTTATACAAAATCTGCAAGGCGTTGATTTCGTCTTTGTGGTCTTGGATGAATTGCTCGAATGAGGTTACGATGCCTTTGGCGCGTTCGCGTGCAGCCTCGGAGAAACCGGCTTCGATGAGTTGGTCTTGGGTGGCTTCGTCGATGACTTGTTCGTTTTGTTTCTTTAGTTCGAGGATGAGGTTGCGGAGGGTGGGATCGAAGAGGGGTTTGACGGCGGCTGTGGCGATTGCGTTGTATGAAAGGTCCAATTGGGCCCCCGCCTGCGCGGGGGCGGGGGCGACGGGTGACGAAACTTGGGCCCCCGCCTGCGCGGGGGCGGGGGTCAGCGGGAGTGAAGCTGGCGTGGTAAGTTCGAATTCGCGGTCAGGATTTAGGGCGTCGACGATGCGGCGGCTTAAATCCTTGAGCGTGTAGCCGCCAGATGCGTTGATGATGCGTGTTTTGGCAGCGTCATCAAGATCGCGGTCTAGGCGTGAAAGTCTGGCGGCGACACTTGAGAGCACATCGGGCTCGGTGTTGCCGAGTGCTACGGCTTGCAGGAGCTTATCGAACGGCACCGATTTCTTTTGGTCCATCGGCCGCGAATCAGTCATATCGCGTTCGCATACGCCCACACAATCCACGATTACAAAGTGGTCTTTGGCTTTAGCGTCAGGCGTGACGGCGCGCAGATCATCCGGGTTGATAACGCGTACACCACGGCCTTTCATTTGCTCAAAGAAGTTGCGCGATTTCACCGAGCGCATGAACACCACAATCTCCACCGGCTTGATGTCGGTGCCGGTGGCGATCATGTCTACTGTCACTGCCACACGCGGGAAGTAGCTATTGCGGAATGCTTTGATGAGCGCTTCCGGGTCGCCTTGCGTGCGATAAGTGATCTTCTGCGCGAATTCGTTGCCTTTGCCAAACTCTTCGCGCAAGATTTCAACGATCTTCTCGGCGTGGTTGTCGTCTTTGGCAAAGAAGAGCGTCTTTGGCACATCGGTGCGACCGGCAAAGATCTCGGTAAAGAGTTTGTCTCGGAAGGTACGGATGACGGTGCGAATCTGGTCCGGCGTTTGCACGGCGCGGTCGAGTTCGTTTGGCTCGTATTCAAAGTCTTCGTCTAGCTGCTCCCAGCGTGTCTTGCGCGTGGCGCGGTCGCGATAGCCGACTGAGTAGCCCGCTTCCACTTTGCTGCCCGCTTCGGTGACTTCGGTCTTGATGCGGTAAACGTCGTAGTTCACGTTTACGCCATCTGCGACCGCCTGCTCGTGGCCGTATTCCATCACGAGGTTTTTGTTAAAGAAGCCGAAGGTCTGTTTGCTCGGTGTAGCGGTCAAGCCAATGAGGTAGGCATCGAAGTATTCAAGCACCTGCCGCCAGAGGTTGTAGATGGAGCGGTGGGCTTCGTCGGTGATGATGATGTCGAAGGATTCAATCGGCACGCGCGGGTTGTACTCAATCGGATCAGGTTCTTTGAAAAGCTGCGCTGCGCCCTCGGCTGAGGTTTCATCATCTTCAGCGGCCAGTTCACGGCCTTTGAGCATCGAATACATGCGCTGGATAGTGCAGATAGTCACGCGCGCAGTCGTGTCGAGCTTATTCGACGATAGATGCTGGACGATGTACTCCTCGCCGAACTTGTAGTTGTTGTACGGCGATTCGTATTGATCAAACTCTTTCTTGGTCTGGCGGCCAAGGTTGCCGCGATCGACCAGAAACAAGATGCGCTTCGCGCCGGCGAACTTAATCAGGCGGTAAATGAAGCTGATTGCGGTGTAGGTCTTGCCGCTGCCGGTCGCCATTTGGATTAGCGCACGCGGCTTGTTGGCGGCAAGAGACTTTTCAAGATTGGTGATGGCGGTGATCTGGGCGGGCCACAGGTCCGCGAGCTGTCGCGGCGGTAGCGGTGGCATGTGCTGCATCCGCGCAAGGAATGTAGCGTCGGGCGCATTGGCAGGCGGTACTGAACCATCTCCGGTAGAAAGTACTGTGGTGGTGTGCGTGTGAGCGAGCCACTCGGCTAATGTGTCCGGCTGGTGAAACGCAAAGACGTTCCGCGCTCGTGGCGAGGGGTCGAAGCCGTTCGTGAAGTGTGTTTCCACGCCGGTTGATTCATACAAGAATGGCAGCGGCCGACGCCACGCAGGGAGTGAGGATGGCAAGCCTTGTGCGTATTTGCCGCTTTGCACTTCTACACCGGTGAGTGTTGCGCCTTGCTTCTTGGCTTCGATGACTCCGGCGGCTTTGCCATCGATGTAAAGCAGGTAATCCGCGAAACCAAAGCCGGTGTTGAGGGGGAACTCACGAATCGCGACGCCACGGGTGGCGTGGATGTTTGCATCCTTCAAATCGAACACCTGCCAACCCGCTGCGGTCAGCAGTTTGTCTATGTCGATGCGCGCGAGTTGTTCGGGTTGCGGGGGCATCGCGCCACTTTACAGAAGTTAGTTATTACAGCAAGCCTCTCGAACATGGGGAGAGGGTTTTGGCTACAACGATCGACCAAGCTTTCTAGCGCGTTCCGCGCTGCTGCGCAGTCTAAGTTTTCTGATTTGGCAAGTGTTCGACCAGTTGTTCGATCCGGCAACCAAAATATTCGCAAAGTCTGTCGAGAACATCTGCGGTGGGGTTATACCCGCGATGATTCGACAGCTTTGAAAGCGTCATGCGATGGATACCAGTTGCAGCAGCAATCTCAACAAGCGTAATGACGCGCCCCTCGGTGAACTCTCGTTTCGCAATTAGTTCTTTCAGCCGAAATCGCAACATTGTTGATAGTCATTAATTGCAGGTGAAGCGTAAATATATCAAAAGAACTTGACAGACTTCAAAAAGTCCATAAAGGGCTTTTTATGATAACAATAATTATCATACAAAGTCCAATAACATCATGGAGCTAACGATGGAACAGACGTATCTGACCACCGAAGAACTTTCGCAGCGCATTAAGTACGACAGCAGAACGATTCGCGAGCGCCTCATGGATAGTGTCCTCATCGAGGGCGTGCACTACATCCGGCCATTTGGCGGGAGGAAGATTCTCTTCATTTGGGAATCTATCCAAAAAGACATCGGCGTGTGTTCCGCACGCTCGGCGACCTTCATTCTCGCAACAACTACGGGCGCCGCTCATGCCTTGTGTGCGCGTTCAGGAGGGCAAGCTTTTCTACGACTTCCGTGTTCGTGGAAAACGTTGTCGCGAATACACCCAGTTGGCGGACACTGCTGCAAACAGGAAACTCGCGGAAAAGACTCTTGCGCGACTGTGTGCAGCGCTTTCTTCTAGTTCGTTCGACTACGGAGAGTTTTTTCTTGGCAGCGCAACGGCGGCGCAGTTCCTTGGGCCTCCAGCACCAGACCTGCAACCCGAACCTGTAGTTACCCCCGCCGGTTCGGCACTCGCTGCCGTACTCTCCGCGCAATCTAGCGCAGCCGGAAAAACAACGCCGCTTTTGAAGGATTTCGCCGAACTCTGGTTTGCAGAAGCGAAGGTAGGCTGGCGTGCGACATATCAGCGAACAGTTCGCGACATTCTGGATAACCACCTTTGCAAAGCGCTTGGTGATGTGCAGGTAAGTGCCATCACGCGCGCGCAGTTGTTGGCATTTCGCGCAATGGTGGCATCGAAGAAGGGCCGTCGGAAGGATGCAACGTTGTCACCCGCTCGCGTGAATACGGTCATGCTGATCACAAAGCAGATTCGGGAAGAGGCCGCTGATCGCTATGACTTCACATGCACCTTTGTCCGCATCAAAGCGCTGAAGGTGCCGAAGTCCGACGTGAAGCCGTTCACAATGGAAGAGGTAAAGCTGATCCTCGATAGCGTGCGCGCGGACTACAAGACGTACTTCTTGACGCGCTTCTTCACCGGCATGCGTACAGGTGAGGTCGATGGGTTGAAGTGGAAGTACGTCGACTTCGAGAATCGACAGATTCTGATTCGCGAAACGATCGTGCGCGGTGAAGAGGAATACACCAAGAACGATGCATCGCAACGCGAGATCAAGATGAACGCGATGGTTTACAACGCGTTGCTCGAACACAAGAAAGTTACAGGTCATATTTCAGAGACGGTCTTCTGCAATTCGGAAGGCAAGCCTCTGGAAAACATCAACGTGACCAAGCGTGTTTGGTATCCGCTGTTGCGCTATCTCGGACTGCAGGCACGTCGGCCATATCAAACGCGTCATACGGCCGCAACGATGTGGCTCGCGGCAGGCGAGAACCCTGAATGGATTACACGCCAGATGGGGCACGCCAATACCGAGATGCTGTTCACCGTCTATTCACGCTTTGTACCGAACCTGACACGTCGGGATGGCTCAGCGCTGGAGAAGATGATTAGCCCGCTGCTTGATTCGGGCGCGGCAAACGATGAAACACCATCAGATGCTGCTGTTGCAACGGCCGCCAATGACAGCGATGCGGTCGGGGCATCGGAAGAGGGCGCAGCAACCCCTCACCAGACCACTAGGTCAACCAAGAAGCGCGGCGGTAAACGTTGACCTCAATTCTCATAAACCAGTTTCAAAACGTTGTGGCCCATGGCATCGCATGGCCCCAATGAAGATTTAGGCCACAACCGAATCCCACCAATAAAGGAAGAGACATGCCGAACGCAATCGCATACAAGAATTTGGTTGAAGTCGTCGCCCGTGTGTTCTTTGTGCAGCAACTTCAAACCTACGATGGCCGCGGCCTGATTAAGTTGGAGCTTACGAATTCAAGCCAGACGCTACCCGCGAAGGTGGATGCCGCACTCGTGCGCGGCTGTGAGCTTGGAACGGCTATGCTGGCCGATCCACGATCATGTATCTCTTTAGTATGGGCTCGATCACTTCGAAGGTCCCAGAGAGTCCAGGGCCGCCAACGAAACTATCACCGGGTCCATATTCTTTAGACACCCCGTTATCGTCCGTCACGCGACACCTGCCAGAGATAACTTGGAAGTACTCGTGTTGATGGGGACCGAATTCGATTCGCCACGCGCCGACTTCGCAAGCCCACTCCCCAGCAAACACCCCATCGCGCTCATATCGATTCCAAGTTGTGCGTTTAGGATTTCCTGCAATGAGTCGCTCCGGCTTTGGGAAATCAATTTCTGGCTGGGGGGATGGTTCGTCGTAGGAGAAATGATTTTGCATATCGTGTTGTTAGAGAAGCGCTAATTTTGGGTGGCATGAGCGCGCGCAATGCCCCATGACGTTTGAAAGTAACACCCACTCCCCTAGCCTAGGCCTGCGCAGCGAACGTGCAAATTGCCTCAACACATACGTCGCCACCGCTGACGGATGCCTAGATTCGAGAATTGCATTGTAAAAGTTAATAATACAATTTGCGAGCCGAGACCAAATTAGATCATGAAACCAGCCAAAACTCGCAGTTGAAGTGCAGTAGGCGTTACCCGGTTAGGCCACGCCCCAATCCATCCAAGCGGCAAAGCAGCGAAATACAACAAGCCGTTTAGTTGTTCTTTACAAATAAAAAAAACAATGCTAATTTGCGAATTCGTGATCTATGACCAAATAATTTCGTTGCGCCTCGACTGCCTTCCGTCTCCGGATCAACAGTCAAATACAAGAAGCCGTACGCGAAATTCGCGAAGCGGCAAAACAGGTTCGTGCAAAAAAGTCACAAGCTCAGTTGCGACCCAATCGACAATCTTTCAATGGATGCCGCCATGCAAACAACAATGAATCGAAGTGCCCTTTCAATTGCAGTTTCGTTCGCTCTCTTCGGTGCAAGTAGCGTCGCCCTAGCCCAAGTTGAGGCAGATAAGCCGAAAGCTGACTCGAAGCCTGTACCCAAAGTTGAAGAGATCAGTGTTGTCGCCGAGAATCCTCGTGGCTATAAAGCCAGTATTGTGCAGGTTGGCGCATTCCGCGATCAGAACATCCTTGAAGTACCGCTTACGGTGAACGTGATCCCGCGGGCAGTGCTCGATTCCCAAGATTCCCGCGGCGTTTACGATGCCCTCCGAAATACCGGGGGTGTCTCAAGGGCCCAGTTGAGCGGCGCAATTTACGACAACTTGTCCATCCGTGGCGTCGCATTACAAAACCGCACAAACTATCGACTGAACGGCTCCTTGCCAATCATCAACCTGATCGATATGCCGATTGAGAATAAGGAGCGCGTCGAAGCGTTGAAAGGCGCATCGTCTCTGTACTACGGCTTCACCACGCCGGTCGGGGTTATCAATTTAGTGACCAAGCGAGCTCGTGCTGAACCGAACTTCAGTCTCGCACTTAGTGGCAACGAATATGGCCAATTTGTTCAACACGTTGACGCCGGAAGCAAATTCGGCGCGGACCAGCAGTTCGGCGCGCGGGTAAACATCGTCAGCGGCAAGCTAAATAGTGCACTGGACGCCCCGAAAGGCGAGCGAAGCCTATTTGCACTAGCGCTTGATTGGCGCGCGACAGACAGCCTGTGGTTCAAGTTTGACTACGAAGGAATCACAAAGGAAACCCACGAGCCCGCAACGATCGTAATCCCAGCCGCAGTGGCCGGTGTCATTCCGCTCCCACGGAGACCCGTCTACAGCCGCCTGATTGCCGGTGACTGGCCCAGAAATGACGCGGTTGCCAAGAATGCGCTGTTGCGTGCGGACTATACGATTTCTGACAACTGGTATGCCCTTGCGGAAGTCGGCCGAGCACAGACGCGGCGTGATAAGCGCGACTACAGTGAAATCACCAACTACAACCTAGTGACAGGCGAAGGCCGCCTTGATTATTCTCTGACGCGCGACCTGAACTTCGTCAACCGCAACGCCAGGGTTGAGTTGGGTGGCAAGGTCGCTCTTGGCTTCATGACCCATGACCTGACTTTCGGCATCATGCAAAACAAGCTCTATCAGGCCGGCGCCAACAGTCAGGCTCGGTCGGTAACGCAGAACCTCTACGACCCGCGTCCGATCCCATTTATCGACAAGAATGTTCCTTCCATCTTGAACCCAGTGAACACGACGGATAAAGGCTCGTACGCGATGGATCGCATTACGGTCGGAGACTTCCAACTCACTATTGCCGTACGTAAGGAAGACTACGAAGCCGTTACGACACGCAACACGACGAACCCTCCTACGGTTACTCGCTACACCGCCAGCCCCACAACATATTCCTATGCCGGGTTGTACAAAGTTCGTAAGGACACAAGCATCTACGCGAGCTACATTGAGGGGCTGGAAGAAGGGCCGATTGCGCCGATTACGGCAGCAAACGCAGGCGCAATTTTGCCGCCTGCAGTAAGCAAACAAAAGGAAATCGGCTTCAAGTCTGAAGCCATCCGCGGGCTACTAGCGAGCATTGCGTACTTTGATTTAGAACGGGCTACCAGCTATACAGACGCGAACAGATTTGTCGTATTGGACGGCCGCACCCGTATCAAAGGTGTTGAGTTCTCGTTCAACGGTGAATTGACCAAAGAAATTTCCCTGTATGCGTCGGGCATGCGCATCAACGCCAAGCTACAGCAAGCAGCAACGGCTGCGATTACAGGTAAAACTCCTGATTCCACACCAAAGGAAACATATAGCCTCCTCGCTGAGTACAAACCTTCAATGGTGCCGGGCTTTTTTGTCAATGCGGGCGCATATTACACAGGTCGCCGTTTCTTGAACCCCGCCAATCAGGCTGAAATTTCGGGCTACACAATTTTGACGGCGGGCATGGGTTACAAGACAAAGCTCCTCAACAAACCGTTCTCCGTACAGATGAACGTGGCCAATGCTGCTGACAAGGATTATTGGGAAGCCGGTGGTGCGGGCTACCTAGCTGTGGGCGCTCCGCGCTCGATCTCGTTCGTTGCGAAGATGGATTTCTTCTAGTCGGTTTTGTTCCGATATCTGCCTCCCACACGGGGTTTTGTGAATACGCCCCTGCCTAGCCGAATGAGAATAGGACTAGGCAGGGGTTCGCCGTACAATGTGGGCCCCTCGTCTAGAAACAATGAATGCCAATGACATCGCGCGCACGAAAAACAGAAAAAATAGCGGCCAGTCCCCTGCAAATCGAGATTGCGAATCGCATTATCGAAATGATTCGGAATGGGTCGGTTGCGCCCGGCGACCACCTAACCGAAGAAAAGCTCTCGAAAGAATACGGTGTCTCGAGGACGCCGGTTAGAGTGGCGCTACGTCTTTTGGAAGACAAGGGATTTGTTGAGGTTCGCGCCAACGCCGGCACATTTGTTTCCACATCTTCGTCAAAAGAGAAGTTTGCCGCGCTCCCCGTGTCCTCCGCCGGTGAAGATGAGTTGTACCGCAGCATTTTGTCTGACCGGGCGCGTGACCAAATTCCACAATCCTTGTCCGAGGCGGCACTACTTGCCAGATACAGCGCATCGAATGCCGTGTTGCGGCGAGTATTGCTACGTCTTGTGCGCGAAGGGCTGATTGAACGCCGCAAAGGTCACGGCTGGACGTTCCCACCTGCGCTTGATACAGACGCAGCGATTGAGGACAGCTACCAGTTTCGAAAACTCGTTGAGTGTGGTGGACTGCGCCAGCCGACATTCAAGCCAAACTTGACAGCCCTCTCAGCGGCCAAGATGCAGCACCTATCTTTTATCAACAGGTTATCGCAGTCGAAAGACAATTTCGACCCGACCGACTTTTTCCACATGAATGCAAGCTTTCATGAGTTGCTTGCACGCTGCTCGGGCAACCGATTTATTGAACAGGCTGTTTGGCAACAAAACCAGTTACGTCGCTTCGAAGAATACGCGCGTTTCGTCAACCGCCCGATGGATCTGGCAGATTCTTGCCGCGACCACATCGCTATCATTGATGCAGTCTTAGAGAACGATATCGACTGGGCTTCCGCACTACTCTTCAGACACCTGACTGTTTCAGCCACACGGTAGTCAACAGCTTACAACGAGCATGTCATCCACTGAATTATCTACAGGAAACACAGCACCCACCAACAAGGCAGTTGTTGGTACGGTCACTGTAAAACCGTTGCTGCTTAAGGTACACCGCTGGCTCGCCCTAGCCGTGGGTATTGTTATCATGGTTAGCGCAGTTACAGGGGTGTTGCTAACAGTTGGCAAGCCACTCGACCGCGTTGTAAATGCGTCCCTGTTCACCGGAGGACAGCAACAAGTTCCTTACCAAGCGTTTGTTGATGCAGTCAGAACCACGTACGGCCAATCTACACAGGTCCGCCTGCGCTTTCCGGCAGAATCAGGTGGTACTGTCCAGGCGTATGTCAAAACAAAGACGTGGGACGGTAGCGCTTATTTTGATCCCGCTACGGCTGCGCTAGTCGGCGCTCGTGCGAAAGACGAGGGGTTTTACAATTTCATCTTCGAATTGCACTCTGACTTGTTTTTGCACGACGTAGGTGAGGTAGTTCTGACGGTAGCAAGTACTGCGTTCATCATTATGCTGATCACTGGCCTGTATATATGGTGGCCTCGCAAATGGCGCTTCGCTTTCCGGGTTAATTTCAAAGGAAACGCGACTGCCCTACTGTTCGATGGGCATCGTGTCGCAGGAGCTCTGTTCGGCTTGTTCGTTCTGGTAAACGTGTTCACTGGGACTTACCTTGTTTGGAAACCGATCGCAACATGGGTCACCGCGATGGCGGGCCAAACCCCAAACAAGCCACCGGTCCTACCAAAAGATCCGGCGAGAAAACTCCTGCCCGACGCGCCGCTGGATACGATTCTTGCAAATGCAAACGTGGCGATTCCTGGCGGCAGATTGGTTGATATCACCTACCCAAAGGATGAACAGTCCAGCCTGCGGGTGCGCAAGCATCTAGAAGGTGACCCTCACCCCAACGGCCAGACCTACATTTGGATGAACCCAAAGACGGCCGAAGTGCTGAAGAAAACAAAATGGAACGAAGGTGACCTCGGAACACGCGTACAAGGCTGGGGCTACCCGTACCACAGCGGTCGCTTATTCGGCACCGCGAATTTGGTTTTCACAGGATTCATTGGTTTCGTGCTCATCTGGTACGGCATCAGCGGCACGCTGCTCTGGTGGAAACGTCGTAAGTCTCGCTAGGCGCGCGAGTCGCCATAGGTCGTAACCCGCTGTTTGCAAGTCAAGCTCTCTTGAGCGCCGCTTTCATGTGTGTCTGGAGTATCGCGTCGAATCAAGCGCCGGGAATGTCGGCTTTCCGGAGTTGGGAACCGCCGAGTCTGACCCTAAGCCGACATGGCAGTTGCCCGAAAGCGGTCATTTAACGCCTGCGTTGAGCCGCGCTGAAGCGTCGCGGTCGAACGGTTGGTTAAGCGGCGTTGCCACGCGCCACCGCGAATAGGACAA
>Ga0315906_10001894_pt1 | contig 30278 bp, 26 predicted proteins | sample LakEriMetagenome_4_FD_203526 | JGI IMG/M metagenome (GOLD analysis project Ga0315906, IMG submission 203526) | Freshwater fungal communities from buoy surface, Lake Erie, Ohio, United States - Buoy 2 MA122 | ecosystem: Environmental > Aquatic > Freshwater > Lake > Lake biofilm | place: USA...
TTATTTGCAGCCCATAGGAGAATCGAACTCCTGTTTCAAGGATGAAAACCTTGCGTCCTGACCACTAGACGAATGGGCCGTATGTCAAAAACCCAAAAATTTGGGAGTGCAAATATAGTTTGAATTTCCGTAAACTCAATGAGCGTAACGATTTTTTTAAAAAATTTCGTTATCCTCATTTTTCATTTTAAACCCTAGTCGCTTGCCAGTTTGAATCTGAAGATTGTTGCTAATCACTAGGGCTTCTCCAACCGTCATTGCAGCAATAAATTCATACGGAGGAACAAGCAGATCAAATTCAATAGCGAAAACAAAAGAAAGTTGCACAATAGCACGAACCGCATCCTCTGAAAGCACTATATTTTCTATATCACGGAACAAATAACCGAGCTGGCCTTTGCCTTCAATCATAAAGTGCCCCTCTTTATTCACGAAGATTCTAGCAATGAGATACCCCTCGTCGTGAACCCTGTTCTGAATGAATGACTGAGCCAAAAAGTTGTAGATGTAAATAACACCAAAAAAACCGCGCGTATCATCCTCTCTGAAATAACGGGTCCCCCACAAAGGATTGTCATCAGGCATCCTGAAAACATTGTTATGTTGATGAAAAATAAGCACATCACTCCCCACATAGGCATGCTGTTCAAATTCACCAATTTCCTTATGAAATAGGCGGATTCTAGGGTCATTCACTTTTTCTTTCAACGAGCTCAACTCCTCTCCAATGACACGTTTGAACATTGCAAAGACCTCCTTGACATCCTCTGCTATATCTTGCTTTAATGCGGCCTTGTTCACCAATAAATTTACAATTGCCTGACGATTTTCCGCCATCTGATCTTTCTTTGCCATAATTTAGTAAGCTTTTGCAAAAACAACTCTGCGTGAAGATGGTTTTCCGGTAACCATACAAGTTCCTGATTCATCCGGCTGACCCAGAAGTATACAGCGAATGGTCGCTTGTGTTTCCTCTTTTATTTTTGACTCAGTTTCCTTAGTCCCATCCCAGTGAGCAAGGAAGAACCCCCCTTCATCAATGGATGATTTGAACTCATCATAAGAATTAACAGATCTCATTTTTGAAGCCCTGAAATCAGCTGCTTTTTGTAGAAGATTTTGTTGGATTTCCTTCAGCAAAGACGAAATATAAACATCAACAGATTCAAAATCTACCACCTCCTTCGTCTTATTATCTCTTCTTGCCACCTCTACTTTTCCATTCTCTAGGTCACGAGGTCCCATTGCCAATCTCACTGGAACTCCTTTTGCCTCGTATTCTGCAAATTTCCATCCTGGTCGCTTATTGTCGTCTTTATCATATTTGAACGAAATCCCAAGCTGTTTCAATTTCGCGCCAAGCGATTCAATCTTTTCTGATATCGCATTTAATTCTTCCTCTGATCGGTAAATAGGAACTGCGACAACCTGAATAGGAGCCAAAGCAGGTGGTAGAACTAAACCTTCATCGTCTGAATGCGTCATAATCAGAGCACCCATCAAGCGAGTGGAAACACCCCATGAAGTTGCCCAAACATATTCAAGTTTGCCCTCCTTATCAGCATACTTCACTTCAAAAGCCTTGGCAAAATTTTGTCCTAAAAAATGAGATGTACCTGCTTGTAACGCTTTTCCATCCTGCATCATAGCCTCGATACATAGTGTATCATCCGCACCTGCAAAACGTTCGCTTTCAGTTTTCCGACCTTTTAAAACAGGCATCGCCATGTAATTTTCAGCAAAATCAGCATAGACATCCAACATGAGCTCGGCCTCTTGAATTGCTTCCTCACGTGTTGCATGTGCAGTATGTCCTTCCTGCCAAAGAAACTCAGCTGTGCGTAAAAACAATCTGGTGCGCATTTCCCATCGAACAACATTCGCCCATTGATTTATCAAAATAGGCAGATCACGGTAGGATTGGATCCAATTTTTGTACGAGTTCCATATAATCGTTTCAGAAGTTGGGCGAACAATCAATTCTTCTTCCAGCTTAGCCGTTGGGTCAACCACTACTCCACTCCCATCTTCCGCATTTTTCAAGCGATAATGCGTAACTACAGCACATTCTTTAGCAAAACCATCTACATGACTTGCTTCTTTGGAAAGATAAGATTTTGGAATAAACAATGGAAAATAGGCATTTGAATGTCCTGTTTCTTTGAATTTTGCATCCAAAATATCTCTCATTTTTTCCCAGATAGCGTAACCGTATGGCTTGATCACCATACACCCACGAACATCTGAATGCTCTGCCAAATCTGCCCGATACACCAACTCATTGTACCATTTGGAATAATCCTCTTGTCGGGTAGTATATTTTTGCGCCATAAAAAGAAGCTAAATGAATGTCAAAACTACAAATTTCTCTCGTGACATTCGACCGAAATTCAAATGAAAAGTCAAGTTTATCTAACGATTCAGGTATGTTTGCCCGGTAAGTTGAACCGCATTAGAGAATGAAACTTTGTAAATCTTACTGTTGACCCAAGCACGAATATTGAAGTACTCTAATACCACTCGCTCATTTTCATCTCCGAGCAACTCCTCTAACTCGTCTTTCAAACGTTCAAGAATTAAAATTCGTTCCTCGTTGTGCACACCGCGCGATAATTTCCTGATGTGCTTGATACATACATTTTCAACTTCAAATTTCCTCTCGATCTTCGATAAATACCTATTTGTTGCTTTTATACTGTACTCTAAGAAGTCGTAATTCTCAAGTTCAAGGTGCAAAACCAAATTAAAAAGACGTGAAAAACTGTAAATGTCCTGTCGTAGATTCTGCTCATTGTCATTCAATACCTTATTTATGCAACTTAACGCTTTCTTATACATACCACAACCGAAATAGCTGTATGCCTTGTGATAGGTAAGTAAGACTTCTTGTTCCTTACTGATTTTTTCCTCAAATTCAACCTCTCTTTTCTCAATCAATGGAATCAAATCAACGGCCCGTTCAAAATCGCCCTTAGCATGAAGCAACATAAGTTCGAGATTGTATGTACTTGTAAAAATCCGGACTTTTATATCCATCGAATCAAACCCTTTCGTACCGTCAAGTGAACGCATATCGACAATTAATTCCTCTGCCTTGCCAAAGTCGCCACTGTCGATGTAGCAACGCAATAAGTGAGCTAAAGTCATGACATACCTCTGCCCCGAGTCCGCCTTAATATCTGGAAACTTATCGAGAATCTCACGTGTTTTATTGAAGAACTGAAAGCTATCCTGATAATTTCTATTCGTTGCAGCACACAATCCTTTTATATAGTAGCAAATTGAAGACGCGCGAATAGAGAGTGCAGTATTTTTACCTTTAATCAAATGGTGGTCAGCAATCCCCTCAACGATCATTCGTTCTTCATCCGTTCTGGTAAATCCACCACTCCGAAAAATCAAATTTATTTTGGAATAGATTACCTGGTACTCAGCCAAATTCCTGAGCTTGGCAATAACTTCTTCTTCCTCACGAATCAATTCATCAAGATCGCGTCCAAATTCCCCTTCCTCATACGCTTCCTCGAGAAGTTTTTTCTCCCAAGAAAGCAATTCATACAAGTAATAAAATTTCTCATGTTCCTCCGCCAACTTTTTCGCTCGAGATACAAATTTCTCACATTCCTTGTACAACGCCTTGTTATAAAGAATCTCTACATTTTTGATCTCCTGTTTGAGCATGCTGCTTATGGATTGTTCGCTGTAATAAGCCCTCAAACTCTTTAATATCAACTTATAAAGGTGATTTTTTTCTGACGGAAGATGTTTGACGAACGTTTCATTTTGAAAGGCCCCTTTCAGCGCCTCTTCATCATAATACTCCTGTGATTCGATAAAATCAAAAATTTTAAGATAATTTTTATCCCCCGATTGAAGCGCTGAGCTCAACTTGAAAAATCGTTTTTCCGACTTACTTAACGATCGGATCAGCTTAAACAATTCTGTAGATGGTTTCATCTTTAAAAATCAAAGCATAAAGATACAAATTACGTTTCAAAGAATATAAGCCTGTAAAAAGCTTTTATTGTACTCTATTTCAACTATTTAAAAATATAAAATCCTCGGAACGTCTCAAATGGGATTAATAGAAAAGCTCCGGTTACCCGGAGCCTTTCAACAAACAACAACAAACTAAAAAAACCTCACATTACCTGTTTAGCTCAGGGGGTAAAACCAATTAATGGAGGGTAACTATACTTCCTTTAGGTAATACTTGATTATCAGAAGTAATATTCTTATTCATTTGAATTAAAGATTCAATTTTAATTGCTTCTTCTTGTGAAATTTCCGTAACAGTTTTTGACTCCTTTAGAACAAGCTGTTTCGTAGTTCTGGAGTGTTTTCGTTTGGGCTGCAAATACACAATATCCCCTTCAGAAAGGTGATCTTTTGAGGAAAGATGATCGTTGTATTTATAAAGCTGCCATAAACCCATACTAAATTCTTTCGCGATTTCAGGATATGTATCTCCTGTTTGAACAACAATATAATTGACTTTATTCGAATGAACTTTTACAGGATGTACTGGAGCATTTTTGTTTTCAACTGATTTATTAGATTTATTCTTGCCTATTGTAAATGAATTACTTAAAATTGTATAATTAAAGTTTTTAATTAAGCTACTTGAAATGTGAAAATCCGTCGATGAAAGAACAATTCCTGTAATGCTCAAAGAAAATATAAGAACTAGATTTTTCATTTGCAAAAGCCTATTTTCTGTTCCTTTTACGCCATCAATGTATCGAAGGTTACAACGCGCATGTGAAATATGGACTTTTTTTCATTTCTCAATACTCAAGTCATGGCGTAATTCAGACAAAACGACATGATTCTACACTGTAAAATGACAAAATTTCCACTAAAAACACTGTGAATTTTCAATGGCTCAAGGTTTGAAAATGGTTTGGAAACATAAAAATTATGAATTTCGAAAAATTCACACTGAAAACTCAAGAAGTATTGCAAAACGCGCACTCGCTTGCTCAATCTTCATCTCACCCACACATCGACACTGCTCATATTCTTAAAGCAATCATTCAATCAGATAAGGATGTTGCTCCATTTCTCTTTAATAAACTAAATGCGAATATTTTACTCATTGAATCGGCATTGAACAGTATTTTAAAATCCTTTGCAACGGTAAATGGCGGGCAACTATTTCTTTCAAACAATGCGAACAACACATTGAATCGCGCAATAACCGAGGCATCATCCCTTGGAGATGAATATGTCACCATTGAAATCCTTCTAATTGCGTTATCTGAAGAAAAGGACCAAATAGGTTCCCTCTTGAGAGATTCCAAAATCACAAAACAACACTTAAAAAATGTTATCACCGACTTAAGAAAAGGAGAAAAAGTCACTTCAAACAGTCAAGAGTCTACCTATCAGTCACTTGAAAAATTTGCCAAAAACTTAAATGAATTAGCTAAATCAGGGAAGCTTGATCCCGTAATTGGTCGTGACGATGAGATCCGTCGCGTATTGCAAATACTTACAAGGAGAACGAAGAACAACCCAATACTCATTGGTGAACCGGGAGTTGGAAAAACGGCAATTGCAGAGGGATTGGCACACCGAATTGTAAATGGTGACGTGCCTGAAAATCTGAAAAGTAAAAAAGTGTATTCTCTTGATATGGGGGCATTGGTAGCCGGGGCAAAATACAAAGGTGAATTTGAGGAGCGACTGAAATCTGTGATTAAAGAAGTTATTAACTCAGAAGGCGAAATCATTCTTTTCATTGATGAAATTCACACCCTCGTCGGCGCTGGTGGCGGAGAAGGCGCAATGGATGCGGCTAATATTCTTAAACCAGCTTTGGCTCGTGGTGAACTTCGTGCAGTTGGGGCAACTACTCTCAATGAGTACCAAAAGTATTTTGAAAAGGACAAAGCACTGGTAAGAAGATTTCAAACGGTTTTGATCGACGAGCCAAGCACAGAAGATGCTATTTCTATTCTCCGTGGAATCAAAGAGAAGTATGAAAATCACCATAAAGTCTTGATCAAAGATGCTGCTATTATTTCTGCTGTCGAATTATCGCAACGCTACATTACAGAAAGACATCTTCCCGATAAAGCCATCGACCTGATCGACGAAGCAGCGTCAAAGCTGAGAATGGAAATCAATTCCAAACCCGAAGAGTTGGATGAGATCGAACGCAAAATCATGCAATTCGAAATTGAAAAAGAGGCAATTAAACGGGAGAATGATTCGAAAAAACTGGAATCCATTGAAAAAGAGCTCGCAAACCTTACCGAACAACGGAATGCCCTACATGCAAAATGGCAATCCGAGCGAGATGTGGTAGATTCTATTCAACGATCCAAAGAAGAAATAGAACAACTAAAGTTTGAGGCTGAACAAGCCGAACGAACAGGAGACTATGGAAAAGTGGCAGAAATCCGCTATGGAAGAATAAAAGAAACAGAAGAAAAATTGGACAAGCTTAAAGCACAGCTCACTGAATTGCAAGCTCATACAAAAATGATAAAAGAAGAGGTTGACACGGAAGAAATTGCAGAAGTTGTTTCCAAATGGACGGGAATACCCGTAACCAAAATGATCGAAAGCGAAGTGTCAAAACTTTTGCGACTTGAAGAAGAATTGGGCAAACGCGTGGTGGGTCAAGAGGAGGCGATCACTGCATTAGCGGATGCCGTTAGACGTTCGAGAGCGGGACTTCAAGACGCAAGAAAACCGATCGGTTCATTTATTTTTTTGGGCACCACAGGTGTCGGAAAGACAGAGCTGGCTAAAGCTTTAGCTGAATATTTATTCAACGACGAAAATGCAATGACTCGCATTGACATGAGTGAATACCAGGAGAAACACACCGTTTCCAGATTGGTCGGTGCTCCTCCGGGATACATTGGTTACGAAGAAGGCGGACAACTTACAGAAGCCGTAAGAAGGAAGCCCTACTCCATTGTCCTCTTGGATGAAATTGAAAAAGCACATCCGGATGTTTTCAATATTTTGCTTCAAGTATTAGATGATGGTCGACTCACAGATAACAAGGGCCGGGTGGTCAACTTCAAGAATACAATTATCATCATGACATCAAATCTTGGTTCCGGCCTTATTCACGATCGGTTTGAAAAAGTTAAACCTGAAGACTATCCTTTCGAGGCAGAAAAAGCGAAATTCGAAGTAACTGAATTATTAAAACAAACGATTCGTCCTGAGTTTTTGAACCGCATCGATGAAACGATTTTGTTTTTGCCACTCACTCGAAAAAACATTCGAGACATAGTAAACATACATTTGAATCAATTGAAACAGCAGCTGGCAGAAAAAGACATCGATCTTTTCATCACAGAAGACGCTTTCAACTGGATCACAGAGGCAGGATACGATCCGTTCTTTGGCGCCAGACCGGTGAAAAGGATCATTCAGAAAGAAGTTCTGAACGAATTATCAAAAGCCCTCCTGAGTGGAACTATTGACAAAACAAAAAGAGTTGTTCTGGATGTCTTCGACGGAAAAGTGGTTTTCAGAAAACCGGTTTTAGAGACAGAGGAAGAGTAACGAGTGTATACTGATTAAAATGAAGGCGGTACATCCGCCTTTTTTTTTTGTAAACTCAAAATTGCTCGGTGTTGAAAAAGTAAAAAAAATCGAAACAATCCCCTTACAAATTGATACCTTTGGGCCGCATTAAACTAAAATTCTGAAATGAGTACAGCACTTGGAAATCACATCCTCGTAGAATTTATGAATTGTGACCCGCACATTATGAACGATGTGGCTCAAATTGAAAGTGACATGGTTGCCGCAGCGCAAAGAGCGGGTGCAACTGTTATTAACTCTACGTTTCATCATTTTTCTCCCTGGGGTGTTTCTGGAGTGGTAGTCATTCAGGAAAGTCACCTTGCAATTCATACATGGCCGGAATACGGGTATGCAGCAGTGGATCTCTTCACGTGTGGCGAGATGGATGCCTGGATCTCTTTTGATCATCTGAAAGAATGTTTTAAGTCACAGAGCTATTCTGCGCTTGAAATGAAACGTGGGTCAGTGAACCTATTAAAACGTAACGATTTTGACATGTCCACCATGCGTCAACGAGCAAGCGAATGGAGAAATCCAGAATTCTTTACTCGGAACGTTTGGTTTACGGATAAAGATGAGAATCAAGCTCTTTCTCTGCGGTTCACAGGTGAAGTCTTTTTTGATGTTCAGTCCCCTTTTCAGCGAGTTCGAATTTTAGAATCCTACAAATACGGAAAAATGCTCGCACTTGACGACATGGTTATGACCACTATCAAAGATGAGTTTCATTACCACGAAATGATTTCTCATCCAGCGATGTTCACTCATGGATCAGCGAAAAACATTTTGGTAATTGGTGGTGGTGACGGAGGAACTGTTCGAGAAATCCTCAGACATGAAGGCGTTGAGAAGGTGACTATGGTCGAAATCGATGGTGAAGTAATTGAAGCATGTAAGCAACATCTTCCACAAATTGCCGCTGCGTTCGATCATCCAAACTTGAATTTAATTGTAGATGACGGAATTGCGTTCATTAAAAATGCAGCTCCTGAATCGTATGATCTTATAATTGTCGATGGTTCAGATCCTGTGGGTCCGGCTGAAGGTTTGTTTTCCGTTGAGTTTTATACGAACTGTTACAACGCACTCAAAAATGGTGGAATATTAGTTGCCCAGGGTGAGTCTCCCAAATTCAATGAAAAAGCATTTTCTGAACTAAATCTTACACTTCAGAAAATATTCGGAAAAAATAACGCGCCGGTTTCGCTCTTTTTTGTTCCTACCTACCCCACAGGTATGTGGAGCTTCCAATATGGATTGAAAGGTGCAAATCATCCAAAAAGCATTAGTCAATTTAATGAAATTCAACAGTTTGTGGATACGCATGGCCTGCGTTACTACAACAGCGAAGTACATATTGGTAGTTTTGCAACACCCAATTTTGTCAAAACGCTCATTGAAAACACATCATCGACGCTTTAATCCTTTGATTGAATGAGTTTTGATCCGAACGGAGTGGGAATCGCAAATGGGAACATCTTCGGATTTCCTGTGAATGAAGAGGAAGCAGATATTGTCATCATTCCTGTCCCTTGGGATGCCACTGCATCGTATGGTAAAGGAACCTCTAATGGTCCAAAACATATTCTGGAAGCCTCGACTCAATTAGATTTTTACCACCCTAAGCTTGAAAATGCCTTTCAATCAAATGTCTTTATGGCTCCCATTTCAGATGAGTGGAAAGAGCTGAACGACGGACTTTGTAAAAAATCTTTAGAATACATCGAATTTCTTGAAGATGGTGGCGTTTTGGAAGCGAACACTTATTTTCAGGGGATTGTGAATGAGATCAATGAAGTGCAAAATGCACTTAGAGAGCAATTAAAAGTGCGAACTGCAGACTTGCTTAAAAAGAATAAAATTGTCGCTGTTTTAGGAGGAGAACATTCCACTCCATTTGGCTTGTTAGATGCTCTCAATGACCATGGACTTCCTTTTGGAGTGCTTCAAATTGATGCCCATGCTGACTTGAGAGATGCCTATGAGGGATTTGAACAATCGCATGCCAGTATCATGTTTAACGTTATCTCTAAATTGCCAAATGTCAAAAAACTGGTGCAAGTAGGAATTCGAGACATTGCTTCCTCAGAGGTGGACTTTATCGTTGAACAAAAGGGACGCATTAAAACCTTCTTTGACTGGGAATTGAAAGATGGACAATTCAAAGGTGAAACATGGAAAACACAGGTGGATCAAATCATTCGTGAGTTGCCCGAACGTGTGTATGTTTCATTCGACATCGACGGACTCTCACCCGAGCTTTGCCCCAATACAGGGACCCCAGTACCCGGAGGTTTTAAGCTCGAAGAGATTTCATTCCTTTTATTCGAATTAGAGCGTCAAGGCAAACAGATCATAGGTTTTGATCTCAATGAGGTTGCTCCAGGCCCAGAGGGAGATTGGGACGCAAATGTTGGCGCGAGGGCACTATGGCAATTGATCTGCTTGACGGAGAAGAGTTTAAGAAATAGAAGTTGATATGTTAAGAATTCTTCAACGGTTATCGGCTATTGTTTTGATTTTGTCATTTGCACAGGTATTTTTCTGCGCTATCCAATTGCTTGTTTTCAATGAAGTGTATCCTTATGCATTGGTAGGTACGATGTCACTGGTTATTTTCTCCACCATTTTATCCATGACCTTAATCAAGAACAAGCTCGCACCAAAATTTGAGATAGTACTTCATATGATCGGATGGTTAAATTCCGGAATGCTTCTTCTATCTGTATTTTTTCCGTTTATCCTTAAGAATCTTTGGAATTTAAATTTTGGAGTAGCTTTTATTTTTCCGTCCATGTTCTTTTTGTCCAAAGTCATTCACGCAACATCCAAACTAGAAAAAGTTCTTTTTTATTTAACGATCCTCAACATAATACTTGTTGAGATGGGTTTAGTCTTCAGACTTTCCATAGCTTGGTACTATGACCTTTTGTCCGCGTGCCTGCTGTTGCTAACACTTGTAATACTGACCAATCTGGTATTTTATTACGTTAAAAAAAGTCAGTAAACAAAGGTTCCGAACCCTTTTAATCTGCTGAGCCAATATTCACTTTTTTCGATTTCAGTTATGACAACACCTTGTGATGAGCTAGCATGAATCATCACTAAAGGCTGTCCTTTTTCCGAAATCAGTATTCCAACATGTGAAATACCCGATCCATTGTCAAAGAACACTAAGTCTCCTTTCTGAACTAGCTGATCTGTAACTTTTCGGGATTTCTCGAATTGGTCGACTGCTCTTCTTGGCAAGGACTTGCCTGATTTACTAAAAACATAGCATGTAAATCCACTGCAATCAAACCCGTTGGGATCATTTCCTGCCCATACATATGGAACGCCAAGAAATCGATGTGCACAAGATACAATAGAATCTCTGAAAGAAGTATTAATTAAATCACCATCGGCTTCATGCTCCTGAAATTGCGGAGATTCTATTCCCGGAATACCCTTAAACAATTCAGAAAGTATACTTTTCAATTCATTTGCGTCTTTCACCTCTCCCCTCTTTCTTAGCTCTATCTCTCTTGACACAAGAAATCCCTGTAATTCAATAACCTCTGTAATATGGGCCTTTAACAAGCTTAAACCTTGAGAATTGGAGGAAATCGATACAAAAAGAACTTTTGCATCCTCGAGTGAAGACTTGTGTCGAATTAGCCAATGTTTGTCCTGTGAAAGCTTAAATAACGAAAGTGATTTATAAAATTCAGGGACATACGAAAAATCGTAGTCGGGAAGGTCAAGCAGACGATTAGCACGTCGGTAAACCATTCGATAGTGCTCCTGGCTGTAAAGTAGCTCAAGCTTGTCAAATACCGGAACCTGCGCATAAAAATCTGCCCAGGTAAAAACCATCATAAAAATCAACACTCTCTTTAGCATTCCAATTACAAAGATACTTTTCGCACTCTCTAACTTAACGTTTTTTTTGAACTATAATGTTATTCTGGACAGTAAGGCACAGTTATTTCATTATCTTTAAAAATTCAATACATCCTATGATCCGTAATTCTTTTTTCCTCTGCGCTCTTCTTACTTTGAGTTTTATTGCACCTGCACAAATCGATGAAACCAAGGTGGGCACCAGTCAGAAATTCGATGAAGTTCTGACATATATCAACCGTGTCTATGTGGATGATGTAGATGATGAAAAGCTCACAGATGCAGCAATTGTTGCTGTTTTAGAAAAACTCGATCCACACTCTACCTACATTTCAAAAGAAGAGGTAGACGAAGCCAATTCCTCCATAAATGGAAGTTTTGTTGGCATTGGTATTAGATTTCAAATCCTAAAAGACACTCTGATGGTGGTCGCAACTATTCCTGGTGGACCTTCGGAAAAGTTAGGGATACTTCCAGGAGATAAGATTGTTCGTATTGAGAACGAGAATATTGCAGGAATTGGACTTAAGAACACACAAGTTAGAGAAAAGCTCATGGGTGAGCTTGGAACAAAAGTGAGAATAGAAATCCTTCGAAAAAAATCGAAAAAACCTTTAGATTTTGTCATTACACGAGACCATATTCCAATCAACTCGGTAGATACCTATTACATGATCACACCAGAAATCGGTTATATTAAACTCAATAGTTTTTCAAGAACTTCTCAGGAAGAGGTTCAGAAAGGAATTACGTTCCTTAAGTCCAAGGGAATGAAACATCTCATTTTTGATCTTCAGGGAAATGGAGGCGGATTGTTGGATGCTGCACAAAAGTTGGCGGATGAATTTTTGAGTGGCGATAAATTGATCGTCTATTCAGAAGGTCGTGCACAACCGAGAAATAATTTGAACGCAGGCAAAAAAGGATTATGGGAATCCGGATCACTCGTTTTACTGACCGACGAATATTCGGCTTCAGCCAGCGAGATTCTTTCAGGTGCAATCCAGGACTGGGATAGAGGAATGATTGTGGGAAGAAGATCTTATGGCAAAGGACTCGTTCAGCGACCCATTGACCTTACAGACGGATCTCAGATCAGATTAACAATTGCGCGTTACTTCACTCCAAGTGGAAGATTTATTCAAAAACCTTATGATGACTTGAAGGCATACGAGGATGACTTGAATATACGCTACAAAAACGGTGAATTCAGTCACGCAGATTCCATTAAGCTGCCAGATTCATTAAAGTTCCAAACGAATATAACCAAGAGAACTGTTTATGGAGGTGGAGGGATTATGCCGGATGTTTTTGTACCAATTGATACATCTGCCAACACCGATTATTTTTCAGACTTAGTTCAGGAAGGTCATCTTACCGCTTTCTCCCTCGAATATGTAGATAAGAACCGAGAATCCATTTTTGCCAAGTTTCCAACCTTCGAAGATTTCAAGAAAGGTTTTGCCGTAGATAAAAAGTTCATGGATGAGTTTCTTGCTTATGTCGAAAAAGAGGATAAAGAATTAAAGTTTAATGAGGAACAATTCAAAACAAGTGAAACGTTGCTGAAATTACGAATGAAAGCAGTTTTAGCTCAGGATCTGTGGGGATACAGTGAGTTTTATCAAGTGTACAATGATTCGAACGAAATTCTTCAAAGAGCAATTGAAGTGTTGCAAAAAGGAGAATACGAAAAAACCAACCTTGACAGGAAAAATTAATTTTCATGTGTTTATCTTTGTCAAAAGAATTTATCATGAAAAAAATTTTTTTTAGTGTTTTGACTGTTTCCATGCTTTTTGCATGCGATACGAACGAGAAAAAAGCTGATGAAGTTAAATCTACAATAGCGGCGGATGGGAATTCGGAAGCTGAGCTGAAAGAATCGTTGGAGGAGATAGAAAAGGAGGAGGCCGAATTAAAAAAGTCACTTACCACCATGTCTTTTGATAAGTTAAATTACAATTTTGGGAAACTAAAAGAAGATACCGACAATAAGGTTTCTTACACTGTGACCAATACGGGAACAAATCCTCTGACTATTCAGAAAGTGGATGTCAGCTGTGGCTGTACGACTGCAAAAAAACCAGAAAAACCAATAGCTCCGGGCAAGTCAGATGTAATCGAAGTAGTTTTTCATCCCAAACCAGGCCAGCTTGGTGAACAAAAGAAAACCGTTACAATTACTGCGAACACGGATCCTAAAATGGTAGTGCTAAATTTTGAAGCTTTTGTTGAAGCTAAAAAATAATCTTTCCTCCGGAAATAACTGAAGATATGTTCAGAAACCGAGCTATTTCCGGGAATATCACTTTAATTGAAGCACTCAAAAAAATGGATGAGCTGGATAAAAAATTGCTCATCCTGATGAACAATGACATATTTGAAGGACTGTTGAGTGCGGGCGACATACAACGAGCAATCATAGATGGACGTCCACTCGAAACACCTGTGAGTGAGGTAACTCGAAAAAACATAAAGACAGGCTTTCCTGGCGAATCTATGGATGATATCCGCCATCTCATGTCTGTGTATCGAATGGAGTTCTATCCAATTGTAAACCAAGACCGTAAGATTGAAGAAATTTACTTTTGGGAGGATTTATTTGTGGAGAAAGAAGAACTTCATGACCATTTTGATCTACCCGTAGTTATCATGGCAGGAGGATTAGGCACACGACTGAGGCCCCTAACTAACGTCATTCCTAAACCACTTGTTCCGATAGGCGAAAAAACAATGCTAGAGGAAATTTTCGAGCAATTCTCAAAATACGGCTGTACTGAATTTCATCTTTCCGTAAACTACAAAGCTGACCTGATCAAATATTACTTGAGCGAACAACAACTCCCGTATACCATCTCTTATATTCAGGAGGAAAAACCACTTGGAACAGCTGGCAGCTTAAAGCTTTTAAAAGGAAAATTAAATCGCACCTTCTTTGTCAACAATTGCGACATCATCATAAGGGACGATTATGCGGCAATGCTCAAATACCACCGAGAAAATAAAAATGACATCACACTTATAGCCGCGATTAAAAGTTACCCAATTCCTTATGGAACTGTGATTTCAGGTGAAAACGGACAATTGTTGGAATTGAAAGAAAAGCCAGATTTGAACTTTTTGATCAATAGTGGGATGTATCTTCTCGAACCACATCTATTGGAGGAAATTCCTGACAACGTGGTCTATCACCTCCCCGACCTCATTCAATCTGTAAAATCATCTGGAGGTAAAGTTGGAGTTTTTCCGGTCAGTGAGAAATCCTGGATTGATATTGGAGACTGGTCTGAATATCTTGGAAAAGTTATTCCGTCACATAGAGATCATACCAACTCTTAACAGTTATTTCCCAAGAAGAAACTGAACGTATAATTTCTTTATTTCGCTTGCTAGGAATATGTGAAATCAACTTCGGCAATTGGAGATGTAAGTCTTCAATTTTTTGAATTCGGCAATAATCCGTTCCGGAATCATCAAGCACCTTATAAGGCAACCATACTCCTGTAATGACGCGAGATCCCGCATATAAATGTTCTTGCATCGCCCCTGAAAATTGATCTGTTTTCTGCAATTGAATGCACACATCAATGCGTTTTCGATATGCCGCCAGATGGAGATCATCAAGTTGATCAATAATCATATATGGTAATTCTAATTTCTCTGTCTCGGATATTATCTCTTGAACATAGGCATTACGATGGCCATGAAACTGAAAACAAATAATAAACTCGGGCAAGTCAGGTTCACATTTCTTTATTTCTTGGAGAATTTGAATGTGATTTTGAATCGGAGCAGCATTGTATCCCACAGAAATACAAGTTTCCGTATCAGGTATTCCCAATTCAGCACAACAACGCGAAAAATCCTCGGGAGTTAACTGTTCAATGGCCTCCAGTATACTTAGACCAAAGCGACATAATTTGCGCTTGTCACTATGAACGCTGTAATAATCACATACATCGGTCAACGTTTGAGCATTTGATGCCGTTACCCAAGTCGCACGTTTGGCCATGCCTTGAGTAAAAATGCGATACAGAAAATTAGACCTGTAATACTCGCTTCCAAAAAACGTCAAAATACTTTTACCTGCTTTAGAGCTTAACGAATTCCAAACCAACCGATACGTAGGAACAACTAAAAATACATGTAGACAGTCATATCCCGAAGGAATCTGTTTAAGAGCCTTTCGAAGTGCAAAGAACAAATACAGTGATTTGAAATAATTCAGAGCCCAAATTCCTTTACCCGAATCTACCCGATAAACATGATGAAACGGATGAGTTTCAAATGGCGGTTGGTCTGAGAGAATATCTATTTCAAGTAAGCCGTTTAACTGCTGTAATTGCTTTGCAAGCTCAATGAGCAGGTAGTTTCTTGCATTTCCTATAAAAAGGATTCTCATTTCTCTTTGGACTGATCTGTTGAGTGTCTTTCAAATGGAGGAAACTTCCAGAATCCCAAACACATCAAGAGTACCAAAAGTAAGGTACCAATCAATGCAAAGGAATTGGACTTATGGAACGCAGGAAGATCGAACGTAAATTCAACTTTATGTTTCCCCGATGGAATTTCCAACCCTCGCAGCAGATAGTTCACTTTCAAAATCGAGACCTCTTTGCCATCGATTTTTGCAGTCCATCCTTCCGGGTAATAAATCTCTGAGAAAACTGCCAGCTGATCCCCTTTGCATTCAGCTTGATATGTCAGTTTGTTTGGCGCATAGGACGACAAAGAAATAGTTCCAACACCGGTAAAAGTTCTTCTTTTGAGCTTCGCTGCCTCAGTAGCAAGTAACACCCCCTCACGGTCCGGTTTGAATTCATCCACTACTTTAATTTCAACGAGTTTTTGAAATGAATTCGCCGAATCTGCTGTTAATGTCATTTCCGGGATAAGGTTTGTTTTTCCATTAGCATCCATAACCCAAAGCGCAGTAGTTCCCTTCGTTATTCCATTCGAGAGAGGAACCTCCATTGTATCCTTCCCTTGAATAAAATATTGCAGCTTTTCGGATCCGAAGACTGTCGCCGTTTCAGACTTCTTTCCATTCAAATAAAATACCCCAGGACCTGTGTTCTTAAGTGCGAATGTATTTCCAAGTGCTCGAATCTCATCATCTGGTTTTGACTTGATTTTCAACTGACTAACAAACCATGCATTGCCCATTGCTGTTGGATTGGGTCGTGCAGCTTCGCCTTGTATAAAGTATTTCACATTGAGCATGTCCATCACCTTATTATTCATTCTGGCAATATGAAAATCAAACAAATTCTGAATATTTCTAAGCTTAGCTCCATGATATCCTCCAAGTGATTTATGGAAATAAGACGCTCTCGAGCTGCTCCAGGCACCATTCAGATCAAACACTCTGTAATTTGTCGCCATGTTTAATGCCGCAAATCGCTCTGCATCAATTACTCTGCGTTTGTCTGCTCCCGTATACTCCAGTGAAGAAGCAAGCTGTGTGCCTTCACGTTCACCTTTAGCAATTGCTTGATTTACTTTGGGATTCAAAGCCTCCATCTCCAGAATTTGAAGATCCGCTTTCTCCGGAGCGAGTGGATATTCTGTCATTGATGATGGTACCCAATATTTCATGTTTCCTTTATCATCCTCCTCACTGCTCAGGTAGTTCAGGCCGACAGGAACTAAATCTATCAGAACCAGAACCGTAAGCCCACCTAAGACCCATGATGTTTGAAGTGAAGTAAAAAACAATGCACCCACAGCAATGATTGCCAAAAATGCAAATAGCAATGAACGATTCATGGATGAATTGAAAATATCAGCACGCGCTCCTTTCATCAGCTCATATTGTTCGGTAGATTGTTGGACCTGAGCATCTACAAACTGCTTTAACTGCTGAGGATCATTCACATTCAATCCATAATTCGATGCTGTTGCATTACCTGTGCTGGCATTTGCTGCACACGTTCCGACTCAGCCTTCGATGTGTAATTATCTCCTAACCCAATGAGCTTCACGCCAAAAAGAACTACAAAGAATACCCCTGAAACAATCAGGAAATTTTTCTTTTGTTCTTTCAGCTGTTCCCGCTCATCATATAACCTTTGAAGAAGTAAAATCGCAATTAGAGGCACACATAATTCAATCAGAACAAGGATGATGGTGACCGTTCTGAATTTATTATAGCCCGGAACGTGTTCGATAAAGAAATCTGTCAGACCCATCATGTTCTTTCCCCACGAAAGCATGAGTGCGAGTATCGATACTCCCAGATAGATCCACTTTGAATTGTCCTTGATGAAGACCATTCCCAAGGCTACGAGAAAAAGCATAACTACTCCGACATAGACAGGACCCGAAGTAATCGGTTGTTCTCCCCAATAGACAGGATAAGGCGCATTCAAAATGGCATCGATGTCTTTAGAAGAGCGGTCTGAATTTTCGATCATTTCGCGAAATGAGGTTTCAGCAATACCGACTGAAGCTGAACCTTTCACATAGGGAGAAACAAGAGTGAACGATTCATCAATCCCATAACTCCAGTTTGTGATATATTCCTTGTCTAAACCTTCCGTGTTTGCAGTCGCCTTTTCGCCATTGGGAAGTATTGTTACATCATTTCCACCGCGAATAGTGTGTTTCGAATAATTGTTCGTTAAAGAAATATTGCCATAATTGATAAAAATAGCGAGGACATAAGCTCCTAAAACAGCTCCTGAGGTTATCGCAAATTGTTTCAACTGCTTATTCTTCACATGCAAAAACAGTTCATATATTCCAAGTCCGCCAAGAATAAACGCAAAATAATAGGTAACCTGCAAGTGATTGCTAGCAAGCTCAAAGCTCATAAAAAGTGCAGACAGAATTGCCCCCCATTTCCAATTTGTCCGATAAGCCATGATGAATGCTCCAAGAACAGGAGCCATAAAGGCTACCGTAATCGCTTTGGAGTTATGTCCCGCCTGGAGAATGACAATCTCATAGGTAGCAAAAGCAAAGGCAACAGCACCAAGGAAGCCTATGAGAGGACGAACGCGCAAACACAACGCAAGAATATAAAAACCAAGCAAATGAAGTAAAAAGATAGCCGGAGGCACGCCAATGTTCTTCAGGAACCAAACTGTTCCGGTTTGAAAAATGTTTAGAGCATATCGCGTTGAGATCTGAATGGTAGGCATTCCACCGAACATAGAATTGGTCCAAAGAGGCTCCCCTCCTGGCTGCTCGCGAAAATGCTTGATCTCCTGCGACATACCGATATATTGTTCGATATCGTGTTGTTTCAGATGGTACCCGTTATATTCCGGGGAGAAATAAAACAACATGAGCACCAAAAATGCTCCTAACACAGCAAAGTGTTGCCAGTTCTTTTGAAAAAAATTATTCATGAGATAAATTTAGCTGTTTTTATTCGATCTCCTCAAAATCTGTTTCCTCGGCATCATGTTTAGAGCCTGAGCTTTTTCGGTTCGACTTAAGAATGGATATTTTACCGAAGTTTTTAAGTTTGCTGGCCCTCTCCTGTTCAAAAGCTCGTTTTTCTCTGTTCAGTTTTCGTTCCTCTTCAATATTGCGTTTGGCCATCATAAGCTGACCAAGAAATCGCAGAAGAACTATTCCACCCAGGATAAGAAGTAGGGTCTTTAAAAGTCCGGTTATGCTAGCCGTAACGATCACTATTTAGAAAGATGCATGTTACGCTCGGAATAGATCTTGGTAAAGAAAGGATCTTTCAAATTTTTAATGAATCGGATCGCCTCACCTGTAGATTTCATCTCCGGACCAAGCTCTTTTTTCACATCGGGGAATTTCTCGTAAGAGAATACCGGAATCTTTACGGCATAACCTTCTTTTCGCGGATTAAACTTAAAATCAGTCACCTTGTTCACCCCAAGCATCACCTTTGTGGCGTAATTCACATAAGGTTCATCGTAAGCTTTGGCAATAAATGGCACCGTTCTCGAGGCTCTTGGGTTTGCTTCAATAACATAGACCTTGTCGTCTTTAATAGCAAACTGGATATTTATCAACCCAACAGTCCTCAACTCAATTGCGATCTTTTTAGTGATGTCTTCAATCTGTTGCATTACGAAATCACCCAGATTGTAGGGCGGCAATACAGCATAGGAATCACCGGAATGAATTCCAGCGGGCTCAATGTGTTGCATGATACCGATTATGTAGACATTCTCGCCGTCACAAATCGCATCTGCCTCTGCCTCGATGGCACCACCAAGGAAGTGATCGAGAAGGATTTGATTGCTGCCCATCTCATTTATGATGTCTACGACATGATGCTCGAGCTCTTCTTTATTGATCACAATCTTCATTTTTTGTCCTCCCAAAACATAGGACGGACGAACCAGTAATGGAAATCCAAGCTCATCTGCCAGCTCCAATGCTTGCTCTGCGCTTTCAACTACGCCATATTTAGGAAATGGAATGTTGTTTTGCTCCAATACTTTGGAAAAACGCCCCCTGTCTTCAGCTAAGTCCAAGGCTTCGAAGCTCGTACCAATGATCTTTACACCGTAACGTTCCAATTTCTCTGCTAATTTTAACGCGGTTTGACCTCCCAGCTGAACGATGACTCCTTCCGGTTTTTCGTGTTGAATGATGTCATAAATATGCTCCCAGAAAACGGGCTCGAAGTAAAGCTTGTCAGCCGTATCAAAATCGGTTGAAACAGTTTCCGGATTGCAATTGATCATAATGGTTTCATACCCACACTCCTTTGCAGCCAAAACACCATGTACGCAGCTGTAGTCAAACTCGATCCCCTGCCCGATTCGATTTGGACCTGAACCCAGGACAACAATCTTCTTCTTGTCACTGACTTTGCTTTCGTTCTCATATTCGAATGTCGAATAGTAGTAAGGAGTCTGTGCTTCGAATTCGGCGGCGCAGGTATCTACAAGTTTATACACCCGTTGAATGCCAAATTCAGCTCGTTTCTTGTATATTTCTGATTCCAGACAACGAAGTAGATGAGCAATTTGACGGTCCGCATACCCTTTTTGTTTTGCTTCGAATAGGAGCTCTTTCGGAATATTTTCCAAATGATAACGTTCGATTTTCCGTTCGAGTTTTATCAAATCCTCAATCTGCTTCAGAAACCAAATATCAATCTTGGTTTTTTCTACAATCGTTTTGAACGGGATCCCTAACTTAATTGCATCGTAAATATGAAACAATCTGTTCCAGCTTGGATGTTCCAAACTGTAGAGAATATCATTTTGATTTGTCAATTCGCGGCCATCTGCACCCAACCCGTTTCGATTAATTTCAAGCGACTGACATGCTTTTTGAAGCGCCTCCTGAAAAGACCTACCGATTCCCATCACCTCGCCAACAGATTTCATTTGAAGTCCAACCTGACGATTGGTTCCGGGAAATTTATTAAAGTTCCAGCGCGGGATCTTGACAATAACGTAATCCAATGTTGGTTCGAACAGCGCAGACGTGGTCCCGGTAATCTGATTATTTAGCTCATCCAGGTGGTAACCAATTGCAAGTTTGGAGGCAATCTTTGCAATTGGATATCCGGTTGCTTTGGAAGCCAAGGCTGAAGAACGGGATACACGAGGATTAATCTCTATGGCGATAATATCCTCTTTCTCATCAGGAGAAACTGCAAACTGAACGTTACAACCTCCGGCAAAATTTCCAATCGACCGCATCATGTGAATTGCCATGTCCCTCATTTTCTGAAAAGTAGTATCAGAAAGCGTCATTGCAGGCGCCACAGTAATTGAATCTCCCGTATGGATTCCCATCGGATCGAAGTTTTCAATTGAACAGATGATCACGACGTTGTCATTGGCATCACGCAACAACTCTAGTTCGTACTCCTTCCATCCAATAAGTGCTTTATCTATCATCACCTCATGGATCGGAGACAATTGCAAGCCTCGTTCGAGCAAGTTATCAAACTCTTTTGGCTCGTAAAGGATAGATGCACCTGAGCCTCCAAGTGTGTAGGAAGGTCGAATACACAAAGGAAAACCAAACTCTTGTGCGATTTCCTTCCCTTCGAGGAATGATTTTGCCGTTTTCTGCGGTGCCATGGGAACACCAATCTCGTTCATCAAATCTCTGAACGCCTCTCTGTTCTCTGTAATTTCGATTGCATTGATATCTACTCCTACTATACGAACACCATACTCTTCCCAAATGCCCATTTCATCACACTTGATACACAGGTTGAGCGCCGTTTGACCACCCATTGTTGGCAATACTGCATCAATCTTATGGTTTTGAAGAATTTTGACAATGCTCTCGGGTTCAAGAGGCTCCAGATAAATATTATCTGCAACTACCTTGTCCGTCATGATCGTTGCAGGATTGGAATTGATCAAAGTTACTTCAATTCCTTCCTGACGAAGGGAACGTGCTGCCTGCGAACCGGAATAATCGAATTCACATGCTTGTCCGATCACAATAGGACCGCTACCAATAAGTAAGATGGATTTGATGGAGTTGTCTTTCGGCATTTTATGCGCTTTGAGGGTTCAATTTTGAATCGTATTCTACAAATTGAGCGCAAATTTAAGTAAAACAACGCTGGGCTTTTAAGGTATGAAAGGGATGTTTTTAACAATGTTAGGATGAAATGAACATTTTATCAATTCGCACCATGAAAGAGTGACGAAGTAAAAATTACCTTGACTTTATCAAACTCTACCTTGCCGGTAAACTATTGGAGACATCCCAGTTTTTTGCTTAAACAATCGACTGAAATATTGCGGATACTCAAAACCTAATTTAAAGGCAATTTCGCTAACGGATTGGCTTGAATTTATGAGAATGTTCTTAGCTTCTTCAATGATGAACTGATGAATATGTTCTTGAGCATTCATTCCAGTTTCTTTCCTTAACAGATCACCTAAATAACCGGGAGACAAATTAACTGCATCGGCCAAATATTTCACCGTGGGCAAACCAATGACATCATTTTTAGCGGAAAAATACTGATTCAAAAATGTCTCAACCTTTTCTAAAACATCTTTATTTGATGCTTTGCGGGTGATAAATTGCCTGCCGTAAAATCGACTGCAATAGTTCAGTAAAAGCTCAATTGTTGAAACAATTATCTTTTGGCTGTAATCGTCAATATTCTCCTTTAATTCAGCTTGTATTTTCACTACGCACTCATAGAGTAGTTGTTTCTCCTTTTCAGAAAGATGAAGTGCCTCGGCTATTTCGTACGAAAAAAATGAGTACTCTTTCATTTTAGAATTGAGGGACGTGTTGCGGATCAAATCGGGATGAAAAAACAAACCCCATCCCATCGGATTTTCTTTGGGTTCAACTTCACTTTCAATACTAAAAACCTGATTTGGAGCCATGCAAATCAAACTCCCCTTATCAAAATCAATAGATTTGCGTCCGTAAGTGACGTAACTTCTACAGTAATTTTTAAACATGACAGAATAAAAATCAGTTGTGATTTTTGCATCTTCATGTAATTGATCATTCGTTTTACTTAAATCAACGACAGCAACTAATGGATGATAATCATTTTCATTCAGAAGCTTTGAAATATCTGCAATAGTTAAATGAATGAGTCGGCCCATCTGTTACAATTTGAAAAACTTTTTATTCATGGAAAAAATAAAATTATAGCCAAAAACCTTATTCATAAAATTATACATTTTGGCATCCTTTCCAGCCATATATCTCAATTTACTTTTTCCATCTGTCGCAGCCTCAAAAATTACTTTCGAAACAATTCTTACTGGTGAAGCGCTTTTTATCATTGCTGGAAATACCGACATTATTTTGTTAACTATATTCTGATATTCTTTCAAATTTTCATCATGATTAAAATCAAATGAACGGCCTGCAAAGTCGGTGGCAATTGCTCCCGGCTCAACTATTTTAACTTTACATCCAATTTGCTCCATTTCATAGCGCAACGATTCTGAAATACCTTCAACCGCAAACTTTGTCCCATGATACAATGAACCTAAAGGAAACGTCATTTTACCACCCATCGAGGAAATATTGATAACGATTCCGTTTTTGTTTTGTCTAAAATGAGGAAGGATTGCACGAGTAACATCCATTAAACCAATTACATTCGTATTGAATTGACGCAGAATTTTCTCTCTTGAAAATGACTCGAGTGGCCCATAGGCCCCGTAACCGGCATTGTTTAACAGCACATCAATTTTACCAAATCGCTTGATTCCATTTTCGATAGCATCATTTATAGTTTCAAGATCCAGTACATTTAATTTGGTAACAAACACATTATCAAGCACTGTTAAATCTTTTTCATTTTCTGGAGCTCTCATTGTAGCAACAACATTCCATCCTTTTGATTGAAAGTACTTTGCTGAATCCTTCCCAATCCCACTGCTAGCTCCTGTAATTAAAATTGTCTTTTTCATGTTTTTCTGACAAAATTAGTTGAAGGTAAAAGCTTCGGCAGTATACATAATTTGGTTTCATGTATACAAATTAGTTATCAATTCCATTGTCATTTAACATCGGATGATTCATTTAGTGTATTCGAATTATAATTTTGCACTATGTCTCCAAAAATCAAACTACTCTTAACAGGTCGAATTCAACTGGAGTATTATTGTTACGGAGAAGGACCTAAAACCATCATCTGTCTTCATGGCCATGGTCGACCTGCTTCAGATTTTGAGTTTGTTGCCGGAAAGGGAAAACGGGTAATTTCTTTGAATTTGTTTCATCACGGAAACTCAACCTTCCCTTCCGAGGATATTGAGCGTGATCCCTTGCGAATCAATGAATTTATCGAACTGTTTGAACTCTTATTGAACACCGAGAAAGTTGAGCATTTTCATTTATTCGCATTCAGTCAAGGCGGACGATTTTCGCTATGTCTTTTATCCTTTTTTGCTGAAAAAATTGAAACACTTACTCTGATTTCTCCTGACGGCATGGATAATTCCAGTTTTTACAATTGGGCCTCGCGTCAGAAATGGGCTCGACGGATTTTTAGAAACTTTGAAAAAGATCCATCAAGACTTAAACTATATACGAACATAGCACTGAAGTTGAGGCTTATTCGTCCGAAAGTAAAATCTTTTATGGATGAATTCTCTTCAGGCCGGGAGCGCTTCCTTAGAGCTTCGCAAACATGGAGGAATTTCCGAATGCTTCAGCCGAATATAGAGAAAATAAGAAAAGCCTTGGACGAATACCAAATACCTCTCTTGATCATCATGGGAACCTATGACCAGGTAATTCGGCCAAAACAAGCATACAGATTTGCGCGAAAGATCGGACGGCCGGATTGTGTGCAAGAAATTCCTAATGGACATCATTTTTTCAAGCCAAGCTCTATAAATAAGTTCCGTCATCTTCTGCCTTTCAGTGAACAATAGCTATCTTTGAACGAACAACTCCAAACATGAATAGCATACTCGATCATCTGGACATTCAGAGAAAAATAACCCGACTCGCACACGAGATCATCGAAAACACATTTGAAGAACCGGTGATTCTGCTCGGTGGCATTTGTGGCAATGGGATACTCCTTGCAGAGGAGCTAAAAAGAATAATTTCAGAACATTCCAAACAGGATATTGTGGTCTTCGAAATAACCATTAACAAAGAGGAGCCATGGAAAGATCCTGTGCTACTGTCAATTGATGAAAGCAAGTTGAAAAACGCATTCATACTTCTTGTCGACGATGTTTTAAATTCAGGAAAAACGATGCAATACGCTCTGATGAAGTTTTTGGAAGGACCAACAAAATCCATTAAAACCGTTGCATTAGTTGACCGAACACACCGCCGTTATCCAATAAAGGCAGATTTTGTAGGATTGAGTTTATCCACCACATTGAAAGAACGTGTCGAAGTCGAATTGAACACTACTTCATCACGCGCTTTCTTAGTTTGATCGCTATGAAAAAAGTTACAGAATCCGCCTCTAAATACAATCATCTTGAGCAAATGAGAACAGGTGAACTGCTGCGGAACATCAATGCGGAAGATAAAACGGTTCCATTGGCTATCGAGAGAGAATTGCCTGCCATTGAAGCATTTGTAGAAGCTTGTTTTCAGCGTATGGAAAAAGGAGGCCGTTTGTTTTACATCGGTGCGGGAACAAGTGGCAGACTCGGTATCGTGGATGCGAGTGAATGTCCTCCAACATTCGGAGTACCCCAAGGTTTGGTGATAGGAATAATCGCAGGCGGTGACTCTGCAATTCGTAAGGCTGTTGAGTTCGCTGAAGACGACCTTAATCAGGGCTGGAAAGACCTTATGGAATATCAAATCAATAGCAAAGACACTCTCGTTGGCATCGCAGCCTCCGGGTCCACTCCATACGTGCTGGGAGCATTGACTGAGGCACAAAAAGCTGGGGTTCTCACCGCAGGGATCTCATGTAATCCGGGCTCTCCACTGTCAAAGCTCGCTGAATTCCCAATTACTCCGGAGGTCGGACCTGAGTTTGTTACCGGGAGTACCCGAATGAAATCCGGAACAGCGCAAAAACTTGTATTGAATATGATTTCTACAGCATTGATGATCCGTTTAGGTCGTGTGAAAGGTAACAAAATGGTAGACATGCAGCTGAGCAACAACAAGCTCGTTGACCGAGGCATACGAATGATCATGGAAGAAACAGGTGTTACATATAATGAGGCAGATGAGCTTCTCAAAGTACACGGTTCAGTGCGAAAGGCCGTTGAACATTTCAAAAATTCAGCATTGTAACGTGGATTTTTCCATTCAGGAATTTACACCTTTAGATTCTTTCAATTCAGAGCTTCCTGAAAGATTTTGCTATCCTCATAATTACACACCGCATCCAATAGCAATTCAGGCAGCTGAGAATTTAATGAAGGGACTTACATCTCTTAGTGATGGTGAATCTTTTTTCGGTGAAGAATTATTTTCCAATGGAAGAACGTGTGGAAAAATGTTTGGTGTTTTAGTGGTAAAGGGCAATCAAGGTCAGCTAGGTTATATTCAAGCATTCTCCGGAAAGCTACATGGAAAAACACAATACCCTGGATTTGTGCCACCAGTTTTTGACCGACTAAGTGAAAGCGGCTTTTATATAGAGGCTGAACAAAAGATCGTTGAAATCAATCAAGAGATCGAGGAGATTAAATCAAGTTCGGCATTCCTCTTGTCTAAAGAACATCTGGAAAACCTGAGAACATACCACATCGTTGCACTTTCATCGCATAAAATGAGGATTAAAGAATCAAAAGAAAGACGCAGAATCCGAAGAGAATCACTTCAATCTCTCTCAGAAGCAAAGCAACAAGAAGCAATCAAAGAAATGAATGCAGAAAGTGCACATGAACAATATGAATTCAAAAGACTTAAGCGATCGCTTCGCGAGCAAGAATTAGAGCTTGAAAAATACATTTCGAGCTATGAAGATTCACTTATTCAACTGAAGGATAAACGAAGTCGATTGTCCTCTGAGCTTCAAGATAAATTGTTCTCTCAGTATACTTTTTTGAATGTTAGCGGAGAAACAAAAGAGCTGCTTAAGTTATTTCAAACTACTCCTCCTTCAGGTGCTGGGGATTGTGCTGCTCCAAAACTCCTTCAGTTTGCCTTTAAAAATAAACTAACCCCGTTGACCATGGCCGAATTCTGGTGGGGACCATCACCTGCAGCAGAGGTCAGAATACACGGTCAATATTATCCCGCATGCCGAGGCAAATGTGAGCCCATACTTCAGCACATGCTTAAGGGCTTAGAATGCGATTTCAATCCTGTTGAGCAAAAACTGAATGACTCAGCTAAAATAGAACTGATCTACAGTGATGAAGATCTAGCTGTCATTCATAAACCTCATGAACTTCTATCAGTACCCGGAAAAGGGGCATTTGACTCGGTGTATAATCAAGTTAAAGCTCTATTTCCAGCTGCAACCGGTCCCATGATCGTTCATCGACTGGATATGTCAACGTCCGGATTAATGGTCGTTGCACTAAATGAAAACTCATATAAAAACATTCAGAAACAGTTTCTGGAACACAAAATAAAAAAACGCTATTCTGCAATTCTCAATGGTGTACCTAAAGAATCCAAAGGCACTATTTCACTTCCCTTAAGAGTCGACCTTGACAATCGTCCGCATCAACTCGTTTGCTATGAGCATGGCAAAGAAGCGATCACGGATTTTGAGGTCATTGAAACAAAAGATCAGCAATCCAAGGTTTATTTTTATCCAAAAACCGGCAGGACGCATCAATTGCGTGTTCATGCAGCACATCCGGATGGATTAGGCTGCCCAATTGTTGGCGATGAATTGTACGGAGTCCCCTCAGAAAGACTCTGCCTCCATGCTGATCGACTTGAATTGACTCACCCAACAACAAACAAAAGACTCAATTTTGTGTGGAAAATTGATTTTAAATTTTAATTCTTTTCATATATATATCGTAATATTGCAATATATCTTTTTAAATGGGACTTACGAAAGCACAAAGTTTCACAGCGGAACACAATCAAAAAGCATTATTTTTCAAGGCTTTAGGTCATCCGGCACGAATTGCGATCATAGAACATATTCTTTCTGTTGACACCTGTATTTGCAATGACCTTGTTGGCATACTTCCTCTTTCACAAGCGACGATCTCGCAACACCTTCGTGAACTAAAAGAGTCTCAACTTATTCAAGGTACTGTTGAAGGAAACGCTGTATGCTACTGTATCAACCCTAAAGTTTTGAATGAGATCAAAAAGATCATTGACGGATTTATCTCCAATTCAAAAATGGAACAACCAAATTGCTGTTAAAAAACATACTATGAAACTTTCAGAATTAAAACATTACCTCAATGAGCTCAATACAATTCGTTTCAAATTACCAAATGGAGAATTTGTTCCGGACCATTTTCATGTCACCGAGATAGGACTGATATCCCGAACGTATATTGATTGTGGAGGAAAATTGCGCGAGGATAAAAAGGTGAACATACAATTATGGTATTCACACGATTTGGATCATCGCTTGAAACCCAATAAACTTATTCGTATTATCGAACAAAGCGAACGTCTGTTAGACCTTGAAGAGCATGCCATTGAAGTTGAATATCAACAAGAAACAATTGCCAAGTTTGGATTATCCTTCAAGGAGAATGAATTTATACTCACCCCATTGCATACAGCATGTCTCGCTGAGGACCAATGCGGCATCCCGGAAACGCCTAAAAAAATTTCATTGGCTGAATTAACTCAGGAAAAGTCCAAATGTTCACCCGGAGGCAAGTGCTGTTAAAATTGACATTCCATGAAAAACACCATTAAACATATTTGCGAAAAGTTGTCTCAAGAATTCAATGTAATTCCTGAATCCAGACGAGTTATTCTTCAAAAAATAGCATCATTCGTTCAGGTGCAATACGATGCAAACCGGGAAATAAAACTCGTTTACGTATGCACACACAACTCGCGTAGAAGTCATTTCGGACAAGTTTGGGGCAAAGTTGCCGCTGAATATTACGGCATCCCAAATGTGAGAACATTTAGTGCTGGAACAGAGGCCACCGCAATGCATCCGAATACTGTAACTGCTCTGAGATCCATTGGTTTTGATATAAGTTCAGATGGAGATGCATACAATCCGAATTACTCCATTGGTTTTGACGATGAAAAGAAACCCATTCTTTGCTTTTCGAAAACCATCGATCACGACTCAAATCCAAAAATTGATTTCGCAGCGATCATGACATGCTCGGAAGCAGAGGAAAATTGTCCTTTTGTTCCCGGTGCATCTCTTCGAGTGAGCACAACGTATGAAGACCCGAAGGAATTCGACGGCACCACCCAACAGAATGAAAAATACATAGAAAGATCGTTTCAGATCGCCAGAGAAAATCTGTTCATCTTCTCATTAATTCAGAAAAAATGAAAAAACGATTAAGTTTTCTTGACCGCTATTTGACACTTTGGATTTTCGCAGCCATGATTCTCGGAATCGCCCTTGGGTTCTTTTTTCCGGGGATTTCTGAAAACATGAACGACTTATCCAGCGGAACAACAAACATTCCTTTGGCATTGGGCTTAATTCTGATGATGTACCCCCCACTTGTAAAAATAGATTTCAAGCAGCTTCCCGTAGTCATGGCTAAGCCTAAACTGCTTGGATTATCGCTCTTCATTACATGGGTCATTGGTCCCATGCTAATGTGTCTGCTTGCCGTTTTATTCTTACCGAATGACCCGGAATACCTCACTGGACTCATAATCATAGGAATTGCGCCATGCATTGCAATGGTGATTGTTTGGAATGAGCTAGCTGAAGGAAACCGTGAGCTTACAGCAGGACTCGTTGGAATCAATAGCATCCTGCAAATTTCATTTTTCAGCATATACGCCTATTTCTATTTGGAAATAGTACTTCCTTTATTCGGCATCAAAGGACTTCATATTGATATTAGCGTGATTCAGATCGCTCAAACTGTAGGTATTTACCTGGGCATTCCATTTGCCCTAGCCATGCTCAGTAGATGGGTTATTATTCAGTTCAAAGATGAAAATTGGCTGCGGTACAAGTTTATCCCGACCATCTCTCCTATTACCTTAATTGCACTTCTGAGTACGATTGTTCTCATGTTTTGTCTGAAAGGAAAAATGATCGTAGAGCTTCCAATGGATGTTCTCAGAGTCAGCATTCCTCTTCTATGTTACTTCGGAATCATGTTCACACTCATGTTTTTCACAGCAAGGTTTTTCGGCGCGGATTATCGCGACAATGCAGCATTGTCATTCACCGCCGCTGGCAACAATTTTGAGTTGGCCATTGCAGTTTCAATTGGAGTATTCGGCATAAATTCAGGTCAGGCATTCGCCGGAGTTATTGGACCTTTGGTAGAAGTTCCCGCACTCATACTTCTCGTGAGAGTTATCTC